>ERZ1034363.711-NODE-711-length-21309-cov-4.898738_pt1 | contig 21309 bp, 20 predicted proteins | sample MGYA00520616_ERZ1034363 | MGnify/ENA primary metagenome ERZ1034363 (study PRJEB33736, sample SAMEA104284506) | Azolla filiculoides | biome: Urban; feature: Water surface; material: Ditch water | place: Netherlands | collected 2015-10-28 | depth 0-0.1 m ... | reverse complement strand
CCAGTACCAGGTGGTGCTCAAACCGGCGCCCGAGAACATCCTCGAGCTTTACCTCGGCTCGCTCGAAGCGCTCGGTTTCGACCTCAAGAAGAACGATGTGCGCTTCGTCGAGGACGACTGGGAAAACCCGACGCTGGGCGCCTGGGGCCTGGGCTGGGAAGTCTGGATGAACGGCATGGAAGTGACCCAGTTCACCTACTTCCAGCAGGTCGGCGGCATCGACTGCAAGCCGATCACCGGCGAAATCACCTACGGCATCGAACGCCTCGCCATGTACCTGCAGGGCGTCGAGAACGTCTATGACCTGACCTGGACGGAAGGCCTGACCTACGGCGACGTCTATCACCAGAACGAAGTCGAGCAATCGACCTACAACTTCGAGCATTCCGACGTCGACTTCCTGTTCCACGCCTTCGGCGCGCACGAGAAGCAGGCCCAGCACCTGATGGGTGCTCAGCTCGCGCTGCCGGCCTACGAACAGGTGCTGAAAGCCGCGCACACCTTCAACCTGCTCGACGCCCGCGGCGCCATCTCGGTCACCGAGCGCGCCGCCTACATCGGCCGCATCCGCAACCTGGCCCGTGCCGTGGCACAAGCCTACCTGGACAGCCGCGCCCGCCTCGGCTTCCCGATGGCGCCCAAGGAATGGGCCACCGAAGTCCTCGCCCAGATTGAAAAGAAAGCCGCCTAATCAACCCCGGTTACGTCATTCCCGCGCAAGCGGGAATCCAGACGCCCCAAACAACCATGGATTCCCGCCTGTGCGGGAATGACGAATAAAACAGCGTCTCCTTAACCTCTGGGGTGATGCATGGAATGCAGTTTCTTCAAGCGTTCGCGGGCGACGTGCGTGTAGATTTGGGTGCTTGTAATGTCGGCATGGCCGAGCAGTAATTGCACAACGCGCAGATCTGCGCCGTGGTTGAGCAGGTGCGTGGCGAAGGCGTGGCGTAAGACGTGTGGCGAGAGTTTGCTGGCATCGATACCGGCTTGCGGGGCGTAGCGTTTGATCAGTTGCCAGAAGGCTTGCCGCGTCATTGCGCGACCACGGGCAGTGACAAATAGAGCGTCGCTCTGCTGACCTTTCAAAATATCCGGGCGGGCTTGGTTGAGGTAGTCGGTGAGCCAGTCGATGGCTTGTTCGCCAAGCGGCACCAGCCTTTCCTTGCTGCCTTTGCCGATCACGCGAATAACGCCTTCGTTGAAGCCGACTTCATGGATTTTCAGATTGACCAGTTCGCTGACGCGCAGGCCGCTGGCGTAGAGCGTTTCAAGCATGGCGCGGTCGCGCAGGCCGAGCGGGGTTTCAAGGTCCGGGGCGTTGAGCAGGGCGTCGACCTGCTTTTCCGACATGACTTTGGGCAGGCGCGACGGGCGGCTCGGGTTGGCCAGCTTGAGCGTCGGGTCGGCGACGATGCGGCCGCGACCAAGCTGCCAGCGGTAGAAGCGGCGCAACGTGGACAGGTAACGGGCGTGCGAGGGGGCGCGGGTTTGCTTGGCGAGATGGGCGATGAAGCCGGTCAGCGTCGTTTCGCGCAGGTCGAGCAGCGGCTCGTGGGCGTTGTTGGCCAGCCACAGGGCGAGCCGGCCGAGGTCGGAGCGATAGCTGTCGAGTGTAGACCTGGCCAGACCGTCTTCGAGCCAGAGAGCGTCGCAGAAATTGTCGATCTCGGCGAGGTCAGCCGGGGCGGCGAGTTTCATGCGTCAGTAACCAGCGCTTGACCTCGAGCAGGAAGCCGCCGCGCTCACGGGCAAAACCACCCAGTCCGCCACCGGTGGCGACGACGCGATGGCAGGGGACGACAATCGGGTAAGGATTGGCGCCACAGGCCTGACCGACGGCGCGGGGGGCGTTCTTGATGTCTTTGGCGAGCTGGCCGTAGGTGTGCGTCTGGCCGCTCGGGATGGCGGCAATCTGAGCCCAGACCCGGCGCTGGAAAGTGGTGCCAGCCGGCCGCAAGGGCAGGCCGAAAACGAAATCTGGATCAGCGATATAGGCCTTGAGCTGGCGGAATGCTTCAGCGGCCAGCGGCGAAGTGGGCATTTGTTCCGGACGCGGCTCGAGGAAGTCGATAGCGGTGACTTCTTCGTCGCTGCACTGAACGCCGAGCGTAAAGCCGGGAGCGGCGACGATGGCCTGATAGGTCGATGGGTTCATGAGACCTCCTGATTCAGCAGTTCACTGTCGACCGCCCGCATCATCCAGAAATTCAAAATGCCGAAAGGCCGGTCTGGGCGCGACCGAGAATCAGCGCATGGACGTCGTGTGTGCCTTCGTAGGTGGTGACCGATTCCAGGTTGACCATGTGGCGGATGACGCCGAATTCGTCCGAAATACCGTTGCCGCCCAACATGTCGCGGGCGTTGCGGGCGATCTCGAGGGCCTTGCCGGTGCTGTTGCGCTTGAGCAGCGAGACCAGTTCCGGTGTCGCGCTGCCGTCGTCCATCATGCGGCCAAGGCGCAGCGCACCCTGGATGCCGAGGGCGATTTCGCTCTGCATGTCGACCAGCTTCTTCTGGATCAACTGGGTGGCGGCCAGGGGACGGCCGAATTGCTGGCGGTCCAGGGTGTATTGCCGGGCCGTGTGCCAGCAGCTTTCGGCAGCACCGAGAGCGCCCCAGGAGATGCCGAAGCGGGCCGAATTGAGGCAGGTGAAAGGGCCTTTCAGGCCGCTGGCCTTGGGCAACTGGTTCTCGGTCGGCACGAATACTTCATCCATGACGATGTCGCCGGTGATCGAGGCGCGCAGGCTGACCTTGCCGGCGATGACAGGGGCCGAGAGGCCGGCCATGCCTTTTTCGAGGATGAAGCCGCGCAAGGCGCCGGCATCGTCCTTGGCCCAGACGATGAAAATGTCGGCAATCGGTGAATTGGTGATCCAGGTCTTGTGGCCGGAGAGCTTCCAGCCCCCCGCCACGGCGCGGGCGCAGGTGGTGGCGCTGGCCGGGTCGGAGCCGGAATTGGGCTCGGTCAGGCCGAAGCAGCCGATCAGTTCGCCCCGGCCGAGTTTCTTCAGGTACTTTTCCTTCTGCGCATCGGAGCCGAACTCGTAAATCGGCAGCATGACCAGCGAGGATTGCACGCTGACCAGGGTGCGGTAGGCTGAATCAACATATTCGAGTTCGCGGGCAATCAGCCCGTAAGAGACGTAGTTGAGCCCGGCGCCACCGTACTGCGGTGGCAATGTGGCGCCGAGCAGACCCATCTCGCCCATCTCGCGATAGATGGCGGGGTCGGTCGTTTCATGGCGAAAGGCATCGCGAATGCGCGGCTGCAGCGCCTTTTGGGCGAAGTCACGGGCGGCATTGCGGACCTGCCGCTCGTCGGCGGCCAGCTGGCTGTCGAGGTGGAAAGGGTCTTCCCAGGTGAAGGACGGTTTGGCCACAAGCAGTCTCCTTGGTGGTGCGGCGGATCAGGCGCGAACGTGTCCGTCGCCGAGGACGATCCACTTCTGGCTGGTTAGCCCTTCAAGGCCGACCGGGCCGCGGGCGTGGATCTTGTCGGTCGAAATGCCGATTTCGGCGCCCAGACCGTACTCGAAGCCATCGGCAAAGCGCGTCGACGCATTGATCATGACCGAGGCCGAATCGACTTCGCGCAGGAAGCGCATGGCTTTCGGGTGATTGTCGGTGACGATGGCTTCGCTATGGTGTGACGAGTACTGGTTGATGTGGGCGATGGCCTCATCGATACCGGTAACGACCTTGACGGAAATGATAGGCGCGAGGAACTCCGTGTAGTAGTCGTCTTCCGACGCCGCGACGGCGTTCGGCACGATGGCGCAAGTCTCGGCACAACCCCGGATTTCGACGCCCTTGGCGGTCAGCATATGGGCAATCGGCGGCAGCAGCATGGTGGCGACCGCGCGGTCGACGAGCAGCGACTCGGCCGTGTTGCAGGTGCCGTAGCGTTGCGTCTTGGCGTTCTCGACGATCTTCAGCGCCTTGTTCGGATCGGCTTCTTCTTCGAGATAGACGTGGCAGTTGCCGTCGAGGTGCTGGATCATCGGCACGCGGCATTCGGCCAGCAGGCGGGCGATCAGGCCCTTGCCGCCACGCGGCACGATGACGTCGACGAATTCGCGCATCGTGATCAGTTCGCCAACCGCAGCGCGGTCGGTGGTGTTGATGACCTGCACGGCATCAGCCGGCAGACCGGCAGCCTGCAGGCCTTCCTGAACCAGCGCGGCGATGGCGCGGTTGGAGCGGATGGCTTCCGATCCGCCGCGCAGGATGGCCGCGTTGCCGGATTTCAGGCAGAGCGCAGCAGCGTCGGCCGTGACGTTCGGACGGGCTTCGTAAATGATGCCGATGACGCCAAGCGGCACGCGCATCTTGCCGACCTGGATGCCGGACGGCTGGTACTTGAATTCGCCCATTTCGCCGATCGGATCGGCCAGCGTGGCAACCTGTTCGACGCCGTCGGCCATGCTGTCCACGCCTTTTTCGGAGAGGGTCAGGCGGTCGAGCATGGCGCTTTCCAGGCCGGCAGCGCGGGCGGCAGCCAGGTCTTCCTGATTGGCCGCGACCAGGGCTGCCTTGTCGCGGCGGATGGCGGCAGCGATGGCGAGCAATGCGGCGTTCTTCTCGGCGGTCGAAGCCGAAGCCAGGCGGCGCGAGGCGGCGCGGGCCTGACGGCCGACGGTCTGCATGTATTCCTTGATATCCATGGTGTTCTTCGTGCGGAGCAAAGGAACATTATAGCCAGACAAATAAACGGGAACTTCCGTAACCGGGTAAACTCTTATCCGCAACGACAACAGGGCTTTCCGTTGAGGACAAGATGGCAGAAAAATTGATATTGCCGACCGAGGTCAAGGTCTGCGCGACGTGTAGCTTCTGGGACGGCGAACGGCATGTGGACGCCGAGATGAAGCTGGTCGTGGTTTCCGAGGAATGTGAAGGCGAGTGCCTGGTGCAGGAGAAGACCAAGCCGGGGCTGCATGACGTCCGTAGCGAGTGCAGCTGCATCTGGGAAGACCTGGAGCCGGACGCTCCTGCTGCCGACCCTAAAGTGGCCTGATTATTTCGTGGCGGCGAGGCGCAGGCCGAGCCGCAGGAATTCTTCCCAGATATTGCCGTGACCGATGCCCTTGGCCAGTCGGTCGATCTTGCCGGCATGTTGCAGCGCCGCTTCCAGTGCCGTGGTTGACAGGCGCTGCAAGGCTTTCTTTACCGGATTGGCGCGCGGTCCCCAGACTTTCGCATCCTTGAGCAGCATGTCGACCGGTTTGCCAGCATCCATGCCGGCGCGAATGATGGTCAGCGCCCTGATCTCTTCGCTCATTGCCCAAAGCACCAGCGGCGGCGCTTCGCCTTCCTGCATGAGGCCGTCGAGTGTCCGGGTCAGGCGGGCGATGTCGCCCGAGAGCAGGGCTTCGCGCAGGCCGTCGATGTCGTAGCGGGCGACATTGAGCACAGCGTCGCGAATCTGGGCCAGGCTCAACTGTCCAGTCGGGTAGAGCAGGCCGAGTTTCTGGATTTCCTGGTGCGCGGCGAGCAGGTTGCCTTCGACGCGCTCGGCGATGAACTTGAGGCTTTCCAGATCGGCGCCCTGCTGCTGGCGACGCAGGCGGCCGGCGATCCAGCCCGGCAGTTCGGCCAGCGGCGGAGCGATCAGTTTGATGGCGACGCCGGCATTGACCAGCGCCGTGAACCAGACGGCCTTTTCCTCGCGCCAGTCGAGTTCGGGCAGGGTGATGAGCAGAAGATTGTCCATCGACAGGTTCTGACACCATTGCTGCAGCGCCGCGCTGCCTTCCTTGCCCGGCTTGCCGGTGGGAATGCGCAAGTCGATCAGTTTTTTGTCGCCGAACAAGGACATGTTGCCGCCAGCAGCCAGAAGCTGGCCCCAGTCGAACTGCGGCAGGACGGTCAGCACTTCGCGCTCGCTGTAGCCTTGCTGCCGCGACTTGGCGCGGATGGCGTCGGCTGCCTCAATGACGAGCAGCGGATCGTCGCCGTAGAGGACGTAGAGCGGGCGCAGCTCGCGTTCGAGATGGCTCGCCAGCTGGTCGCCCTTGAGCAACATTATTCTTCGTCTTCGAGGTCGGGATTCTTCGGCTTGACGATGCTCAGGCGGCGCATGATCTGATTGACCAGATCATTGTTCATGTCACGCCAGAGCAGGCCTTCTTCGAGATCCTTGGCGAGGACGTTGGAGTCGTCGAAAGAAATATCACGGGTCAGGGCGACTTCGTTGGCCGGGACCAGCACCTGCCCCTTCTGGTTGACCACCCGGAAGGTGTAGGTCAGCTGCAGGCGGTATTCGCGCACACGGCCCTGGGCGTTGACGCTGAGAATGTTCTTCTGGCGACTGTCGCCCAGCTGCTGGAAGATGGCCTCGGCCGATTTGGCGTCGTCGACTATCAGGGTGCGGCCACTGGCCCGGATGTAGCGTTGCAGCCAGATACTGACGTCAGCCGTGTCCGGCAAGGCGATATACATCGTCTTGTAGGGCAGGTTGCCGCTGCCCACGCCACGCAGATGGAAGCCGCACCCGGCGATGGTGGCGGCGATGATCAGGGCGAGAAGCAGGCGGAGCGGCGAACGCATGACGGCTTTCCTTATACGACGATATTGACCAGACGGCCCGGCACGACGACGACCTTCTTGGCCGGCTTGCCTTCCATGAACTTGACGGCGCCTTCCGAGGCCAGCGCAGCCGTTTCGATGCTCGCCTTGTCGGCTTCAGCGGCGACGCGGATGGAACCGCGCAGCTTGCCATTGACCTGCACCATGAGCTCGATTTCGTCCTGCTTGAGGGCTGCCGGGTCGGCCTTGGGGAAGGCTTGCGAACCGGCATCGAGACCCGGCTTCAGTTCGGCGTAGAGCGCCTGGCCGATGTGCGGGACGATGGGGAAGAGCAGCAGCGCGGCACTTTCCAGCGTTTCCTGGGCGAGGGCACGGCCAGCGGCATCGCCGAGCTCGCACTTGTCGTAGGCGTTGAGCAGTTCCATGACGGCGGCGATAGCGGTATTGAACTGCTTGCGCCGGCCGTAATCGTCGGCCACCTTGCCCATGGTCTGGTGCAGCTTGCGGCGCAGGTCGGCCTGGGCCGGCGACAGCTCGGCCTGGGCGACGCTGGCCGAGACGAGACCGGCCTGGACGTGATCGTAGGTCGTCTTCCACAGGCGGCGCAGGAAGCGGTAAGCCCCTTCGACGCCGGCGTCGGACCATTCCAGCGACTGGTCGGGCGGCGAGGCGAACATGATGAAGAGGCGGGCCGTATCGGCGCCGTATTGTTCGATCAGCGATTGCGGGTCGACGCCGTTGTTCTTCGACTTCGACATTTTCTCGGTGCCGCCGATGACCACCGGCAGACCGTCGGCCTTGAGCGTGGCGCCGGTCGGTCGACCGCGTTCGTCGGTGACGACATCCACCTCGGCCGGATTGATCCACAGCTTCTTGCCGCCATCGAGATCGCGGTAGAAGGTGGGCGCCACGACCATGCCCTGCGTCAGCAGATTGGCGAAGGGTTCGCCGAGATCGCCGATGAGGCCGACATCGCGCATCAGCTTGGTGAAGAAGCGCGAATACAAAAGGTGAAGAATGGCGTGTTCGATACCGCCGATATATTGGTCGATACCGCCCTTGCACCAGTACTGGACGCGCTCGTCGACCATGGCCGTGGCATTGTCCGGGCAGGCATAGCGCAGGAAGTACCAGGACGACTCGAAGAAGGTGTCCATCGTGTCGGTTTCGCGCCGCGCTGCGCCGCCGCATTTCGGGCAGGCGCACTCGTAGAACTCGGGCATTCTGGCAAGCGGCGAACCGGCGCCGGTGATTTCGACATTCTCGGGCAGGACAACCGGCAACTGATCATCCGGGACCGGTACGTCGCCGCAGGTCTTGCAGTGGATGATGGGAATCGGGCAGCCCCAATAACGCTGGCGGGAAATCCCCCAGTCGCGCAGGCGGAACTGCACCTTCTTGTCGCCCAGGTTCTGGGCGGCGAGGTCGGCGGCGATGGCATCGACGGCGGCTTCGTAAGCGAGGCCATCGTACTTGCCGGAATTGACCAGGATGCCGCGTTGCTTGTCGGCGTACCACTCGGCCCAGGCTTCATGGCTGAAGGAAGTTTCACCGTCCACGGCGACGACCTGCTTGATCGGCAGGTTGTATTTCAGGGCGAAGGCGAAATCGCGCTCGTCGTGGGCCGGTACGGCCATCACGGCACCGTCGCCGTAGCTCATCAGCACGTAGTTGCCGACCCAGACTTCGACCTGCTGGCCGGTCAGCGGATGGGTGACGTAGATGCCGGTCGGCATGCCCTTCTTTTCCATCGTGGCGATGTCAGCTTCGGCGACGCCGCCCTTCTTGCATTCCTCGATGAAGGCGGCGAGTTCTGGTTTGTTCTGCGCAGCACGGGTGGCCAGCGGGTGTTCGGCGGCGACGGCGACGAAGGTGACGCCCATGATGGTGTCGGCGCGGGTGGTGAAGACCCACAGCTTTTCGTCGGCATTGTCAGCCAGCGGGAATGCGAAGCGCACGCCGGTGCTCTTGCCGATCCAGTTTTTCTGCATCAGGCGAACCTGCTCCGGCCAGCCCGGCAGATTGTCGAGCTCAGACAGCAGTTCTTCGGCGTAGGCGGTGATCTTCATGTAATACATGGGGATCTCGCGCTTCTCGATGAGTGCGCCAGAGCGCCAGCCGCGGCCGTCGATGACCTGCTCGTTGGCGAGCACGGTGTGATCGACCGGATCCCAGTTCACGGTGCCGAGCTTCTTGTAGACCAGGCCCTTTTCGTAGAGGCGGGTGAACAGCCACTGCTCCCAGCGGTAGTACTCGGGGGTGCAGGTGGCGAATTCGCGTTCCCAGTCGATGGCGAAGCCGAGCGACTTGAGCTGGGTCCGCATGTAATCGATGTTGGAATACGTCCACCCAGCGGGCGGTACGTTATTTTGCAGTGCAGCATTTTCGGCCGGCATGCCGAAGGCGTCCCAGCCCATCGGCTGCAGCACGTTGTAGCCCTGCATCTTGTGGAAGCGGGAGAGCACGTCGCCGATGGTGTAATTGCGGACATGCCCCATGTGCAGCTTGCCCGAGGGGTAGGGGAACATCGACAGGCAGTAGTACTTCGGTTTGCTGCTGTCCTCGACGGCGCGCGCGGCGCCGGTGTTGTCCCAGTGTTGCTGGGCGGCGCGCTCGATGTCGGCCGGTGTGTATTTGTCCTGCATGGGCATGGCGGGGTTCATTCGCTGAAGATCGGAGTAACCGCGAATTATACCGGTTGACCCCGACTCCTCGGCGATAAGGACAAAGCGGAACAACGCGGGATTGGCGCCCGCAGCCCGGAATGAATCAGTGACCGGATGGCGCTGAGGCGGCGCCTGCACGCGCTGCCTCAGCGGGGATCAGCTTATTGCCGCCCGGTCACGCCGCTTTTTTTTGCGGGTAGATACCTTCCCAGGTGTTCTGCCAGTAACGGTAGGCGTTCTGGGTGGCTGCCAGTGAGAGCAGGGACATCCGGGACTGGTGGCGCCACATCCACGACAGTTGCGGGGCGGGCGTCAGGTTGTAGGATGTCGCCTTGCCGACTTCGTCCTCGACGATCGTCAGAAAGCGATCAACAGCCAGGCCGTAGTAAGCGGAACCTTCGGTTTTGCCGGTGAGATACTCTGCTTCGCTGACGGCACGGCGCCACAGCTTGAGCGCAAGCTCGTCGCTGATGCCGGCCTTGCGGGCGATCCAGGGCAGGATCTTCGGTGCATTCATGCTGTTCATGCTGATTCTCCTTGTTAAGTAGCGTTAGCTACTGTGAGTTGGGACTGCCCATTGGGCTAATAGTTTTGTGCACTGCAATATATTTTTAGCCAAGTATAAGGGTCCACTCTGCTTATGACTGTGAAAAAATGCGCGCGATTGTAGTATTCGTTGTACAAACGCAACTTATTGGCCAGACCAATTTACCGGTAGCCAGCCCGGGTCTGCCAATCACTCATGACTAACCACTAGAGACTCAATGTCCGATCTCCTTGCAAATCTGAATTCTCCGCAACTTCAAGCGGTTACGCTACCGCCCGTACATGCCCTGATCCTCGCCGGGGCGGGTAGCGGCAAGACCCGGGTGCTCACCACGCGCATCGCCTGGCTCATGTCGGTCGGTCAGGTCGGGCCGCATGGCGTGCTGGCCGTGACCTTCACCAACAAGGCGGCGAAGGAGATGACGGCGCGTTTGGCGAGCCTCGTGCCGATCAATACGCGGGGCATGTGGATCGGTACTTTTCACGGCCTGTGCAATCGCCTCTTGCGCGCCCATTACCGTGAAGCCGGGCTGTCGCAAACCTTCCAGATCCTGGATTCGGCGGACCAGTTGGCGATGGTCAAGCGGCTTCTGAAGAATCTCAATGTCGACGATGAGAAGTACCCGCCACGCGAGTTGTGCCACTTCATCAATGCCCACAAGGAGCAGGGCGTGCGGGCGGCGCAGGCCGAGGTTTATGACAATTACACGCAAAAGCGCGTCGAGTTGTACGCCGAATATGAAAACCAGTGCAATCGCGAGGGCGTGGTCGATTTTGCCGAGCTCTTGTTGCGCTGTTACGAATTGCTGCAGCGCAACGAACCTTTGCAAAAACACTACCAGGAACGCTTCCGCTACATCCTCGTCGATGAGGTGCAGGACACCAACAAACTGCAATATGCCTGGCTGAAATTGCTGGCCGGGGGCGGGGCCAAGGTCTTTGCCGTGGGTGACGACGATCAGAGCATCTACGCCTTCCGTGGCGCCGAAGTCGGCAATATGCGCGATTTCGAGCGCGATTACGCCGGCGGCAATGTGATTCGCCTTGAACAGAACTACCGTTCGCACGGCAATATCCTGACCGCCGCCAACGCCATCATCAAGAATAACCGCGAGCGCCTGGGCAAGAATCTGTGGACCGATGCTGGCGAGGGCGAGCCGATCCGGGCCTTCGAGGCTTATTCCGACCTCGACGAGGCGCGCTTTGTCGTCGAGGAAATCCGCGAACTGGTCCGCGACGGTATTTCGCCGACGCAGATTGCGCTGCTCTACCGCTCCAACGCGCAGTCACGGGTGCTCGAAAACGAGCTGTTCACGAAGAACGTGCCGTACAAGGTCTATGGCGGCCTGCGCTTCTTCGAGCGCCAGGAAATCAAGCATGCCCTGGCCTACCTGCGCCTGCTCGGCAATCCCGACGACGACACGGCCTTCCTGCGCGTCGTCAATTTCCCGACGCGCGGCATCGGTGCGCGTTCGCTGGAAAACCTCCAGGCCATCGCCCACCAGACCAATTCCAGCCTCTACAACGCGGCCGCCTCGCTGAGCGGCAAGGCCGGCCAGACGGTGGGTGCCTTCATTCGCCTGATCGAGGCGCTGCGCCACGAAACCGAAGGTCTGCCGCTGCCCGAAATGGTCGAGCACATCATCGAAAAATCCGGTCTCGCCCAGCATTACCGGACCGACAAGGAAGGCCAGGACCGGCTGGAGAATCTGGACGAACTGATCAACGCCGCCGCCACCTTCATCGATGACGAAGGCGCCATCGGCGAAGGCGGTGCGCTGGTTTCCTTCCTTACCCTGGCCTCGCTCGAAGCCGGTGAGCATCAGGCCGGCGAAGGCCAGGAGGCTGTCCAGCTGATGTCGGTGCATGCCGCCAAGGGTCTGGAGTTCGACGTGGTCTTCATCACCGGTCTGGAGCAGGGCCTGTTCCCGCACGAAAACTCGATCAATGCGGGCAAGGACGGGCTGGAGGAGGAGCGCCGGCTCATGTACGTCGCCGTCACCCGCGCCCGCCAGCGCCTCTATGTCTCCTGCGCCCAGACCCGCATGCTGCACGGCCAGACACGGTATTGCGTGCCATCCAGCTTCCTGGACGAAATCCCCGAAAACCTGCTGCTCAAGCTGAACAAGAAGGCCGCGCCGGCGGCTGCCTTTCCGGCTTTTGGCTCGTTCGGCGGCGGCTACGCCGAGCCGGTGGCGGCTGGCGGCCTGCGTGTCGGGCAGACGGTCGAGCACGCCAAGTTTGGCGTGGGCGTCATCGTGTCGACCGAAGGGCGTGGAGCCGATGCCCGTGTCCAGATCAATTTCGGTGGCAGCGGCATGAAGTGGCTGGCCCTGGAGTACGCCAAGCTGACACCGGTTTGAGCAATAGCGCCGGCTTGCGGTAGATCGAAGGTCGGCGCGGTGATAACCTCGTTACCTCGCAAAAATAATCAGACGGAGACCACCATGCCCCACGCCATTCGCCTTCACCAACACGGCGGCCCGGAAGTGCTGTCCTGGGAATCGATCGATCTGCCGGCGCCGGCCCCCGGCGAAGCGACTGTTCGTCATGGCGCTGTCGGCCTCAATTACATCGATGTTTACCACCGTACCGGCCTCTATCCCCTGACCCTGCCTTCGGGCATCGGCATGGAAGGTGCCGGTGTCGTCGAGGCCGTGGGCGAGGGCGTCAGCGAACTCAAGGTGGGCGACCGCGTCGCCTATGCTGGCGGGCCGCTTGGCGCCTATGCCGAGATTCGCAACATCCCGGCGCATCGTTTGCTCAAGCTGCCGGATGCGATTTCCTTTGAAACCGGTGCCGCGATGATGCTGCAAGGGCTGACCGCAGCCTACTTGTTGCGCCAGACCTATCGCGTCAAGCCCGGCGATGCCGTGCTTATCCAGGCTGCTGCCGGCGGTGTCGGGCTGATCGCCTGCCAGTGGGCGCGCGCTCTCGGTGCAACGGTGATCGGCACGGTGGGTTCGCCGGCCAAGGCCGAACTGGCCAAGGCGCATGGCTGCCATCACGTGATCAACTACAGCACTGAAAATTTCGCCCAGCGGGTTCGTGAAATCACCAATGGCGAAGGCGTTGCCGTCGTTTATGACGGCGTCGGCAAGGATACCTTTGCCGGCTCGCTCGACAGCCTGCGCCCCATGGGCATGATGGTTTCCTTCGGCAATGCTTCCGGCCCGGTGCCGCCGCTCGACCTCATCCTGCTCTCGCAAAAGGGCTCCCTGTATGTGACGCGCCCGACCCTGATGAACTACACGGCCAAGCGCGAGGACCTCGTCGCGCTGGGTGGTGAACTGTTCGATGTCGTGGTCGCCGGGCAGGTCAAGATCGAGGTGAACCAGACTTACGCCCTCAAGGATGCGGCTCAGGCCCATCGTGACCTCGAGGCGCGCAAGACCACGGGCTCGACGATCCTGCTGCCATGATGGCGAAAATAAAGGCCGGACTGCTCTCGCTGCGCGACCTCTTCGCCACGGCCTGGTGGGTCATCCTGCTTGCCGGGATTGGCTTTGCGGTGGCCTACCAGTTCGTCGAACCGGCGCCGCCAAAAAAGATCGTCATCAGCACGGGCGGCGAAAGTGGCGCCTACTACCAGTTCGCCCAGCGCTACGCGAGCATCCTGGCGAAGAACGGCGTCACGCTCGAAGTCAGGGCGTCGGCCGGGTCGCTGGAGAATATGGCGCGCCTGAGCAATGACGAGGCGCAGATCGGTTTCGTTCAGGGCGGGGTTGTGCCGCCCAGGGCCGATCCGGATGCCGCCGACGAGTCTGGCCTGCTTTCGCTGGGCAGTGTCTTCTACGAGCCGGTCTGGGTTTTCTATCGCGGCGAGAAACCGCTGACGCGCCTGACCGAACTGAAAGGCAAACGCATCGCCATTGGCCAGGAAGGATCGGGCGTGCGCCAGCTGGCGCAGCAGTTGCTGGACGCCAACGAGATTCCCGCCGGTGACCATCTGGTGCCGCTGGCTGGCCTGAAGGCGGCAGAAGAACTCCAGCAGGGACGGATCGACGCCGCCTTCATCATCGCCGCCGAAACCGCGCCGGTCGTCCAGGTGCTGATCCGCTCACCCGGCATCAAGCTCATGAGCTTTGCCCAGGATCGCGCCTACCAGCGCCGCTTCCCTTTCCTGACCAAGCTGACTTTCCCGCGCGGCGTCGTCGATCTGGTCCGCGATTTTCCGCCCGACGACATCAAGGTGCTGGCCCCGACCGCCAACCTGATCGTCCGCGACGACCTGCACCCGGCCCTGCAGGCGCTGCTGCTTCAGGCGACCAGCGAAGTGCATGGCAAATCCGGCTTCTTCCAGGATGCCGGCGAGTTTCCGTCCTACAAGGACCAGATGCTGCCGCTCTCGCCCGAGGCGGAGCGCTACTTCAAGTCCGGGCCATCCTTCCTGCAGCGCTACCTGCCGTTCTGGCTGGCGGTTCTGGTCGACCGGCTGATCGTCATGCTGGTCCCGGTCTTCATGCTGCTCATCCCCCTGCTCAAGGTGGCGCCGGCGATTTATAACTGGCGCGTCCGTTCCAAGATTTTCCGCTGCTACGGCGAGCTCAAATTCCTTGAAGACGACCTCAAGCACCGCTTCGAGCCAGCCAAACTCGCCGATTACCGGAATCGACTGGATGTCATCGAAGAGGAGGCCAGCGCCCTGCACATCCCGCTCGGCTTCACCGATCTCGTCTACACCCTGCGCGAACACGTCAATCTGGTCCGCCACATCCTCGACAAGAAGGAAGCCTCGGCATGAAAGCCTTTCTCGTCGCCAATCCCAAGGGCGGCTCCGGCAAAAGCACGCTGGCCACCAATCTGGCCGGCTATTTCGCCAACAAGGGAAACGAAGTCATGCTCGGCGACATCGACCGCCAGCAATCATCCCGCGAATGGCTGGGCATCCGCCCCTTCGCCCTGCCCACCATCGACACCTGGGAAGTCGGCGAAGACAAGGTCTCCCGGCCGCCCAAGGGCACCTCGCATGTCGTCCTCGACACCCCGGCCGGCCTGCACGGCAAGCTGCTCGAACGTGTCCTCAAACTGTCCACGCGGGTCATCGTTCCGGTCCAGCCCTCGATGTTCGACATGCTGGCAACGCGCCATTTCCTCACCGAACTGCTCGCCGAGAAGGCCATCCGCAAGGGCAAGGTCGACGTCGCGGTGATCGGCATGCGGGTCGATGCACGAACCCGCGCCGCCGGCGAACTCGAACGCTTCTTCGCCACCTTCGACCTGCCGGTACTGGCTTACCTGCGCGACACGCAGGTCTATGTGCAAGCCACCGCCGCCGGCATGACCCTCTTCGACCTCCCGCCGTCACGTGCCGAGCGGGACATCGAGCAATGGCAGGCGATCATCAAGTGGGTTGAGGCCGGGTAGGCAACTCGGGGTGATCAAGAGGGGGCAAGGCTGAACTTCAAAAATTACGCCTCGTTGTGAGGCGCATTGCTCAATGCTTTCCTGGATCAGCCTCTTCTTCGGTGGTTTTCCATTGCTGGAGTCTTTGACTGCTGACTGAGAGATGCCGCTGTCACTATTCAGTGGATCGAGAGCTGCGACACGAAGACGTGCTGCTTCCTCGGCAATCTCCCTGTCACTCAAACGGTTCACAGTGGCTCCTGGCTAAAATTCAATTTGATGATGAATTTAGCATAGGTTGAGGCGCGCTTCCGCTCGTGGTCAAACCCTGCCTGATGACAACCGTAACTAAAGCCGCTCTGCGGCCTTACAGCCCTTCCGTCAGCACTCCAGTGACTTCAGCCTTGTTCAGTTCTTCGACAAACCACTGAAGCGCCTTGCCGTCTTGCCGGCTGCGCCAAGCTGTGTGCAATGGGATGGCCGGGCGTGTCGTGGCGAGGGTTTTTTCGAGCAGTTTCCCGGCGGCGATTTCCGGTTCGGCCAGCCAGCGGGGCAGGTGGCCTATGCCGAGTCCGGCGATCTGGGCGGCGAGTTTGGCGCGGATGTCGGGGACGCGCAGGATGTCCTGCCCTTCAAGCACGCCGATGGTGCGGGCGTCGAGTTCCTGCGAGGTGTCGGCGATGACAATGGCGCGGTGCTGGAGCAGTTCGCTGCTCGGGATGGTGCCTTCCCAGGTGGCTAGCGGGTGGTCCGGGGCAATGGCGAAAACGAAGTCGGTGCGTGTGCACAGCAGGCGGGTGGCGATGCCGCTGCGCGACGGTGGGTCGCCCGGGGCGCCGATGGCGAGGTCGGCGCGGCCGGTGGCGAGGGCATCCCAGGTGCCGCCGAGAACTTCGCCGGAGAGCCTGATCTGGGTGCTGCAGCCGGCGGCATAAAAGCGCTTGAGCAGGGGGAAGAAGCGTTCGATCGGGATGACGGCGTCGATGGCGATGCGCAGTTCAGCTTCCCAGCCGTCGGCGATGCGCTGGACGCGGCGTTCCAGTTCGCTGGCGGCGCGCAGCAGGTGGCGGCCATCGTCGAGCAATGTGCGTCCCGCTTCGTTGAGCGTGGCGCGGCGCCCTTCGCGCTGGAATAGCGTGATGCCGAGATCGCCCTCCAGCTTGGCAATGGCGTGCGACAGCGCCGAGGGGACGCGATGCAGTGAGGCGGCTGCCGCGGTGAAGCTGCCATGGCGTTCGATGGCATCGAGAACGAGCAGCAAATCGAGCGATATTTTCATGTGAAAAATATTAAACGATAAGCTCGTAATTATTCGCTATTTATTCATGAACTCAATGATTAACATGGCGACTAAGCATTACGATTCATTCACAAGGAGACTGCAATGATCCAGCTTCGACCTTCTGCCGAACGCGGCACTGCCGATCATGGCTGGCTGCGCGCCAAGCACAGTTTTTCCTTTGCCGACTATTACGATCCCGAGCAAATGGGTTGGGGTGCCTTGCGCGTCATCAACGAGGACCGCGTGGCGCCGGGTACCGGTTTCGGTCGGCACGGCCATCGCGACATGGAAATCGTCACCTACATCCTGTCCGGCTCGCTCGAGCACAAGGATAGTCTGGGCCACGGCGGGGTCATCCGGCGCGGTGAGGTGCAGCGCATGACGGCCGGCAAGGGCATTCTGCACAGCGAGGCCAATCCATCGGCGGATGAAGAAACGCATCTGCTGCAAATCTGGATAGAGCCGGCGCAGCGCGGTACGCCCGCCAGCTATGAGCAGCAGGCTCTGCCGCTAGACGAGCTGCGCGGCCGCTGGCGGCTGGTCGCTTCGCCGGATGGCGCCGAGGGCAGCACGACCATCGGCCAGGACGCCCGCCTGTGGGCCAGCCTGCTGGCGCCCGGCGAAAGCATCGCTTACCGCCTGCCAACAGGTCGGCTGGCCTATGTCCAGGTAATTTACGGTGCGCTGGAATTGAATGGCAAAAAGCTGGTGGCCGGCGATGGCGCCAAGATTGCCGATGAAACCCAACTCCAGTTTCTGGCGAGTGAAGAGGTTGAGTTTCTGCTCTTCGACCTGCCGCCTGTTGCCTGACCCCACCCCAACAAACTCAAAAAGGAAAACAGCATGAGCAAGACAGTTGTCGTATATCACTCCGGCTACGGCCATACCAAACGCGTTGCCGAAGTCGTCGCGGAAGGTGCCGCTGCCGAGTTGCTGGCCATCGATGCCGAAGGCAACCTGCCCGAAGGTGGCTGGGAAAAACTGGCGGCGGCCGATGCCATCATCTTCGGCACACCGACCTACATGGGCGGCCCGAGCTGGCAGTTCAAGAAGTTTGCCGATGCCTCGTCCAAGCCCTGGTACGGCCGCGCCTGGCAGGACAAGGTGTTCGGCGGCTTCACCAACAGCGCCAGCCCGGTCGGCGACAAGGGCGCGACGATGATCCAGTTGCAGACGCTGGCCTCGCAACACGGCGGCCTGTGGGTCAGCCTCGGCATGCTGCCGGCCAACAGCAAGGCGGCCACGCATGCGGATGTGAATCATCTCGGCGGCTCGGTCGGTTTGCTCGTCCGCTCGCCGTCCGATGCCAGTGTCGACGAGATACCGCAAGGCGATCTCGATACCGCCAGGCGCTACGGCCAGCGCGTTGCCGATATCGCCAGCCGTCTGGCGCGCTAAAGGCTAATCCGGGTGGCCCGAGCCGGGCTGCCCGCTGCTATAGTGCAATCATTCCCCTACGTTGCGGAGTGATCGCATGGCGCTGACTACCTCCCTGGCCGACCTGTCCATTCTGCTCGTCGAGCCATCCAATATGCAGGCGCATCTGGTCAGCCGCATGCTTGAGCACCAGGGCGTCAGGAAAGTCACCACGGTGGACACGGCCAGTGCTGCGTTGCTCTCGCTGAAGTCCGAAAGCGCCGGCGTCATCGTGATCAGCAGTCTCTATCTGCCCGATATGGCGGGGACCGATCTGGTCTCTGCCATGCGCGCCGACGAGGATCTTGAAACGGTACCTTTCATCCTCGTTTCCAGCGAGACCCGGCCGCAGGTGCTTGAACCCGTGCGCCAGTCCGGTGCCTGCAGCATCGTCGCCAAGCCCTTCGACGAAGAGCAGCTCTCGCGAGCGCTCTATGCCGCCGCTGACTACCTGAACCCGCCGGAAGACCTGGATGTCTCCGAAATCGAGAACCTGCGCGTCCTCGTCGTCGATGACAGCCTGTCGTCGCGCCGCCATCTGCGTCGGCTGCTCACCGAGCTGGGCATCGAGCGCATCACCGAGGCGACCAATGGCAAGGAGGCCGTGGCCTATCTCGAGCAGGCCATGGTTGATCTCGTCATCACCGACTACAACATGCCGGAAATGGACGGTCGTGAACTGACCGAATATATCCGCACGCAAAGCTGGCAGGCCGAAGTGCCGGTGCTCATGGTGACCAGCGAGCAGAACATGGGGCGTCTGGCCGCCGTCGAGCGTGCCGGTGTTTCGGCCATCTGCGACAAGCCTTTCGAGGCCGGCAGCATCCGCCGCCTGATCAGCGACGCCTTGACGCGATAAAGCGGATGACCTGCTGGCGCAGCACGACGATGAGTGCCAGCAGTACCAGCAGCGGGTCGAGCAGGACATCCCAGAGATTGGCGAAAACACCGCTGGCGTAGCCGGCGAGATCGACTGCGAGTATCGCCAGCCAGCTATCCTGTCGTTTCCACCACAAGAACAGACCCAGCGGCAGCAGTGCGGTGAGGAGCAGGGTCGGCTGGTAGCCGAGGGCATACGGATCGAAGGAACCGAAGCCGAGCGACGCGGCATAAAAAGGCAGGGCAAAGACGAGCAGGCCCAGGGCCGGTCGGTGAGTGAAGGGCGATGGCGTTTTATCGGCCAGTTGAAGAACCGCCAGTGCCACGAGGGTCAGCGACGGTGTGCCGAAAAGCGCGTGCATGCCCGGTGCAATGCCGACCAGCAGGGAGAGCGTGGTGGCGGCCAGGGCAACGCGGGTGCGTAGCTCACCGAGCGGGATGAGCACGGCCAGTGCGCCGAAAATCAGGCTGTGGGCGAGGAGTCCGTAGGCGGCCAGGGCGTTCATGGCTGTCCTCCGTCTATCCAGGCTTCGCTGAAGACGACATGCTTGATGCCCTGCTGTCGCCAGTCGTAGGCAAGATGGATGCGGCCATCGCGGCCGAGGAGCAGGGATGGATTGCCATAGTCGGCGCCGCCGTCGGGGGCGGATTCGACCGTACGCATTTCCTGCCAGGTCTTGCCCTGGTCGGCCGATAGCCAGAGCAGGATGGCCTGACGGCCGGTCGGGGGATTGCCGGCCAGGAGCAGGCGGCCGCTCTTCAGGCGGAGCAGGGCGACCGGGGCGTTGGGATTGACCGTAGCGAGGGCTTCTCCCGGCTGCCAGTGCGCACCGCTATCGGCTGTCGCCATGGCCCTGAGGGTGTTGGGGCTTGATCCGGTGTCGCGCAGGAAGGCAACGGCTTGCTCGTCGTTGATGATGGCGACGGCCGGATGCCCGGCGCCAGGCAGGCGGGATTTGGCAAGAATTTGCCCGGTCGACGACAGGCGCAGCCATTCGCCTCGCTGACCGATGAAGTCGTGGTTGATCGGCAGCCCGAGTCCGCCATCGGCCAGCGGCAGCGGGGCGGTGCGGACCGAGCCGCCGAAATTGGCGAATGGTGAAGTCTGCAGGCGGGCCGGCTTGGTCCAGGTCTTGCCGCCATCGGTCGACACGCTGTGGTTGATCGAGTCGGCCACGGTGCTGCTGGCATACCAAAGGTGCAGCCAGCTTCCCTCGGCGTGAATGACCGGTTTGCCGAGCGAGCCGATCTGGGCGAAGGTGCCGCCTGCCGTGCTGGATTGGCTGGCGATGATCACCGGCCTGGACCAGCCTTCACGATGGCGCAGGCTGAAGCGGACGCTCATGGCATCGGCGGTGCCGGCCAGCCAGGTCGCGGCGATACGGCCATCGGGCAGTTCCGTCAGATTGGGGGCTGCGGCTGTTTCATTCTCGCGCCACAGCATCTGGCTGACGAAAAGCGCCGGCAATGCCGAGGGCGCCGCGGCTGGCGGTGACGAAAAGCTTGTCGCGGCGGGGGCCGGCGCCCGCCACAGGGCTGCGGCGAAGGCGCCGATGAAGAGCAGCAAGAGGAGAGGGCGGGCAGGAGGCGACATGGGCCGGAATTCTAACCCGCTTCCTGAAGCCCGCCGGTCAGCAGCCTTTGTATTCCGGCTTGCGCTTTTGCATGAAGGCGTCGATGCCTTCGCCGGCATCCTCGCTCATCATGTTGCAGGCCATTACCTCGCCGGCGAAGTTGTAGGCTTCGCTCAGGCCCATTTCCAGTTGCTTGTAGTACATGCCTTTGCCCATGCGCACGGCCACCGCGCTCTTGGCCAGAATGCTGCCGGCCAGACGCTCAATTTCGACATCCAGCGCGTCGGCGGGAACGACCCGGTTTACCAGGCCTTTGGCTTTGGCTTCAAGTGCATCGATGAATTCGCCGGTGAGCAACATTTCCAGTGCCGCCTTGCGCCCGAGATTGCGTGCCAGGCCAACCGCCGGGGTCGAGCAGAAGAGGCCGACATTGATGCCGGAAACGGCAAATTTGGCAACGTCGGCGGCGACGGCCAGATCGCACATCGAGACCAGTTGGCAACCGGCAGCGGTAGCGATGCCATGAACGCGCGCGATGACTGGCTGCGGCATTTGCGTGATGCGCAACATCAAGTCGCCGCATTGCTTGAACAGCGCCTGCATGAATTCCTTGCTGTGATTGCCGCGCATTTCCTTGAGGTCGTGCCCGGCGCAAAAGGCCTTGCCGGCCCCGGCGATGACCACGACGCGCACGGTTTCGCTGGCGGCGATGGCGTCCAGCTCGGCCTGCAGGGCGGACAACAATTCCTTCGACAGCGAGTTGAAGGCGTTCGGGCGGTTGAGGGTCAGCGTGGTCAGGCCGTCGGCGCGGTCGGTGCGCAGGACGAGCGGTTCGGTGGTGGTCATGGTGTCTCCATCGTTTGTTGGGTTTATTAACGCTTGCTGATTTTACCCCCGGAGCCGAGGCCGCTTCCTCGGTAGGGGCTGCCGACTCGGGAGGTACACCAAGAAACGCTGACTTCTGGAGAAGTGGGGCCGTTGCTACGGTCAACCGGAAAAAGCGGCCAAAAATGAAATTTGCTTGCGAGCAGCCAAAAGGCGCCGGCTTACTGTGTCGCGTTGGAAA
>ERZ1034363.710-NODE-710-length-21365-cov-2.985062_pt1 | contig 21365 bp, 14 predicted proteins | sample MGYA00520616_ERZ1034363 | MGnify/ENA primary metagenome ERZ1034363 (study PRJEB33736, sample SAMEA104284506) | Azolla filiculoides | biome: Urban; feature: Water surface; material: Ditch water | place: Netherlands | collected 2015-10-28 | depth 0-0.1 m ... | reverse complement strand
CTGGACTGGACGGTGAACCTGGCACAGGCACGCGCCCGGGTCGGCGGCCAGGTCGGCGGCCCCGGCAAGGCCTTGCAGGGCAATCTGGACCCGAACGTGCTGTTCGCCAACCCCGAGCAGGTGGCGGCCGAGGTGCGGCGCGTGCTGGAAAGCTTCGGCACGCCACATACCGACCGCGACCAGACCGGTCCGACCCATATCTTCAACCTGGGGCATGGCATCAGCCAGCACACGCCGCCCGAGATCGTGAAGGTACTGGTCGACACGGTGCACGCGCATTCGCGCCTGATGCGCACGCGCGGCTGAAGCAGCAAGACCGGATGTGGAACATTGGCTTTTGCACAGTTTGGTCGCCACGCAAGGGGATAAGTCCGGTGCGCGCCAGCAGGCAAGATTCAGCGTAGAAAATTTTCCAAGCCATTGTTGCAATTGATTTTTTTCTTACCCTTCTGGACTGCCTCCGATCTTGTGAGCGACAAGGCAGGGGACAATGTTCAACTCACTCGCACCGGTTGCCAACAAAGTTATCCACAGGAACCAGGCGCTGCTGCAAGAGCCGATCAGGCTTCCCTTTCCGGTCTCGATGAATGGCTGATGCTGGCGATCCGACCTTGCCACTGACCCCGCTGGCGGTGGTCGTGACCACGCCAGCCTACAGCGGCCTGGGCCCGGCGCTGACCTATGTACATGACCGCCCGCTGGAGCCAGGAACCCTGGTGCGGGTGCCACTGGGCCAGCGCGAACTGCTTGGCCTGGTCTGGGAGGTGCCCGGACTGAGCCTGGAAGGACTGGAGCCCGGACAGGCGCGCGCGGTGCTGCAGGTGTTCGATGCGATCCCGCCACTCAACGCCGCCTGGCGCGGACTGGCGGGCTTTGCCGCGCGCTATTACCAGCGCAGCCTGGGCGAGGTCGCACTGGCCGCGCTGCCGCCACAGTTGCGCGATTTGCAAGTCGAACAGCTCGCGCGCAAGCTCAAGCGTCTGGCCAAGGCTGCAGCCGGCAGCGCCAAGACCAAGGATCGGCAGGTCAACGAGACCGCGGACAATGCAGCGCTGGCGGCGGAAGCCGAGTCCCGGGGCGATGGCACGGCCGGCCCCGAGCTCAGCCCGGAACAGGCCATCGCGCTGCAGCGCTTCCAGACCGCAGACCGGCCGGCGCTGCTGTTCGGCACCACCGGCAGCGGCAAGACCGAGATCTATCTGCGCGCGGTGCAGGATCTGCTCGAACAGGACCCGCAGGCCCAGGCCCTGATCATGGTGCCCGAGATCAACCTGACGCCTCAGCTCGAGGCCCGCTTCAGGGAGCGCTTCGCGCGCTGGGGCGTGGTCTCGCTGCACAGCGGGCTGACGCCGGCGCAGCGGCTCGACCACTGGCTGGCCGCACACCAGGGCCGGGCGCGCATCGTGCTCGGCACCCGCATGGCAATTTTCGCCAGCCTGCCGCAGCTGCGCCTGATCGTGGTCGACGAGGAGCATGACCCGAGCTACAAGAGCCAGGAAGGCGCACGCTACTCGGCGCGCGACCTCGCGATCTACCGCGCCAAGCGCGAAAGCCAGGGCCGATCGTCCGCTCATTGCCGCGTGCTGCTGGGCTCGGCCACGCCCTCGCTCGAGAGCTGGCGCGCGGCGGAGATCGGACGCTACCTCAAGCTCGAGATGCCGCAGCGCATCGGTGGCGGCGCGCTGCCCAGGCTGCGGCTGGTCAACATGAACCACCAGCCCAAGCAATGCGTGCTGGCGCCAGCGCTGCTGGAATCGATCGCCGAGCGCGCCGCGCGCGGCGAGCAGAGCATGCTGCTGCTGAACCGGCGCGGCTACGCCCCGGTGCTGGCCTGTCACGCCTGCGGCTGGAAGAGCGACTGCCCGCACTGCAGCGCGCACGCGGTGTTCCACAAGATCGACCGCACGCTGCGCTGCCACCACTGCGGCCACAGTTCGCGCGTGCCCTACGCATGCCCAGACTGCGGCAACCTCGACATCGCACCGGTCGGGCGCGGCACCGAACAGCTCGAGGAGCAGCTGGTCGGCCTGCTGGCCAACGCCAGACGCGCCGATGGCGCGCCGATCCGCGTGCTGCGACTCGATGCCGACAGCACGCGCGCCAAGGGCAGCCTGGAGCAGCAACTCAGCAGCATGCACGAGGGCGAATTCGATGTGCTGGTCGGCACCCAGATGATTGCCAAGGGCCACGACTTTCGCCGCATCACGCTGGTCGCGAGCCTCAACGTCGACGGCGGCCTGTTCGCGAGCGACTACCGGGCGCCCGAGCGGCTGTTTGCGCTGCTGCTGCAGGCGGCGGGCCGGGCCGGACGCGATGCCGACTTCGTCGCCAGCCAGGGGGCAACGGTCGAGCTCTGGGTCCAGACCTGGTACCCTGAGCATCCGCTGTTCGCGGCCCTGGCCCAGCACGACTACCCGGCCTTCGCGACGCAGCAGCTCGAGGAGCGCGAGGCCGCGCTGATGCCACCCTACTCGTTCCAGGCGCTGGTGCGCGCCGAGGCCCGCACGCAGGAAGCGGCGCAGGCGCTGCTGAACCTGGCGGCGCAGGCCGGTGCGCCGCTGCCCGGGCGCGAACACCTGACCCTCTACCCCGCAGTGCCGATGGCGATCCAGCGCGTGGCCAACGTCGAGCGCGCCCAGATGCTGATCGAAAGCGATTCGCGCCCGGCGCTGCAGGCCTTCCTGGCCGCCTGGCAGGAACAGCTGCAGCTGGCGCGCAGCCAGCCCGAGGCCAAGGGCGTGCTGCGCTGGGCCATCGACGTCGACCCGCTGGCGATCTGAAGCCGTCCTGCCGAGAATAGGCTGGATCAGGCGCCAGCCTGAAACAGGAACCGGCAACTACAAGCGAAAAAACTGCTCTACCTTTATCATTGAAAGCTTTTCCATGCGCGCCAATTCATGTCAGCCGGTCTGAACATCGCCCAACTCGATGCCGTCAATCACCTCGGCGGCCCCTGCCTGGTGCTGGCCGGCGCCGGCTCGGGCAAGACGCGGGTGATCACGCACAAGATCGGGCGCCTGATCCAGGCCGGACTGGCGGCGAACCGGATCGCCGCCATCACCTTCACCAACAAGGCGGCGGCAGAGATGCGCGAGCGAGCGCGCCAGCTGGTCGGCAAGGCCGCCAAGGACGTGCTGATCTGCACCTTCCACTCGCTCGGGGTGCGGTTGCTGCGCGAGGACGGCAAGGCGCTCGGACTCAAGAGCCAGTTCTCGATCCTCGACACCGACGACATCACCAGCATCCTGAAGGACTGTGGCGGCAGCGCCGACAGCGCGACCGCGCGTCAGTGGCAGTGGACCATCAGCGGCTGGAAGGGCGCCGGCCTGAACGCCGAACAGGCACTGGCCCAGGCCAAGGACGAAAACGAGCGCGTGATCGCGCTCGTGATGGCGCGCTACCAGGAGCGCCTCGCCGCCTACCAGAGCGTGGACTTCGACGACTTGATCGCGCTGCCGCTCAAGCTGCTGCGCGACTTCCCCGAGGTGCGCGAGAAATGGCAGCAGAAGCTCGGCCATGTGCTGGTCGACGAGTACCAGGACACCAACGCGACCCAGTACGAGCTGCTCAAGCTGCTGGTCGGCGAGCGCGGACGCTTCACCGCGGTGGGCGACGACGACCAGTCGATCTACGGCTGGCGCGGCGCGACGCTCGACAACCTGAAGAAACTGCCGCAGGACTACCCCGAGCTGCGCGTGATCAAGCTCGAGCAGAACTACCGCTCGACCAGCGCGATCCTGCGCGCAGCCAACAACGTGATCGGCCCCAACCCCAAGCTGTTCCCGAAGACGCTCTGGAGCGAGCTTGGCGAGGGCGAGCCGGTGCGCGTGACTGCCTGTGACCACGAGGAGCATGAAGCCGAGCGCGCGGTCGCGCGCATCCAGGGCCTGCGCGCCAACCACAAGCACAAGGCGTTCAAGGACTTCGCGATCCTGTACCGCGCCAACCACCAGGCCCGCGCGCTGGAAACGGCGCTGCGCCGGGCGCAGATCCCGTACAAGGTCTCGGGGGGCCAGAGCTTCTTCGAGCGGGCCGAAATCAAGGATCTCTGCGCCTGGCTGCGGCTGCTGGTCAACAACAACGATGACCCGGCCTTCCTGCGCACGATCACTACGCCCAAGCGCGGCATCGGCCACCAGACCCTGGCCCAGCTCGGTGCCTTTGCGACGCAGTACAAGCTGAGCCTGTTCGAGTCGCTGTTCTCGCATTCGCTGGCAGCGGCAGTCAACGCACGCGCGCTGGCCGGCCTGCACGAATTCGGCCGCTACCTCAACGACCTCGAGCACCGGGCGCGCCACACCCGCGGTTTCGAAGCGGCCAAGGCCTTCCTGAGCGACTGGCTGAAGGACATCGGCTACGAGCAATACCTCTACGACAGCGAGGACAGCGAAAAGGCTGCCGCCGCCCGCTGGGGCAACGTGATCGACTTCTGCGACTGGGTCGCTGCACGCTGCGGCGGCCAGATCGATGACAGCGGTGGCATCACGACCGAGCGCGAGGTCAAGACCATGCTCGAGGTCGCGCAGACGATCGCGCTGATTTCCACCATCTCGGAACGCGAGCAGGAGGCCGACCAGGTCACGCTGTCGACGCTGCACGCCTCCAAGGGCCTGGAATGGCCGCATGTGATCCTGGCCGGCGTCAACGAAGGACTGCTGCCGTTCAAGCCCGACGATGCGGGCGACGGCGCCGCGCTGGCCTTACGCATCCAGGAAGAGCGGCGCCTGATGTATGTCGGCATCACGCGCGCGCAGCAGACCCTGGTCGTGAGCTGGCTCAAGCGGCGCAAGAAGGGCCGCGAGATGGTGCCGGGCCAGCCCAGCCGCTTCATCGAGGAGATGGCGCTGGACCAGGCCACGATCAAGGAAGACCCACGCGAGAAGCTGCGTGCGCTGCGCGCCGAGTTCGCGGCCAGGGCCGCACAGGCACAACCCGCCCAGTGAGCGTTACCATAACGAAAAAATCAATACATTTATGGAGAAAATGATGCATAAAGCCGGACGGCGTCGACTGGTACTGGGCTTGTTGCTGGCCAGTTCGGGGCTGCTGCTGGCCAGGCCCGGGCTGGCACGGGATGCCGCGCCGACCGGCAAGAAAATCCTGACGATCAGTGGCAAGATCGGTAGCGGCGCGGCAGGCGCCAAGGTCACATTCGATCTGGCCCGGCTGGAGTCGCTGCCGCAGCACAGCTTCACGACCCAGACCCCCTGGCAGGACAAGCCGGTCCAGTTCAGCGGCCCGCTGCTGCGCGATGTACTGGCTTCGGTGAAAGCCCAGGGCAGCCAGCTCAAGGCCATTGCGCTCAACGACTACAAGGTCAGCATCCCGGTCTCGGACAGCCAGCGCTTCGATGTGGTGCTGGCGCTGCGCATCAACGGCGAACTGATACCCGTGCGTCACAAGGGCCCGCTGTTCGTGGTCTACCCTTACGACAGCCACGAGGAGCTGCGCAGCACGCTCTACTACAGCCGCTCGATCTGGCAGCTCAAGGCGATCGAGGTTGAATAAATCGATGCGCATGCCCAGCCATCGCCGCTTCCTGCTCGGATTGTCGCTGACGGCAGCGCTGCTGGCGGTGGCGTTTGCGATCATGCTGGCAGTGCTGATGCGCCAGAACCGCACGGTCGAGGAAGCGACGCGGCTCCAGGGCGACTCGATCACCTCGCTGACCTTCCAGCTCGAGCGCGAGTTCCTGCGCCTGCGCTCGGACCTGGCCTTGACACTGCGCGGCAGCGGCCGCAGCCAGCCCGACTGGGAGGCGATCACGCTGCGCTACGAGATTTTCCTGAGCCGGGTCGAGCTGCTGCGCGACAACCCAAGCACCCTCAAGCTGCGCACACGCTCGGAATACCAGGAGCTGATGCCGCAGCTGGAACAGCTGATCGCCGATGCCACGCCCTTGTTGAGCACGCCAGTGCCGCATACCGCGGCGCTCGAGGCGCTGCTCGAACGCCTCTACCAGCTGGGCCCGGACATGCAGGCCCTTTCGGTCGCCTCCACCCTGGTGGTCGCGGGCCTGATCGAGGAACATGTCCTGGTGCTGAACGCACAGAGCACTCAGATCAGATGGCTGATCGGCGCCCAGGTGCTGCTGCTGCTGCTGGCGGCGACCGGCTTGCTGCTGCGTCAGCGCCGCCAGGAACAGGAGCAGGCGGCGCTGCAGGCGCTCAACGCGGAGCTCGCCGCGGCGCGCGACCTGGCCGAAGAAGCGAACCGCAGCAAGAGTCTGTTTCTGGCCAATATGAGCCATGAGCTGCGGACCCCCTTCAACGGCATGCTGGGCATGCTCGACATGCTCGGGGACAGCCAGCTCGACCCGTTGCAACGCGAGCATATGCAGACCGCCAAGGATTCGGCGCAGCACCTGCTGCGGCTGCTCAACGACATCCTCGACATGTCGGCGCTCGAATCGGGCCGGATCTTGATCCAGCCCGAGCCGGTCAACATGCGCCGACTGCTCGGCGATGTCCAGCAGCTCATGGGCAGCCAGGCACAGCACAAAGGCCTGGAGTTCGTCTTCAAGGCGCCGCTGCAATGGCCGGACTGGGTCGAGACCGACCCCACGCGCGTGCGCCAGATCCTCTACAACCTGCTGAACAATGCAATCAAGTTCACCGACAGCGGCCGCGTCACCCTGAGCGTGAACTGCGCGCCCGGGCCAAGCGGGGCACTGCACTGGACCTTCGCGGTCAGCGATACCGGCATCGGCATGGACCCGGCCACGCTGGCCCAGCTGTTCCAGCGCTTCCACCAGCTCGATGCGGGCGCGAACCGCCGCTTCGGTGGCAGCGGACTGGGGCTGGAAATCTCGCGCACGCTGGCCCGCCTGATCGGCGGCGACATCACAGTGGCCAGTCAACCCGGACAGGGCTCGACCTTCACGCTGACGCTGAAGACGCCTGCCTGCCCTGCCCCCAAGGCAGATCAACCACCTGCCAATCCGCTACCGCCGCCTGCTGCCGGACTGACCGAACCGGCCCCGCCTCAGCTGGAGATCCTGGTGGCCGAGGACCATCCGGTCAACCGCAGCTTCATCGGCACCCTGCTCGAACGACTGGGACACGGGGCCAGCTTCGCCGTCAATGGCCGCGAGGCGCTCGAACAGATCGAGCAACGGGACTTCGACCTGATCCTGATGGACATCCACATGCCCGAGATGGACGGACTCGAAGCGACCCGTGCGCTGCGCTCACGCAGCGATGACAAGCGGCATATTCCCGTCATCGCCCTCAGCGCCGATGTGATGAACAAAGCGCGCGAGCGGGCTCTGGCAGCCGGAATCGACGAATTCCTGTCCAAGCCGGTGCAAAAGCAGCAGCTACAACAGACGCTGCTGCGCTGGAGCCGGCAGCGCCACTGAGCGCTGCTGGCAAGATCGCGGAGAAGCCGGCTCAGGCCTGCGGCTGGCCCAGCAGGGCACCGGCCGCCAACGCGACGCCGCGCAGGAAATCGGCCACCGGCAGGCGCTTGCCGCCCGCGCGCTGCAGTTCGGTCAGGCGCAGCAGACCGGCGCCGGTCTGCACCCGCACGCCCTCGGCATCGACACTGCGCACGCTGCCCACGGGAAAGTCGGCGCTGGCGGGCTGATCGCCCTCGGCCACGGCGCTCCAGACCTTGAGCGACTCCCCCTGCCAGCTCGTGACCGCGCCCGGGAACGGGTTGAAGGCGCGCACCCGGCGCGCCAGTGTCGCGGCATCAAGCGACCAGTCGATCAGCGCCTCGGCCTTCTCGATCTTGTGCGCGTAGTTGACGCCCTCGGCCGGCTGGGGCGTGGCGCTCAAGCCGCCGCAGGCCGCCAGTTCGAGCGCCTCGACGATCAGGCGCCCGCCCAGCACAGCCAGCCGGTCATGCAACGCACCGGTGCTGTCGTCGGGGCGGATCGCCAGCTTTTCCACCAGCAGCATGTCGCCGGTATCGAGCCCCAAGTCCATCTGCATGATCGTGATGCCGGTCTCAGCATCGCCAGCCTCGATCGCGCGGTGGATCGGCGCCGCACCGCGCCAGCGCGGCAGCAGCGAGGCGTGGATGTTCAGGCAACCCAGGCGCGGCAGCTCGAGCGTCCACTGCGGCAGGATCAGGCCATAGGCCGCCACCACCATGAGGTCGGCGTCAGCCGCCAGCAGGGCCGCGCGCGCTGCGGCCGCATCGGCCGGATACTTGCCGTCGAGCCTGAGGCTCAGCGGCTGTGACACCGGGATGCCGTGCTGCAACGCCAGCTGCTTGACCGGCGAGGCCTGCAGCTTCATGCCACGCCCGGCCGGGCGGTCGGGCTGGGTCAGCACCAACGGCACCTCGAAACCGGCGTCCAGCAGCGCCTGCAGCGCCACGGCGGCAAATTCGGGCGTGCCCGCGAAGACGACCTTCAGGCCCGCCATCTCAGCGCTTGGCCTCGCGTTCGGCCTTGACCAGCTTGGCCTTGATGCGGTCGCGCTTGAGCTGCGACAGGTGCTGCACGAACACCTTGCCGTTGAGGTGGTCGATCTCGTGCTGGATGCAGACCGCCAGCAGGCCGTCGGCCTCGATCAGCCGGCTTTCGCCCTTCTCATCGAGCGCGCGCACCTTGACCGCGATCGAACGCTCGACGCCGTCGTAGATGCCGGGCACCGACAGGCAGCCCTCCTCGCCGCGGCGCTGGGTCGGGCTGGCCCATTCGATCTCGGGGTTGATCAGCACCAGGGGCTGGTTGCGCTCCTCGCTGACGTCGATCACGACCAGGCGCTGGTGGAAGTCGACCTGGGTCGCGGCCAGGCCGATGCCCTGGGCCTCGTACATGGTCGCCAGCATGCGCTCGATCATGGCGCGGATGGCGTCATCGACCGCCGCCACGGGCTTGGCCAAGGTATGCAGGCGAGGATCGGGGTAACGCAGGATGGTCAGCAGTTCGGTATCGGACATGGGGAGCTATATCGGTAGGAGGCCGCCGCCAGGGGCGCGGCGCGAAGGTAGCTATTTTCGCGACTTTTCAGCGCCGCGTCTGGCGATGCGGGTTTTGCGCTTGCCACAAGGGGGGACAGGAGGCAAGATCGACAGAAAAATCACTCTAGGGAGGACACAATGGCAGCCACGAGCAAGCCCGGGCCGGGCCAGGGGCCCGGGACCCGAGAAACCGCAACGCCAGCCGTCGGGGCGAGCCAGCTGGCGAGCGGGCGCCGTGGTCTGCTGGCTGGCGCGGCCAGCCTCACGTTGCTGTGGGCGGCAGGCCCGGTACGGGCGTTCCCGGACTACCCCGTCACACCCGGCCAGCGCGGTACCGCGCAAAGGGTGGCGCAGGCCGGCGTGCCACTGTCCGAACTCAGCCCCGAGGCACCGGACCGCTACACCATCAAGCGCGGCGACACCCTGTGGGACATCTCGGGACTCTACCTCAGGCGGCCCTGGCGCTGGCCCGAGCTCTGGGGCATGAACCTGCAGCAGATCCGCAACCCGCACCTGATCTTCCCGGGCCAGCGACTGGTGCTGCACAAGGCCAACGGCCGCGCCTGGCTGAGCCTGGACCAGGGCGAGAGGCCCACGGTCAGACTGTCGCCTCGCGTCAGAAGCGAGAACCTGGCCGAAACGGCGATCCCGCCGATTCCGCTGAGCGTGATCCTGCCCTTCCTGAACGAAGCGCTGGTGGTCGACGAAAACGCCCTGGCTGGTGCAGCCCGACTGGTCGCCACGCCAGAGAACCGGGTGCTGCTGAGCCAGGGCGACCGGGCCTACGCGCGCGGCCAGTATGGCGACAGCGGCCGCCAGCTCGGTCAGCCGCTTCGGCTCGAGGCGGGTTCGCCGCGCCTGTTGCGCCTCTTCCGCAACGCGGTGGCGCTCAAGGACCCGGGCAGTGGCGAGATCCTGGGCTACGAGGCCCAGTATGTCGGCCAGGCCGAACTCGTGCGCTCCGAGGACATCCTGCTCGGTACCGGATCGGATGGCCAGCCCACGCAGCAGCTCATGCCCGCGACCGTGGACATCACGCTGGCCAAGGAAGAGATCCGCGTCGGCGACCGCCTGCTGCCCGCGCCGCCGCCCGAGTGGCCGCTGTTCGTGCCGCATGCTCCCGACCCGGTGCAGCAGGGACAGGTGGTATCAGTCTATGGCAATGCGGTGCGCTACGCAGGCCAGAGCCAGATCGTGGCGATCAACCGCGGCGCGCGCGACGGCATCGAGCCCGGCCAGGTGCTGGCGCTGCTGAAGGAGGGTGGCCTGCTGCCGGACAAGACCGACCCGGGCCAGCCCGAGCTGCGCCTGCCGAGCGAACGCAACGGACTGATGATCGTGTTTCGGACCTTCGAGCGGGTGTCCTACGCGCTGCTGCTGCAGATCACCGACGGCGTCAAGATCGGCGACCGCTTCGTCAGCCCCTGATGTCATGACGCGCACGCTGTCGGATGCCGAGCGGGATGCCTGGCTGCGCCTGAAGCTCACGCCCGGCGTCGGCGATGCCGGCGCGCGCAAGCTGCTGGCGGCCTTCGGCCTGCCGCCGGCGCTGTTCGCCCAGCCGCGCGCGGCGCTGGCCGCCGTGGTCGGCCCGGCCTTGGCCGAGCGGCTGCTGGCCGAGCCCGAGGGCTGGCGCGAGCTGTGCGAGCGGACCCGCCGCTGGCTGGACGGCGACACGAGGCGCCAGCTGCTGACGCTGGGCGACCCGGACTATCCAGCCGAACTGCTGCAGATCGAGGATCCACCGCTGCTGCTGCACCTGGAGGGCGACCCGGCCGCGCTGCGCCATCCGCTGCGACTGGCCATGGTCGGCAGCCGCAGCCCGACCGCCCAGGGCGCCGAGCACGCGCGCCAGTTCGCCCGCGCGCTGGCCGAAGCCGGCGCCTGCATCGTCTCGGGGCTCGCGCTCGGCATCGACGGCGCCGCGCACGAGGGCGCGCTCGAGGCCGGCGGCTGCACCGTGGCGGTGGTCGGCACCGGGCTGGACCAGGTCTACCCGAAAAAGCACCAGGCGCTGGCGCAGCGCATTGCCGCCCAGGGCGCGCTGATCAGCGAATACCTGCTCGGTACGCCACCGCTGGCGCCCAACTTCCCCCGACGCAACCGCCTCATCTCGGGCCTGAGCCAGGGCGTGCTGGTGGTGGAAGCCGCGCTGCAGTCAGGCTCGCTGATCACCGCGCGCCAGGCCGCCGAGCAGGGACGCGAGGTGTTCGCGATTCCCGGCTCGATCCACTCGCCCCAGTCGCGCGGCTGCCATGCGCTGATACGCCAGGGGGCCAAGCTGGTCGAATCAGCCGCGGACATCCTGGAGGAACTGCGTACCCAGGTTCCGGCCACCGCGACCGGACAGGATCAGGAGCCGAGCGGGCTGACAGATCCGCCTGGTGCAGCGCCAGGCAAGCATCCGGTGCCGGACGATCCGCTGCTGCGGGTGCTGGGCTTCGAACCCTGCGGACTCGATGCCCTGCAGGCCCGTTGTGGTCTGGACCTGCCGACCCTGCAGGCCAGGCTGCTCGAGCTCGAGTTCGACGGCTGGGTGGCCCGCCTGCCAGGCGGGGTCTACCAGCGGCGCGCGCGCGGCTGAAAAAAAGCCCCCCGGCCGTCTGGCTGGGGGGCTTGCAGGTCAACGGTTGTGGCGCTCAGACCACGGCGCCGGAATTCGGATCATCCGGATCACCGGCCTTCTTGCCCGACGTCTTGATCAGGTCCTCGCGCTTGATGCCGAGCCACATCGCGATCGCGGCCGCGACGAACACCGAGGAGTAGATGCCGAACAGGATGCCGATCGTCAGCGCCAGCGCGAAATGGTGCAGGGTCTGGCCGCCGAACAGCAGCATCGACAGCACCATGATCTGGGTCGAGCCGTGGGTGATGATGGTGCGGCTGATGGTCGAGGTGATCGCGTGATCGATCACCTGCACCGTTCCCATCTTGCGCTGGCGCCGGAAGGTCTCGCGGATGCGGTCGAAGATCACCACCGACTCGTTGACCGAGTAGCCCAGCACGGCCAGCACCGCCGCCAGCACCGCGAGCGAGAACTCCCACTGGAAGAAGGCGAAGAAGCCCAGGATGATGACGATGTCGTGCAGGTTGGCGATGATGCCCGAGACCGCGTATTTCCACTCGAAGCGGACCGCGAGGTAGAGCATGATGCCGGCGATCACGAAGGCCAGCGCCTTGAGTCCGTCGGCCAGCAGCTCCTTGCCGACCTGCGGGCCGACGAACTCGGTCCGGCGCAGCGACACCGCCGGATTCTGTGCCTTGAGCGCGGCCATCATGGCTTCGCTCTGCTGGCCCGAGCTCTGGCTCTGCAGCACTGGCAGGCGCATCAGGACATCGCGCGAGGTGCCGAAGTTCTGCACCGGCACATCGGCATAGCCGAGCTGGGTCACGACCTTGCGCACCGACTCGAGGTCGGCCGGCTGCTCGTAGGCGACCTCCATCACGGTGCCACCGGTGAACTCGACCGACAGGTTGAGCCCGCGCGAGAACAGGAAGAAGACCGCCGCCAGGAAGGTGATCAACGACACCGCGTTGAGCACCAGCGCATGGCGCATGAAGGGGATGTCCTTCTTGATTCGAAACAGTTCCATCTCGTTTTCCTGTCAGTCGGCCTTGGCCGAGGCATCAACCGGTTTCCACACCGTGCCGATCGACACGGACTTGAGCTTCTTCTGGCGGCCATACCAGAGGTTGACCAGGCCGCGCGAGAAGAACACGGCCGAGAACATGCTGGTCAGGATGCCGATGCAGTGCACGACCGCGAAGCCGCGCACCGGCCCGGTGCCGAAGGCCAGCAGTGCCACGCCCGCGATCAGCGTCGTGATGTTGGAGTCCAGGATCGTGTCCCAGGCATGGTCATAGCCAGCGGCGATCGCCGACTGCGGTGCCGCGCCGTTGCGCAGTTCCTCGCGGATGCGCTCGTTGATCAGCACGTTGGAGTCGATCGCCATGCCGAGCGCCAGCGCCATCGCGGCGATGCCGGGCAGCGTCAGCGTGGCCTGCAGCATCGACAGCACGGCGACCAGCAGCAGCAGGTTGACCGACAGCGCGATGCTCGAGAACACGCCGAACAGCATGTAGTAGATGCACATGAAGGCGGCGATCACGATGAAGCCGCCGATCACGCTGTTGAAGCCCTTGGCGATGTTCTCGGCACCCAGGCTCGGGCCGATGGTGCGCTCCTCGATGATCTCCATCGGCGCGGCCAGGCTGCCGGCGCGCATCAGCAGCGCGAGGTCGGTCGCCTCCTGCGGGCTGTTCATGCCGGTGATCTGGAAGCGGTTGCTGAGCTCGGACTGGATGGTCGGCGCGGTCAGCACCTCGGGCCGGCCCTTCTCGATCAGCACCACCGCCATGCGGCGCTTGATGCCGTCGCGGGTCACGGCACGCATCGCGGCGCCGCCCTTGCCGTCGAGCGTCACGCTGACGACCGAGCTCGAGTTCTGCTGGTCGATCGAGGCGTCGGCGCCGGTCAGGTTCTCGCCGCTGAAGACCACCTCGCGCGACAGCAGCAGTGGCTCCTTGCGACCGTCCCGGGTCGAATAGATCAGCTCGGTGCCGGGCGGCACCAGGCCCTGCTCGGCCTCCTGGATGCGGGCCGGGTTGTAGTCGCGTCCGCCCGGCTGGCCATGGGCCTCGACCATGCGGACTTCCAGCGTCGCGGTGCGGCCCAGGATGTCCTTGGCCTTGGCCGTGTCCTGCACGCCCGGCAGCTGGACCACGATCCGGTCCTGGCCCTGCTGCTGGATCACCGGCTCGGCCACGCCGAGCTCGTTGATCCGGTTGTTGAGCGTGTTGATGTTCTGCTTGAGCGCCTGCTGCTGGATCGCGCGCGCGCCCTCGGGCTTGAGACGGGCCGTCAGGCGGAACTCGCCCTCGGCGGCGGATTCGGTGAAGACCCAGTCATTGAACTGGCTCGACAGCAGCTGGCTGGCGGCAGTCAGCGATTCGGCATCGCGCAGCCGGATGTCGAGCGCCTGACCCTCGCGGCGCACGATCGCGCGCAGGTTCTTCTCGCGCAAGGCGCTGCGGACATCGCCGGCCAGCGCCTCGGCGCGCTTGACCAGCGCGCCCGGCATGTCGACCTGCAGCATGAAGTGCACGCCACCGCGCAGGTCCAGGCCCAGGTACATCGGTGCCGCGTGCAGCGACTGCAGCCAGGCCGGGGTGCGCGGCAGCAGGTTCAGCGCCACGACATGGCCGGGATTGGTCGGATCGGTGTTGAGCGCATGGTCGATCGCGTCGCGTGCCTTGATCTGCAGATCGGTACTGGCAAAGCGCGCCTTGACCGAGTTGCCATCGAACTGGATCGCTTCGGCCGCCAGGCCCTGCTGCGCCAGCAGCTGCTCGACGCGGCTGACCATGGACAGGTCGACCTTGACGGTGGCCTTGCCCGAGGAAACCTGGACCGCGGGTGCCTCGCCAAAGAAGTTGGGCAGGGTATAGAGAGTGGCAATCAGCAACGCGACCACGATGGTCACGTATTTCCACAGGGGATATCGATTCATGAGCCTGGCGCTCCGTTCAAAAAGCCGAACGGCCGGACCCGGGCCCGGCCGAACTCAGTCGCAAGGGAATTACTTGAGGCTGCCCTTGGGCAGCACCTGCACCACGGCGGAGCGTTGCAGCTGGACTTCGACGCCGCTGGCAATCTCGACGCCGATGTGGCTGTCGCCGATCTTGCTGACCTTGCCGAGCAGGCCGCCAGCGGTGACGACTTCGTCGCCCTTGGCCAGCGCCTCGATCATGGCCTTGTGCTCCTTTTGCTTGCGCATCTGGGGCCGGATCATGACGAAATACAGCACCCCGAACATCAGCACCAGGGGCAGCATGCTCATCAGGGTCGATTGGGTATCGCCGCCAGCGGCGGCCTGGGCGAAAGCGGGAGAAATGAACACTTGGGGGTCCTGTCAGAAAAGAAATCAGATGCGGCAGGCCTTGGAAGGGCCAGCCTGCGGCCATTCTAATCGTCGTCCAGGTCGAAGCGCTCGCGCAAGGCCAGGGCGAAACCGGCGGTGCCGCCCAGCGTCAAGGTCAGCGTGTAGCGCGGCAAGCCGTCGCTTGCTGCCTGGCAGGCCAGCCGGCGCGCGGCCGGGTCGTAGTCGAGCTCGAGCGCGGCGACGGTCTCGAGGCTGGCATGCAGGTCGTAGTCCCAGTCGCCGTCCTCCTCGAGCGGGCCGCGCACGCCGGCAAAGCCGTGATGCGCCCAGTCCAGCAAGGCGGCGACCTCGGCCTGCAGCGCCGGCCATTGCGCGGCGCCGACGCTGGCCATGGCCTCGAAGCTGGTGAGGCCGCTGCTGTCTTCGCTGCAGTCGAAATGGAGAAAACGCAAGGTCTGGCTCATGAGGGGATTCCTTTCAGATCGGCCCGATTGTGCTTCGACTGGCCGCGGCTCGAGCGCCCTCACGCCCTGCCGGCCGCCGGCGCCTGGGCCCGCCACTGCGCCAGCAGCTGGCTCCAGCGCTCGCGCGCCGCCGCCAAGTGACGCGCCTTGACATGGCCAAAGCCCTTGATCTGCCCCGGCAGCTGCGCGAGCTGCAGCGCCAGCGCATGGTTGTCGGGCGTCAGCGTGCGCAGCAGCTCGTCGATCAGCGCCAGGTACTCGAGCGGCAAGGCGCGCTCGCTGCGGCGCTCGTCGCTGCGCCCGAAGGGATCGAAGGCGGTGCCGCGCAGTAATTTCAGCCGCGCCAGCCCGCGCATCAGGCCCAGCATCCAGGGGCCGTAGGCATTCTTCCTGAGCTCGCCGCGCAGGTCACGCTTGGCCCAGAACGGCGGCGCGAGGTGGAAATGCAGCTGGTAGTCGCCCTCGAAGCGTTCGGCCAGCTCGCGCTCGAAGCGGCCATCGGTGTAGAGACGCGCCACCTCGTACTCGTCCTTGTAGGCCATCAGGTCATGCAGGTGGCGCGCGACCGCCTCGGCCAGCGCGGTCTTTCCAGGCACCAGGGTGGCTTCGGCCTGCTGGACCCGCCGCACGGCGTCCTCGTAGCGGCGCGCATAGGCCGCATCCTGGTAGGCGGTCAGCCGTTCGACCCGACGCCGCAGCAAGCCGTCCAGCCCCGGCCTGGGCTGGAAGCGGATCACCTGGGCCGCCGGTGCCAGCAAGGCCTGCACGCGCGCACCGTCATGCGCCGCCAGCCGGCCCCATTCGAAGGCGGCCAGATTCTTATCCACCGCGGTGGCGTTGAGCTCGATCGCGCGCCGCAGCGACTCGCGCCGCACCGGCACCCAGCCGCGTTGCCAGGCATAGCCCAGCAGCAGCGGGTTGGCATAGAGCGCGTCGCCGACCAGCTGGCGCGCCAGGGCCTCGGCGTCGAGCACCGACAAGGCCTGCGCGCCGACCGCCTGTTCGAGCAGATGCTGGCATTGCGCGCCGGGGCTCTTCCAGCCGCCCTGGTGCACGAAGGCGGCGGTCGGCGCCACATGCGAATTGAGCGCCACCCGGCTGCGGCCGGCGCGCAGGCGCGCGACCGACTCGGCTTGCGCGGCGACGATCGGGTCGCAGCCCAGCAGCAGGTCGGCCTCGGCCAGGCTGACGCGCGTGGTCAGGATGTCCTGCTGCCGGTCGGCGATCTGGACATGGCTCCAGGTGGCGCCGCCCTTCTGTGCCAGGCCGGCGGCGTCCTGCGTCACGACGCCGCGCCCGTCCAGGAAGGCGGCCTCGCCGATCAGCTGCCCGAGCGTGATGACACCGGTGCCGCCCACGCCGGCGATCAGGATGCCGTAGGGATGGGTGGTCGCTGGCAGCTCGGGCTCGGGCAAATCGCCCAGGGTGGCCGGATCGGGCAGGCCTTTGGCCGCCACGCGCCGCAGCCGCCCGCCTTCGACCGTGACGAAACTGGGACAGAAACCGTCCAGGCAGGAATAGTCGAGGTTGCAGCTGCTCTGGTTGATCTGGCGCTTGCGACCGAGTTCGGTCTCGAGCGGCTCGACGCTGAGGCAGTTGCTTTTCTCGCCACAGTCGCCGCAGCCCTCGCAGACGGCGGCGTTGATATGGACGCGCCGCGCTGGCTCGACCAGCTGGCCGCGCTTGCGCCGGCGCCGCTTCTCGGTGGCGCAGGTCTGGTCGTAGATGATGGCGGTCGTGCCCGCCACCTCACGGAACTCGCGCTGCAGGCGATCGAACTCGTCGCGGTGCTCGACCGGCACCTCGGCGGGCAGGCGCAGCGTGACTCCGCCGGGCAGGTGCTGCTCGGCGTTGACGTACTTGAGCGGCTCGTCGGTCACGATCACGATCCGGCGCACGCCCTCGGCGCGCAGGCTGTGCACGATCTGCAGCACCGAACAGCCCTCGGGCCGCTCGCCCACCGGCTGGCCGCCGGTCATCGCGACCGCGTCGTTGTAGAGGATCTTGTAGGTGATGTTGACGCCGGCCGCGATGGTCTGGCGGATCGCCAACAGCCCGCTGTGGAAATAGGTGCCGTCGCCGAGGTTGGCAAACAGGTGGGTCTCGCGGCTGAAGGGCTGCTGGCCGACCCAGGGCACGCCCTCGCCGCCCATCTGGGTGAAGCCCTGGGTGTTGCGATCCATCCAGGTCACCATGTAATGGCAACCGATGCCGGCGATCGCACGCGAACCCTCGGGCACCACGGTCGAGCGGTTGTGCGGACAGCCCGAGCAGTACCAGGGCGGACGATCGGGCGCCGCGCCGCCCGCATAGAGCATCTGCAGCGATTGCTCGCGCGCGTCGAGCAGCGCCAGCCGGGCCTCGAGCCGCGCGGCGAGCGCGCTGCCCGGCGCCAGCAGGCCACGCCGCTGCAGACGGCGTCCGATCGCGCGCGCGATCAAGGCTGGCGTCAGGTCGGCGGTGGCGCGCAGCAGCGTCCGGCCACTCGGGTCGGGCAGGCTCCACTCGCCGCCGCTGTGGTCGGCGCCCTGCTCGTCGAACTTGCCGAGTACGTCGGGGCGCACATCGGGCCGCCAGTTGTAGAGCTCCTCCTTGAGCTGGTACTCGATGACCTGGCGCTTTTCCTCCACCACCAGGATCTCCTGCAGGCCGGTCGCGAACTCGCGCACCGTCTGCGCCTCCAGCGGCCAGACCACGGCGACCTTGTGCAGACGGATGCCGAGCGCGCGGCAGGCCGCCTGGTCGAGCCCGAGGTCGGCCAGCGCCTGGCAGGTGTCGCCCCAGGCCTTGCCGCTGGCGATGATGCCGTAGCGGTCATCGGGCCCCGACCAGACATCGTGGTTGAGCCGGTTGGCGCGCACATAGGCCAGCGCGGCATACCACTTGTGGTTCATCAGCCGGTCTTCCTGCGCCAGCGGGGTGTCGGGCCAGCGGATATGCAGCCCGCCCGCCGGCATGGGGAAGTCGGGCCGCACGATCCGCACCCGCTCCGGGTCGACCTCGACGCCGGCGCCCGACTCGACCACCTCCTGGATCGTCTTCATGCCGGCCCACAGCCCGGCGTAGCGGCTCAACGCAAAGGCGTGCAGGCCCAGGTCGAGGATCTCCTGCACGCTGGACGGGAAGAACACCGGCAGGCCGCAGGCCTTGAACACATGGTCGCTCTGGTGCGGTGCGCTCGAACTCTTGGCCGCATGGTCGTCGCCGGCGACCGCGATCACGCCGCCCCAGGGCGTGGTGCCGGCCAGGTTGGCATGCTTGAAGACGTCGGAGCAGCGGTCCACCCCCGGCCCCTTGCCATACCAGAGGCCGAACACGCCGTCATGCTTCTGCGTGCCCGGCGGCGCGTAGCCCAGCATCTGCGTGCCCCAGAGCGCGGTCGCCGCCAGCTCCTCGTTGACGCCAGGCTGGAACACGATCTGGTGCGCGTCGAGATGCTGCTTCGCCTTCCAGAGCGCGAGATCGTAGCCGCCCAGCGGCGAGCCGCGGTAGCCGCTGACCAGGCCGGCGGTGTGGCGACCCGCCAGCGCGTCGCGCTGCTGCTGCAGCATCGGCAGCCGCACCAGCGCCTGGATGCCGCTCATGAAGACATGGCCGCGCGCCAGCGCGTATTTGTCGTCGAGCGTGACGGCGGCCAGTGCCGCGCGCACGGAATCTGACAAAGGTGCATTCATTTCTGCCTCCTGCCATGGCCCCGATGTTTCTTGCCTGCGGGATGGATTCGCATCCACCCACCCAGCACGCAGGAATGATACGGATACTGGCGAGTGGTGAACAGCCTGACGACTGACCGTGACGCCATGTCATCGAAACGACACGATCTTGCCATGAAGACGAAACAGTCAGCGGCAACGATAGGAATTTCCTGTTTCATCGGAATCATCACAATGCTGCACGCGAGCCCCAAAGACGAATTCAACGACGGCGAAAGCACCAACCCGTCCGCCAACTCCCACATCAACGACCTGCTGGCTGCGCGCCTGAGCCGACGCCATACCCTCAAGGGCGGCATCGGTCTGACGACCGGCGTGCTGCTGAGCAGCCTGGGCCTGACGGCCTGCGGCGGTGGCGACGACGACAATGCCAGCGCAGAGGCACTGAAGCTGGGCTTCGCGGCCGTCGCGATGAACAAGAACGACATCGTGACCGTGCCGGCTGGCTACGAGGTCGGCATCCTGCACGCGCTGGGCGACCCGATGCACTGGGGCATCAACTCCTGGGCGGACAACGGCAGCGAAAGCGCCGACTCGTACAACAGTCGGATCGGTGACGGCCACGACGGCATGCACTACTTCGGTCTGAGCGAAGCTGGCAAGTTCGACGCCAACCGTTCCGAACGCGGCCTGCTCTGCGTCAACCACGAATACGTGGTCGCCCCCTATGCCCTGCACCCGAACGGCAAGACCGCCGGTGCCGCCCGCATCGCCAGCGAGGTCGAGAAGGAAATCTACGCCCACGGCGTCAGCGTGGTGGAGGTCAAGCGCGACGCCAAGGGCGCCGGCATGGGCATGGTGCGTGGCTCGCGCTTCAACCGCCGCGTCACCTCGGCCACCCCCATGGCCTTCGCCGGCCCGGTCAAGGGCAGCGAGCTGGTCAAGACCCGCTTCTCGCCCGATGGCATGAAGACCCGCGGCACCAACAACAACTGCGCCAACGGCTACACCCCCTGGGGCACCTACCTGACCTGCGAAGAGAACTACACCAACGTGATCAGCCGTGCCGCCGGCGATGACGCCCAGCGCAGCGCCAAGGAGATCACCGGCCTCAAGCGCTACGGCATGACCGACGGTCGCAAGAGCCCCTACCTCTGGGACACCGCCGGCAGCGACGACCTGTTCGCGCGCTGGAACAGCGCCGTCACCGGCGCCAGCGCCGGCGACGACTACCGCAACATCTTCAACACCTTCGGCTGGGTGGTCGAGATCGACCCGTTCAACCCCGACAGCACCCCGGTCAAGCGCAGCACGCTGGGCCGCTTCAACCACGAAGGCGCCTGGCCGGTGCCGGCCGTCAAGGGCCAGCCGGTCGTGATCTACAGCGGCGACGACTCGCGCAACGAGTACATCTACAAGTATGTCTCGAAGGCGCTGTGGGATGAGGCCGACGTCAACGGTGGCTTGGCCGCCGGCGCCAAGTACCTCGACAAGGGCAAGCTCTACGTCGCCGTGTTCAAGGCCGACGGTACCGGCACCTGGGAAGAGATCTCGATCGACAACCCCAAGATCAAGGGCTACGCCAACTACGCCTTCGCCGACCAGGCCGATGTGCTGGTTCACACCCGTCTGGCCGCCGATGCCGTCGGCGCAACCAAGATGGACCGTCCGGAATGGGGTGCGGTCAACCCGCTGAACCACGAGGTCTACATGACCTTGACCAACAACAGCAACCGCGTCGCCCACGACGCCACCCCGACTGGCGTGCAGCTCAAGCCCGACGCGGCCAACCCGCGCCCCGCCAACAATTTCGGCCACATCCTGCGCTGGCGCGAAAGCCAGGGCAACCCGGCGGCCACCACCTTCGACTGGGACATCTTCGCGCTCGCCGGCGACCCGCTCAACCCGGCCGCCGACAAGCACGGCAACATCAAGGGCGATGCCTACGGCAGCCCGGACGGGCTGTGGTTCGATCCGAGCGGCCGCCTGTGGATCCAGACCGACGTGTCGACCAGCACGCTGAACAAGGGTGACTACGCCAACCTGGGCAACAACCAGATGCTGGTCGCCGATGTCGACACCGGTGCAACCCGACGTTTCCTGAGCGGCCCCAGGGGGTGCGAGTTGACCGGCATCACGGCGACGCCGGACGGCCGGACGCTGTTCGTCAATATCCAGCATCCGGGCGAAACGCCCAGCGAGCGCGCCGACCCGGCCAGCCCGACGGCCATCTCAGCGTGGCCGGCCAACCAGTTTCGCGAAGCGGTCGGTGGCCGCCCGCGCTCGGCAACGCTGGCGATCTCGCGCGACGACGGCAAGGCCTTCGCCAATTGACCCGTAACGCCGGCCGCCACGGCGGCCGGCGCAAAAAACCCCGCCGCGGCGGGGTTGGCAGTGAAGCTGAGCAGGGTCAGGCAGCAGGCGGCACGTAACCCTGGACCTGGTCGGCG
>ERZ1034363.709-NODE-709-length-21365-cov-6.496853_pt1 | contig 21365 bp, 16 predicted proteins | sample MGYA00520616_ERZ1034363 | MGnify/ENA primary metagenome ERZ1034363 (study PRJEB33736, sample SAMEA104284506) | Azolla filiculoides | biome: Urban; feature: Water surface; material: Ditch water | place: Netherlands | collected 2015-10-28 | depth 0-0.1 m ... | reverse complement strand
TTCATTGCGGGGTTTGCTTTGAACGAGGTACCAAGCGCGCGCCATAATCAATGCATTTTAACCATACACTTTTTATATTCGCCAACCCATTGATTTACTTGACGTAGCGCCCTCAGACCCGTATTGTCACGGCTTGGATTAATGCCACGCGCCGATTTGAGCTCCTCAGCTTGCGGGCGCGTTAAAAAATACTGCTAAAGCGATGGGATGCCGAACACCCGCCGCTTACAGCTCCGCTGACCGGCGGGTTTTGTTTTTTAAAGATGATTGCCATGAACGCACCAAAAGCCGCACCGCAACCTGATCGTACTGAAGAGATTCTTTCCCTCCTGAAAGAACGTGTCCTTGTGCTCGATGGTGCTATGGGCACCATGATTCAAAGACACACCCTGACCGAGGCAGATTTTCGCGGTGAGCGCTTTGCCAACCATGCCCATGATCTCAAGGGTAACAACGATCTACTGCTACTGACCCGTCCGGAAATCATCCAGGGCATTCATGAGCAGTACCTGGCGGCAGGCGCTGACATCATTGAAACCAATACTTTCAATGCAACGCGTCTCTCCCAGTCTGACTACAAACTGGAAGACATCGTCTACGAACTCAACGTGGCGGGCGCAGCGCTCGCACGAGCCGCCTGCGACAAATACACCGCACAGAACCCGGCCAAACCACGTCTGGTCGCTGGCGTTATCGGCCCGACGTCACGGACTGCATCGATTTCACCAGATGTAAATGATCCGGGTGCTCGTAACGTCACATTTGATGAGCTGGTCACCAATTACAAAGAAGCTACCAACGGCCTGATCGATGGTGGCGCCGACATCGTCCTGATCGAAACGGTTTTCGATACGCTCAATGCCAAAGCCGCCGTTGTCGCCGTCGAGCAAGTTTTTGCCGATCGCGGCCGTCGCTGGCCCGTGATGATTTCCGGCACAATTACCGACGCATCGGGTCGCACGCTCTCAGGCCAGACTGCTGAAGCCTTCTGGATTTCCCTCGCCCATGCGCGCCCTATCTCTATGGGCCTAAACTGTGCGCTCGGCGCCAAGGAATTGCGCCCGCACGTTGAAACGCTATCGCGTATCTGCCCAACCTATATCTCTGCCCACCCGAATGCCGGTTTACCCAATGCGTTTGGTGGTTACGATGAAACGCCAGAGATGCTGGCGGCTGATATCCGCGAATGGGCTGTGCATGGCCTGGTCAACATTGTCGGTGGTTGCTGCGGTACCACGCCGGATCACATCCGGGCCATTGCCAATGCCGTAGCCGATGTCACGCCACGCCAACCGGCAGAAGTACCGCACCGTCTGCGTTTGTCCGGCCTGGAGCCTTGTGAAATCGGCCCCGAATCGTTCTTCGTCAACGTGGGCGAACGTACCAATGTGACCGGTTCACGCGCTTTCGCCAAGATGATTCTTGAAAGCCGTTTCGATGACGCGTTGGCGGTTGCCCGCCAACAGGTCGAGAACGGTGCACAGGTCATCGACATCAATATGGATGAAGCCATGCTCGATTCGGAAGCGGCCATGGTGCGCTTCTTGCAGCTCATCGCTTCTGAACCAGACATCTCTCGCGTGCCCATCATGATCGACTCATCGAAGTGGTCGGTCATTGAAGCAGGCCTCAAGTGCATCCAGGGCAAAGGCATCGTCAATTCGATTTCCATGAAGGAGGGCGAGGCCGAGTTCCTGCGTCAGGCACGCCTGGCCCGTCAGTACGGCGCCGCCGTCATAGTCATGGCCTTTGACGAAAAAGGTCAGGCAGACACCTTCGCCCGCAAAACCGAAATCTGCGAACGCGCATACAAGTTGCTCGTGGCCGATGGTTTCCCGGCTGAAGACATCATCTTCGATCCGAATATCTTCGCCATTGCCACCGGCATTGCCGAACATGATGGCTATGCCGTCGACTTTATCGAAGCGGTGCGCTGGATCAAAGCACACCTGCCGCACGCACATATTTCCGGTGGCGTCTCCAACGTATCTTTCTCCTTTCGCGGCAACGACCCGGTTCGCGAAGCCATTCACACCGTCTTCCTGTATCACGCCATCCAGGCCGGCATGACGATGGGCATCGTTAATGCGGGTCAACTGGGTGTGTTCGACCAGCTAGACGCCGAGCTTCGCGCCAAGGTGGAAGACGTCGTATTAAATAAACATGAGGGCGCTGGCGAGGCACTCGTCGAGTTTGCACAGAATGTTAAAGGCACCGCCAGAGAAAAGGTTGAAGACCTCGCCTGGCGTAGCTGGCCAGTGGCCGAGCGTCTGAGCCACGCCATGGTAAAGGGCATCACCGAGTATGTGGTGGCTGATACCGAAGAATGTCGCGCCGAACTTGCTGCTGCGGGCCAACCGCCACTGGCCGTGATTGAAGGCCCGCTCATGTCTGGCATGAATACCGTTGGCGATCTATTTGGCGCCGGCAAAATGTTCCTGCCACAGGTGGTGAAGTCTGCCCGCGTTATGAAGCAGGCTGTTGCCCATCTGGTGCCCTTTATCGAAGAAGAGAAAGCGCGCACCGGTGCCGCGGCCAAAGGCAAGCTGTTAATCGCTACCGTTAAAGGTGACGTGCACGATATTGGCAAAAATATTGTTGCCGTTGTGCTGGGTTGTAATGGCTACGAGGTGGTCGACCTCGGCGTTATGGTGCCTTGTGAACAGATCCTCAAAGCAGCCCGCGAACACAACGCACAAGTCATTGGCCTGTCGGGTCTCATCACGCCGTCACTGGAAGAAATGAGCCACATCGCCAGCGAAATGACCCGCCAGGGCTTCGATGTCCCGCTTATGATTGGCGGCGCAACCACGAGCCGTGCGCATACCGCAATCAAGATTGCGCCTAACTATGCTCATCCCGTCGTCTATGTACCCGACGCCTCGCGTGCCGTAGGTGTTGTATCTAATCTGCTTTCGTCCGATACCGCCAAAGCACAGGCCTACAAAGACGCACTGAATGCTGACTATGAAAAAGTCCGGCAGCAGCACGCCAACAAGAAGGGGGTTACGCTAGTTTCGGCTGAGGCAGCACAAGCCAATGCCTTTGACGGTTTCGGCGGCGAGTTTGCCAATTACCAACCCGTCGTGCCGCAACAAACTGGCGTTCAGGTGATCGAACCTGCACTGGCCGATCTGGTGCCTTACATCGACTGGAGCCCATTCTTTCAGACCTGGGATCTGATAGGTTCATTCCCGGCCATTCTGGAAGACAAGGTCGTTGGCGAAACGGCCAAACAGGTCTACGCCGATGCGCAAGAGATGCTCAAGCAACTCATCGATGAACAATGGCTTAAACCGCGCGGCGTATTCGGTCTATTCCCGGCGAACCGCGTTGGTGACGATATCGAGATCTATACCGACGAGGCACGCCAGCACACCGGCATGATCTGGCATAACCTACGCCAGCAGCAGGAACGTCCGGCCGGTAAACCGAACTGGTGTCTGGCCGACTTTATTGCGGAGAAGAAGCCTTCTGGCACAACGCCTGACTGGATCGGTGGCTTTGCCGTATCTTGTGGCGAAGGTATCGAAACGCATCTGAAACGCTTTGAAGCCGCGCATGATGATTACCGTTCCATCATGCTCAAGTCGCTCGCAGATCGTTTGGCGGAAGCTTTTGCCGAATGGTTACATCGCGAAGTGCGCATGAAGCACTGGGGCTATGCTGCTGATGAAACCCTGGATAACTTAGCACTGATCAAGGAGGCTTACACCGGCATCCGCCCTGCACCCGGCTATCCGGCTTGTCCCGATCATCTGGCCAAGCGCGGTCTGTTCGATTTACTGGATGTGCCTAAACTGGCCGGGATGACACTCACCGAATCCTGTGCCATGTGGCCAGCAGCATCGGTTTCTGGCTTCTATCTGGCGCACCCGGCGGCCCGCTATTTTGCAGTTGGCAAAATTGGTACGGACCAGCTTGAAGATTGGGCGCGTCGTTGTGGCTTATCTGTGGATGAAGCTAAACGCTGGTTGGCACCTAACCTGTAACGCAAAGACTAAGCCACCCTCAGGTGGCTTAGTCTTTTATGACGCTGCAAAATCTTTGGGGGCTTCCCAGGTGATTTCTTTCTTTTCACGTTGCGCCTGATCAAGCATCTTGATAAAAGGTTGAGCACGTACCGACAACCCGACCAGTTCGTGCGGCTCTATGCCCACATCGGGAATAGGCAGTTCTTCACGCCGTTCACGGCCTTCCCGCACACGCTTCTCCTGCTCGGTTAATGCATGCAGACGTACAAGTGCAGGTGCCATCTCCTCCACAGTAATCACACCACGTTTTGTGGCGGTTTTACCGATGACTTTAAGTAGTGCGCGTGCGACATCATCAAACATCAGCAGATTGGCTGTCGCCTGAGAAGAAAACCGAACCAGCATAGCGTCTCCTTGGATTAACTGACGAGTTAAAAACCCGTTTTTTGCTCTCCTTTATAATACGCCATACCCCGATAATGGATAAAAAACAGAGAGCGATCATCATGCATGTACTTGAACCCCTGTTTGAACAGAACCGGATCTGGTCTGAAAAAACTCAAACTGAGAACCCCGAGTTTTTTAGTGACCTCGCCAAATTACAAAAACCGGAATATCTCTGGATCGGCTGTTCCGATTCGCGTGTACCCGCCAACCAGATCATGGGTCTGAAACCGGGCGAAGTCTTCGTACACCGTAATATCGCCAATGTGGTGGTTCACAGTGATCTGAACTGCCTATCCGTTGTGCAATACGCGGTACAAGTACTCCGCGTGAAACATATTCTCGTAGTGGGTCACTATGGCTGCGGCGGCGTCAAAGCAGCACTGGATGGCTTGCGCGTAGGCCTTGCAGATAATTGGCTGCGCCACATTCATGACGTCAAGCAAAAGCATCAGCGCATTATCGATGCCTCACCAGAAGCCGAACGTCATGACCGGCTCTGCGAACTCAACGTCATCGAACAGGTGCTTAACCTCGCGCAGTCGACTGTTGTTTACGATGCCTGGGCACGCGGCCAGGAACTCTCCGTACACGGCCTTATCTATGGCCTGAATGATGGCATCGTGAGCAACCTGAACATCTCGATTCACAGCGTCAACGCCATCTGCCCAGCTTACAATCATGCGCTGAGCAACTTTAAGACCGAAGCCTGATCATCATGCGTCCAGCCAGTATGAAACGCACACTACTGGCTGGCGCCGTGGGTAATGCGATCGAGTTTTACGATTTTATCGTTTACGCTTATCTGGCTGGTTACTTTGCTGCCCAGTTTTTTCCGACGCACGATCCCGTTGCCGCTATGCTGGCCAGCTATGGTGCATTTGCTACCGGCATGATCATGCGCCCGGTAGGCGGCATCGTCTTCGGCAACATTGGTGATCGCATCGGACGTAAGGCAGCGCTACAGCTCTCTGTCCTGCTCATTGCCATCCCCACCTTGCTCATCGGCCTGATGCCCACCTACGCCATCATAGGATTATGGGCACCCGTTCTATTAATTCTGCTGCGTATGTTGCAGGGGCTTTCCGTGGGCGGCGAATACTCTTCGTCCATTGTTTTTCTCATTGAACATGCGCCACCTAAGCAACGCGGCTTTGTCGGTGGATTTAGCCCCATGGGTGCCTTTGGTGGTCTGCTACTGGGCACGGTCGTCAGCTTCCTTTGCACCACAGCGCTTGGCAAGGCCGTCATGGCAGACTGGGGCTGGCGCGTTCCCTTCATTGCCAGCATCTTTCTAACGGGGATCGGCGTCGCAGCACGTAAAGCACTGGCTCAGGACATTCTGAACCAGGAGGAGGTTTTGAAATCTCCGGTGCGCGAAGCTTTTCGACACTACTGGCAGCCTATGGCGGCTATTGCCCTGGCCAACACAGCAACGGGTATCGTCTCCTTCGTCGGTTTCATGTATTGCGTCCCCTGGATGGTTAAAGCCACCGGCATTAGCACTCCGATTGCATTGGCCATCAACCTGTTCGCACTACTCATGGTAAGCCTGTTGTCAGTTGCCGGCGGACTGCTCGGTGATCGCTTCGGTCGTCTGCGTATCAGCCGTATCGGCGTCTTAATCCTCTTGCTGGGCGCCTGGCCCGCTTTCAGTTTATTCCGATCCGGCGACATACTACTCATGATGACCGGTGGCCTATTACTCGCCATTGGCCAGGGGCTCTTTCTCGGTCCTTTGTCAGCCAGCATGGCAACGCTGCTACCCAAACAGGTTCGGGTGACCGGGTTGTCATTCGGCTACAGTCTGGCCGTGGGTGTCTTTGGCGGACTAGCCCCGATGCTCACCGAGTATCTAATTGCCGAATTTGCGCTGTCTATGGCACCGGCCATTGTCATCATGCTGGGTGCATTCGTATCGCTGATCACACTGTGTCTGCATCCGCTATGGCGATATAACACCGGCCGTTTGCCTGAAGATGATTTGCCCGCCATCACCCCCAATGTCTAGCATGCATCTCGGTATCGACCTAGGCGGCACCAAGATCGAAGCAGCTGTTCTGGATGCTGCTGGCAATTTCAAATTCCGGGAGCGCATACCTACGCCGCAAAATGATTATCAAGCAACCCTCAATGGTATTGAATCGTTAGTGATGCTTGCCGAATCGGCACTGAATGAAACTGCGACATCAATCGGTATTGGCCACCCCGGATCGACTCATCCACGCGATGGTCGTATCAGAAACGCCAATTCAACATGCCTTAACGGCAAGCCGCTCCAGGCCGATTTACAGTCTCTTTTAACGCGCCCCGTAATACTGGCTAACGATGCAGACTGTCTCGCACTGTCAGAAGCAACGGATGGTGCTGCCCGCGACTATCGTTCTGTATTCGGGATCATACTGGGCACGGGCGTTGGCGGTGGCTGGGTGATCGATGGCCGTTTATTACAAGGATCTAACGGGCTTAGCGGCGAATGGGGACATAACCCATTACCGATTGCCCACTCAGACGAACTACCGGGCCCCGCTTGTTACTGTGGCAAGCACGGCTGCATCGAAGCCTGGCTCTCCGGCCCGGGACTGGTTGCCGACTATCAGCGCCAATCTGCTGATCATACGATTAAGGATGTGCCTGCCCTCGTTGACGCAGACGCACAGCGCAACCTGCATGCACAGCAGGCACTGGATCGACACACGCAACGCTTGGCGCGTGCCTTGGCAACGATGATTAACGCCGTTGATCCTGAGGCCGTTGTTCTGGGGGGTGGCGTTTCTCAACGACCGGGGCTCATTGATGATCTGTACGCAGCATTACCAGCTCATATCTTCTTACCGGTTGGCACACCCTTGCAGACCAAGATTCTATTACCCGCTTTCGGTGCCAGCTCTGGCGTACGTGGCGCCGCTCGCCTACCTTAACACTCCAGCGGATCGACTTCCACGCCCCAGCGTACACCACCAGGTGCATGGCCACGCGTCATGCCACGTCCGGCGCTGATCATTGGTAGCCATTGGTTCAGGAAGTTTTGCAACGCAATTCGACTAGGCGACTCCAGCAACAGTTGCGCACGCTCCCGACCTGCCAGGCGCACCATTCGCATGGGCACCGGGTCGTAAATAAATACTTCCGGATGCTGTTCCTGCGGTACCAGTATACGAATACGCTGCAGAAACTCAAGGACATTATCAATCTGTTTGGCTTCTGCTCGCACAATCGCTTGCGCAGCATATGGTGGAAAGCCAGCTTGCTGGCGCGCCGTTAATTCCAGATCCAGAAACGCCGGTGTGTCATGACGTAACAGACATTGATACAGGGGGTGTTCAGGATGCTCGGTTTGTACAATCACCCGACCCGGCTTTTCTGCACGCCCCGCACGTCCAGCCACCTGCATCAACTGGGCAAACAATCGCTCCGGGGCACGCCAGTCTGCCGCAAACAGCCCGGCATCAGCGCCAACAACACCAACCCGCGTCAATGCCGGGAAGTCGTGTCCTTTCGCCAGCATCTGTGTACCCACCAGAATGTCGACATCCTGCGAACGAATCTGTGCTTCCAGCACTTCCCATTGCTTGCGCGTTGTCGCAACGTCACGATCAACACGCAAGATACGCGCTTGAGGAAAATGTTTATGCAGGGTTTCTTCGATACGTTGCGTGCCCCGACCCAAGGGCCGCAAATCGGCATTACCGCAATCCGGACACTGACGGGGAATCGGCGATGTATCGCCACAATGGTGACAGCGTAAAGTACGATCCAGACTATGCACAACGCGATGCGCCGCACAGCGACGGCAATTAGACACCCAACCACAAGCGGTGCATGTCAGCACCGGCGCATAGCCCCGGCGATTAATGAACAACAGGCTTTGCTCTTTCGCCTCGAGCCCCTGAGCCAATTCATCCAGCAATTGCGACGACAAGCCTTCATCCAGCGTCAGACGTCGCGTATCCAGTAGGGTGATGTCAGGTAGCACGGCATCTGCATGGGCACGCTCTGGCAGATCCAGTCGTTTATAGCGACCGCTTTGCACATTGGCCCAGCTTTCTGGCGATGGCGTTGCAGATCCTAGAACAACCGGCACACCCGTTTGATGAGCGCGCCAGACGGCAAGATCGCGTGCGTGATAACGCATACCTTCCAGCTGCTTATAAGCCGGGTCGTGCTCTTCATCGACAATGATGAGACCCAGCGCAGGCATCGGTGTAAATACGGCCAGGCGCGTACCAATGACTATTTTGGCATCACCCGTCAGCGCTGCCGCAAAATGTCGGGCACGCGCCGCCTCGGTGACTTCGCTATGCAGACTCACCACGGGTACGCTTGGAAAGCGCTGTGCAACACGCGCCTCTAGTAAAGGGGTCAGATTAATCTCTGGCACCAGCAGCAAGACTTGTTTGCCTTGATCCAGCACGGCCTTAATCAGGCGTAGATACACTTCGGTTTTACCAGAACCGGTAATCCCGAATAACAGATTCGCTGAGTAGCCATTAAGCCGCGGCAATAAATCGCTCAACACGTTAGCCTGACCGGCTGTGAGTACTGGGCTGAGATCGGTTGTCGGCTCAGACGTGTCAGCGACTTTAGCAGGTGCCAATTTACGGCGCTTTACCGGATCCGGCTTACGCAAACCGGTTGGAATTGCCTGCAACAACGCCTCACCTGGTGCCGCCTGATAATAGCTCGCCGCAAACAGACACAGGTTGATCCAGTCGGCAGGCAACGGCGGCAAATCACGCAAAATGCTTTCCGCGGCTTTGAGCTGGGTGGCATCGGGTGCATCTGCCGCTATCTCTGAACCCTGTAAGGGCAAAACAGCCAGAATCACCCCAACGCGCCGCCCGGTTCCGAAAGGAACGACTACCCGCAGACCGACATCTGCCGGCGTGGCATCTGCCGGGGCAAGGTAATCAAAATTGACCGCCAGCGGCGCATCAATCGCGACACGCAAACGCCACAAAACGGCCTGATTTTCAAGGGGTTTTTGCATGCCGAATCGCTATGCTCGCGTTAGCGGATATTTCTTAACGGAGTTCTCTGCCAAACAACGCAACGCATTGATATATATAGGCAAAGCGATGTTTTTACATTGTGGATAACTTTGTGGGTAAAAGACCCAAGGTAGCCGTCTTGACAGGTTGAAACCAGCCACAGCAGCGACTTGCACTCGGGTCTTTCCCGCCACCCGAATTACCGGCCTGCGCGCATTGCACGACCGACCGAATGAACCGTATCTACTAGCACCGATACGTTCTCTGGCGGAGTAAATTGGTTAATGCCATGCCCTAAATTAAAGACGTGACCCGTATTGGCCTGGCCGAAGCTGCGCAGCACCTTTTCCGCCTCACGAGCCACCGCTTCCGGCCCTGCACGCAGAATCGTCGGATCCAGATTGCCCTGCAGCGCAACCCGATCGCCCACGCGCGCACGCGCCTTGCCGATATCAATCGTCCAATCCAGGCCTAGGCCATCAGCGCCCGTATCGGCCAACGATTCGAGCCACAAGCCACCGCCCTTGGTAAAAACAATCGATGGAATACGCTCGCCCTCCCACGTTTTGTGGAGTGCAGCCACAATGCGCTTCATGTAGTTGAGCGAGAACTCATGATAGGCCGCTTCAGCCAGCGTACCACCCCAGGAATCAAAAATCATCACGGCCTGAGCCCCGGCTTCAATCTGTGCATTCAGATACTGGATCACTGATTCAGTCGTGACCTCCAGAATCTTGTGCATCAGATCCGGACGGTCATAGGCCATGGTTTTAATACGCGCATAGTCATCCGAAGCGCCACCTTCGACCATGTAGCAGGCCAGTGTCCATGGGCTGCCTGAAAAACCGATCAGCGGTACGCTGTTATCCAGTGCTTTACGAATCTCGGCAACGGCATCGATCACATATCGCAGTTGATCATGGGGATCCGGCACACACAGGTTACGAATTTCCCATTCATCTCGTAATGGTCGCTCAAACTTCGGACCTTCACCTTCAGAAAAATATAAACCCAGACCCATGGCATCAGGCACCGTGAGAATGTCGGAAAAAAGAATCGCGGCATCCAGGTCGTAACGTGCCAAGGGTTGCAGGGTCACTTCGCACGCGTAGGCCGGGTTTTTACAGAGCCCCAGAAAGCTACCAGCGCGTTTACGCGTTTCACGATACTCCGGTAGATAACGGCCGGCCTGTCGCATCAGCCATACAGGCGTTGTTTCAGTAGGTTCCTTAAGTAAGGCGCGCAAAAAAAGGTCATTACGAGGACGGGACACAATAACTCCAGACGATCTTATCAATGGTAAAAAATAACTAGCGAATTAACTGCCAGAAACGTTATCTCGACGTTCCAGCGTGATACCCAGTTGTTTGAATTTACGATACAAATGCGTGCGCTCTAAGCCACTCTGCTCGGCCACTCGCGTCATGTTGCCACTGCTGCGTGAAATATGATGCGTCAGATAAAGACGCTCAAAGGCATCGCGCGCCTCTTTGAGGGGCATCGCATAAAACTCGGTAAGCGATCCATCCGATTCATCATCAGACTTCTCCGATACTGGCTCATTAACAGACAGCAACAGACCATCGACATCCTGACGGCTGATCGTTTCATCGAGTGCATTCAACGCAAGATTCTTCAAAGCGCCAAGCAACGAACTCCAGCCACCATCGGCGCCGCTCCAGTTTTTCTGGCGCAGCACATTGAGTGCATCGGGCGCCATATTGCGATGGGGCACATTACCCTGTTCGCAGAGCAGTGTCAGCAATGCTGGCAATAGTTCAGGCAAATCATTGGCGGATTCCGAGATCGCCGGCAGACCCACCCAGACATCGCTGAGTCGATTAACCAATGCGACATCAACACCACTATCGACAATTGCCTCAGCTGAAACACTACTGGCCACCACCAGGGTCAAACGGTATTTGGTCAGGCGATCGAGCACAAAACTCAGATTCATCTGAGCCATACGGCCGGCGCCGTGCAGCTCAGGAAGAAACAGCACACCACCCGCGTGCTGTTCCAGCATTTCCTGAGTGATCGCACGGCTTTCCTGCGATAGGTTCAGCCAGGGCGCATGCGGGGTCAAGAGACTGCGCGCACCGACTTCGGCAATGAGACCCTGCGCACCACGCAAAAACAGAATTGGCGAATGCTTCGCAGACTGAGCAATGCGTTGCCCGAACTTTTTCAGTAACCCGATCTGCAAAAGAGAATCGACAGCGTAGTGTTGACGCGACGCAGATGCATCCGGCTTCAAACATTTCTTTACCGTTGCGAGCAACTTTTGCAGTGCAATCGGTTTTTCAAGAAAGTCGACGGCACCAATGCGGGTTGCTTCAACGGCCGTATCAATCGTGCCATGCCCGGACATCATCACCACGGGCATGGTGAGCAAACCATTCGCTGACCATTCCTTTAACAACGAAATACCATCCGCATCCGGCATCCAGATGTCGAGCAGCACCAGATCAGGTCGGCGGCTGGCGCGCAACTCACGGGCTCGCGTGGCATTTTCGGCCAGCATAACGCTATGCCCCTCGTCCGCCAGAATTTCGGAAAGCAATTCCCGGATACCAACCTCGTCATCAACTACCAGTATTTCTGCCATATCAGGCTCCTACCGACTTCTGTGGTTCTTGATTAATGGATTCGGTGTCATTAGCCACCTGCAAGGTAATACGTATTTCTGCACCACCGGTCTCTCGGTTAGCGAGCGCTATCTTGCCGCCGTGCTCTTCGATAATTTTTTTCACGATGGGCAAACCTAAACCTGTACCCTTGGGCTTGGTCGTCACATAAGGTTCAAAGGCATTTGCCATAATTTCTGGCGGGAAGCCCGCACCGTTATCTGCAATCACCAAGGCAACCTGTTTACCCGAAACATTGGTTGCCACATCGATCCTGGCATCTGCCAGGCCCTCTGTCGCATCTTGCGCATTACGAATCAGGTTATGAATGATCTGCCGCAACTGAGTCGGATCACCCTTGATCTTGGGCAAGGCCGCAGCAAGCTCGGCATTAATCGGCGTTCTGGAGCTTTCATAAAGCACCAGCATATCGCGCAACAATTCGTTCAAATCGATCGCCATCAAATTAGCTGGGGGCAGACGCGCGTAATCGCGGAAACTATCCACCATGTGTTTCATGGCCTGAACCTGATTGACGATCGTGCGTGTCGAACGTTGCAGCATGTCCGCATCGGCGTCCGCCAACTGTTTCGCCAATTTGTGCTCTAGCCGCTCTGCTGCCAACTGGATCGGCGTGAGCGGATTCTTGATTTCATGCGCCAGGCGTCGCGCCACTTCACCCCAGGCGGTGGCCCGCTGTGCTGCAATCAACTCAGTGATGTCATCAAATACCACCACGTAACCACCACCGGATTGTTCCGGCAATTCCGAGCCATGCACCATCAACTGTTGCTTACGCCCATCCGGCAAGACACGCTCTACCTCGATCTGCCACGAGGCATCACCGTGTTTGGCAAAGCCATCTCGAATTGTCCGTGCCAGATGCTCCTGTCGTGGCCACGCTTCGAGCGGCTCAGAAATCAAACCGACCCAATCTTCTGCCAGCAATGTTTTAGCCGCGCCATTAACCGCTTTTAAAACAAAACGGCGATCAAATGCCAGCACCCCGGCAGACAGGTTATCCAGCACTTCCTGCAGATAAGCGCGGGCCCGTTCCAGATCTCCACGATGCCGTTCCGTTTCGGTATGCGCTTCGCGCAACTGAAAGGTCATGCGGTTAAACGATTGCGTCAGAATGCCCAGCTCATCGTTGCTCACCACCGTCTGCTTGGGTGAGAAGTCACCTGCGGCGACAGCCTGCGTACCCTCAGCCAGAATGGTCAACGGAGCCGTAAACCGGCGGGCCAGAATAAAGGCTGCAGAAAAAGCAGCCGCCAATGCCAACATCAGGGTAAGCGTTAAGGTAATGGCATAAAGACGCGTCAACCCATCGCGCGCCAATTCCAACTCTCGATATTCACGGTAAACCGACTGCACCGCCTCTGAATCCGCTGCAAGCTTCGCTGGTACCGGCACCACCACTTCTAACAAACGATTAGCAACATGTTGTGGCGAAGCGGTCGGCAGCAGCACAATGGCCCGAAGAATGGGCAACCCGGTACTGTCGGCCTCGATAACACTGAATGCCCCATTTTTCCGCGCCTCAGTCACCTGCGCCGGCAGTGGCAGGACGGGTGTTTCACCCCGCGCAAACGTGCTGCCTATCACCTCAATGCGGCTACCGGAAATTTGTAACAACGCCGTTGATTGGGCACCCGTTACCTGCTTGAGCTTGGCAAGCACAGCCGGTGCTTGCGCAGCATCGCGCTGGGCAATTGCAGCTGCTGCATCGCGCGTTGTGCTCACCAACCCAATAGTGACGCCTTCGAGTGCATCACGACCTAGGTTCAAACCCGCCTCGAGTGCCTGCTCAACACGCACATCAAACCAGCTCTCGATACTGCGCGTTACAAACTGTACCGATACCGCATAAATCAGCGCACCCGGCACCAGCGCCATAATAGCTAGCATGAGCATTAAACGGAACTTCAGTCGTGCGCCAAAAATCTGCTGCCGGTGATCTCGCCACAAGCGGAACAACTGAACGCCAATCACCAGCACCATCGCCGCGCCCAGCAGAATATTCAGGCCCACCAACCAGGAATAATGTCGCGCGAAAAAATCCGTGTTTGCTGAAGCCTGTGTCAGCAAAAACAATAATGCAACCGACACCAGGGTCATGATGAACATGGCCAGACGCATTATTTGCCTCCTGCGACGGCGGGCACCGTCAAACGGAAACTGCGCCAATCACTATCGAGACGCCAATCGCGATCACCAAACGAAACCACTTGAAATGGTTTTGGCAAAAACGCCGGATCCAGGCGGAAGCGCACCTGCACATCAACCACCTCACCGGCACGAACCCGCCCGCCGGTGATAGGCCAAATCACGGGACGCGCCACATAATTCAACGCATCCGAGAGATTCATGAAGTTGCGGCCTTCCTGCCCTTCCGTCACCCGGTAATTGCGTACCAGGGCGTTATAAGTCAAACGTCGATCTGTATGAGCCGCGTACAATGCTTCATCAACCCAGTACCAGCGTGGGCGGCGCACCTGCGCCTGAATCTGAAACACCAGCGGAATACCATGGTTGACCGCATCAGTCAGGGAAGGTGAAAGTTGCAGCGCAAAGCTGCCGTTCAAATTCACCGCCTCTTCACTTTGCGTCAGCGTCACCTCTCGCACTTCTGCACCCGCATGCGCTTGCAACGTCTGCGCACTGAATAAAAACACAGCGACAAACAACCACCATTTCAAATAGAAACGGTCGTTCAATGTCATGCCGACACCTTACTTAACAGTGCGTAAAAAAATCCATCGTGCCTCGCATTGGGTAACAACGACGTTTGTGATTCAAGCACTGCATCAGCGTGCTGCGCCATAAAATTGGCGATCTGCGTCTGGTTTTCCAACGCAAATACCGAGCAAGTGCCATACAACAAGCGGCCACCCGGTTTGAGCAAAGGCCATAAGGCCTTCAGCAAACGCTTCTGCGCTCGCGCCAGAGCGTACACATCATCATTTCGACGCAGCCACTTGGCATCCGGATGGCGACCTGCCACACCAGACCCCGAACAGGGCGCATCGAGCAGAATGGCATCGAAGGGCCGCTTAGCCCAGGGCGCCGCCGTGTCAGCCGCGTCAGCGCAAATGACCTGCACATGTCGATCCGCCGGGAAGCGTGATGCCGCCAGCGCACGCATCAACGCGGCACAACGATCTGCATCCGCTTCTACGGCCGTTAAATCGATGGCCGCGGATTCCATCAAGTGTGCCGCTTTACCGCCCGGCGCTGCACAGGCATCGAGCACGCGCATCCCGGGTTGTACGTTTAACAGACGGGCAGCCTGTTGCGCACCGATATCCTGTACCGCGACTAAGTACTGCGCAAAGCCAGGCAAGCTTTCAGCGGCAACGGGTTGTGCCAGCAACAACGCATCCGGGCCATCTTCCGGAACGCGGGGCTGGATTTCTATGCCCGCCGCAGCCAGTTGCTGCATATAAGCATCGACGCTGGTGGCCTGTCGGTTTACGCGTAGCCCCATCGGCGGCTTGCGATTCCCGCCCGCGGCAATGGCTTCCCAGTCATCGGGCCAATCTGTATGCATACGGTCCAACCACCATTGCGGGTACTGCCAATCTGCTTCCTGGTTATTGGCAATCGTTTGATCCAGCACGGCACGCTCGCGTAATGCACGGCGCAATATGGCGTTAGCAAAGCCGCGGTAACGCCCGGCTGATATTGTGGCCGCAGCTTCCACCGCCTGATCGACACCCACGTGGGCGCGTTCCGGATGCATTTCTAGCCAGCACAGTGCAACGCGCAATAGGCTACGCAACTCATCTTCTGCGGTCGGCCGATCAAGCAAGACCGACAACTCGACATCACCCCGACAGTAGCGGCGCAATGTCGCGTAGGTCAGATCAATCGCCTGGGAACGCACGGCGTTTTCCGGCAAGCTACGTTGACGTAAATTTGCTAACACCACGGTCAGACTGCGCCCGTAGGCCACTACTTCCGTCACGCAGGCCGCGGCCGTTTGCATGGCCCAGGCTAATGAGTCCGGAGCCAGCGTCGATGACGGGGCAACGGCTTTGCGGGGTCTGCTGGCAGCAGCCGGACGCGCGGTGCGAGGGCGGGTTGATGTGTTATTCATTATTGGTTTGAGTGTAGCATGTTTACAACACCATCTAGAGGCATAATCTGCCCATGACTATCACTACGCAGCACCCCCTAGCGCGGGTCCAGCACGTCTGCCGACTTCGTAAATTCGTCGTCGGCATGCTCTGCCTGGTGAGTATTCAATCATGGGCATGGAACGCCACCGGACACCGCGAGGTGGTCGCCGTTGCCTGGTCTGCACTCACCCCGCAAACACAGGCCGCAATCGGGTCGCTACTCCACGATCAACGTCTGATTCCGAACCTGCAGCAACTTTCTGCGCAGGACGCCTGGATGGCGACTGCACCCTGGCCCGATGAGCTGCGCGACCAGGCCGAACCCAAAGGCGCCAACGTACCCGCGCCACGTTCCACGCAACAATGGTTAGCGCGGGCGCGCACCGGAGAGGGGACACGCCGCTGGCATTTTGCCGACCGCAATATTGCCAAGCCCTTCCATCACCAGAGCGCGCATGGCTTGCTGGAAGAAGCCCTAACCGAGCAGATTCGCTTGCTGAGTGACCCAACGCTATCGCACCAGGATCGTGCTGTGGCACTGGCCTGGGTGAGCCATCTCGTGGCCGATGCCCACCAGCCCTTGCACACCGCTAGTCGCTTCGATCCCCTCGACCCCGGGCAACTCGATGCCGGCGGGAATATGGTCACGGTATTGGATGCGGGACGCCGCCCGCCGGAACCGCTGAGTCTGCATCGCTGGTGGGACGAACTGCCTGGCCATGCCCGACCGGGCACCCCGCGCTTTGAAAAAGAAACGGCGCGACTATTAAATCAGGCGCAGCAAATACGCGATGCTGAAATCCAAACACCGCCCCTGCTCTGGATTGAAGAGTCCTTCAACATTGCACGCGACCAGGTTTACCCGGGCCTCGTGCCTGACCCGGAAAAACCAGGCGCTTTCCTGATCAGGCAGGATTACTGGCTAGAAGGCCGTGACATCACTCGTGCCCGCATCGCACTCGCCGCTCGGCGGCTCGCTAATATCGTGGCCCGGGCACTCATAGACTTAAATTAACGCGCCATCGCTTCCAGCCTTGCAATACGTTCGGCTGTTTTAGGGTGAGTCGAAAATAGCGTATCTATCCCACCGCCTGCCAGCGGATTCATGATCATCATCTGTGCCGTTGCCGGATGAGCCTCGGCGGTAGGGAAGGGTATGCCCCGTGCGTAAGCATCAATTTTGGCGAGGGCACTGGCCAGCGCCAATGGATCACCGCTGATTTCTGCGCCGCCACGATCGGCTTCAAATTCACGCGCCCGCGAAATGGCCATCTGAATGAGCATGGCCGCAATCGGGGCAATGATGGCAACAATAATGCTCACGATGGCATTGGCAGGGCGACCTTCTTCGTCGCGACCACCGAAGAACATGGCGAAGTTGGCAAGCGCAGAAATGGCACCTGCCAAAGTTGCCGCAATCGTCGACGTGAGAATATCGCGATGCTTGACGTGCGCCAGCTCATGTGCCATCACGCCGCGCAACTCACGTTCGCTCAACAGACTAACGATACCGGTGGTTGCAGCCACTGCCGCGTTCTCCGGATTGCGTCCGGTGGCAAAGGCATTCGGTTGCGCTTCATCAATCAGATACACACGTGGCATCGGCAACGCGGCGCGCGCCGCCAGATCACGCACCATGTTGTACAGATACGGCGACGAAGTTTCATCCACGGGCTGCGCGTTATACATACGCAACACCATCTTGTCTGAAAACCAGTAGGCAAAGAAATTCATCCCGCCACCGATCAGCAACGCCATCATCATGCCTTCACGGCCACCGATCAGACCGCCGATCATCATGAACAGCGCCAGAATGGCCGCAAACAGTACCGTTGTTTTAAACCAGTTACCCATGTCATCACCTCTACAGAGAATCGTTATGACCCATGGCGCCTATTAGAACCGCAGGCGCCTTAATAAATCCTTAGCAATTCACTCGGTAATTGGCGTTATGCCATCAATTTTCAAGTGAGTAGGGTACCCACAGGAATCGGATGGCCACGCAGGAACTCCGCCGCGGGCAAACGCTTACCGCCGGGTGCCTGCAAGATCTCTAAACACAAGGCACCTTCACCACAGGCCACTACAACGCCCGCTTCATCCGACGAAAGAACCGTACCCGGTTGACCAGCACCATCGACAACCCGTGCCGCCCAGATCTTGATCCCTTTGTCACCTGCATGCAGTACAGCACCGGGGAAGGGGTTATAGGCACGAATCTTCCGATCAAGCACCATAGCAGGTGCTTGCAGGTTTAATAAGGACTCCTGCTTTTCCAGCTTGTGCGCATAAGTAACCCCAGCTTCTGGCTGCGCCACCGCAACGAGCGGTTCGCCCGCCGCCAATTTCTTCAAGACAGCCACAATCCGTGCCGCACCTAAAGCCGCCAAGCGGTCATGCAACAGCGCTGTGGTATCCGTTGCCTCAATCCCAACGCGCGCCTCATCAACCACGCCGCCGGTATCCAGGCCCACATCCATCTGCATGACGCAGACACCGGTTTCGGCATCACCGGCTTCAATCGCACGATGGATCGGCGCAGCACCACGCCAGCGCGGCAAGATGGAACCATGAATATTCAGGCAACCATATCGCGGCATATCCAGAACAGCCTGCGGCAGGATCAGGCCATAGGCCACCACCACAAGCACATCCAGGTTATAGCTACGCACCAATGCCTGTGCTTCATCGTTACGTAGTGACACCGGCTGTTCGACCGGTATGCCATGTTGCAAGGCCAACTGCTTCACCGGCGAAGGCGTCAACTGCATGCCACGACCCGAAGGCCGATCCGGTTGCGTCAACGCAACGGCGACATCAAAGTCAGCATCCAGAATGGCCTGCAGCGCGCACTCTGCAAAGGCCGGTGTTCCAGCAAAGCCTACACGCAAGGTCATACGTTCTGCCGTGCCAGCTTAGCCAGCTTATTCTTGATACGGGTCTGCTTTAACTGCGACAGATGATCGACAAAGACTTTGCCGTTCAAATGATCGATCTCATGCTGTATGCAAATCGCCAGCAACTCGCCCGTTTCCAGCACGTGCTCTTTGCCATCCAGGTCCTGGTAACGCACGCGCACATCAGAGGGGCGATCCACCTTATCGTAAACGCCAGGCACCGAGAGGCAACCCTCTTCATAGGTCTGCATGCCACTCAACGACTCGATCACCGGGTTAACAAATGCCTGCAAACCTTTCTGATCTTCCGACACGTCGATTACCACCACACGCTGATGCACATTCACCTGCGTTGCCGCCAGACCAATCCCCGGCGCTTCGTACATGGTCTCAGCCATATCTGCCACCAGCTTACGCAAGGCGGCATCAAACACCGTCACAGGCTTGGCCACTGTGCGTAGCCGTTCATCAGGAAATCTCAGTATCGGTAACAGGGCCATGCGTGTACTCGTTATGGGCGCACCCGCGTTGCGGATGTGTAAAATGATTTATGCTTATCTCGGGCTGCCACAGGATGGCCGCCGCTTTCGGATCAATATTATAGCGATGCGTCTCAAATTCAACCGTGCGGCCTTCCTGGTTAACACCCTCATAGGGTTATCGTCGGCCGCGGCTTTGGCCGAGCCACTGCCTCTGGTGGTGCCAGAAGCGGCCTTTGCTGCGCTGCCACGAATTACGGGTGATACGCTCAATCAGCGTTTGATGGATCAATACAGCACCATCCGGATACAGCTGTCTGAATCAGATGCGCGCCTTCCCCCTGATGCGCCGCTGCTGGTGTTTCGGCAGGGCTTACGCCTGAGCACGCCCACAGGGCAAGTACTGGGCGTGCTTGCTGTGCCCGTTGGCAGTGGGCAAACGTTGAGCCAAAAAGCGGAAGCGGCCGAAATTGCCAACCCGGATCAGGCAGGTGTGGCATGGATGCGCCTGCAATCGCTACAACAGGAAGTGATGCGGGGTGATAGCGTCATGACCCGTGCTGAAGCCAAAACATACGCCCCCCCCATTTGCAAACCCTTACCCCTTGCTGAACGCCCCATGTCCACCCCACAGGTGATGGCCATTGTCAGCCAGTCTAATAGACTCGCCTCTGGAGGAGACCTACTGGCGGTATCGGGCGGGTGCGCCGCTGGACTCACCCAGCGCAGCACCGTGACACTCTGGCGCCCCGCGGTAGCCACCTACGGCCGCAAACTAGATCAGCCGGTAGATGACACCCGCCATGACTCTGACAGCGTTTTCGATGACAACCCCGCCATTAGCCGCAGCCAGACTCCGGGTCATCGTGTCGGTAGCGCCGTAGTGGTGGTTTCGTACCCGGACACCGCTATCATCCGGATTCAGCACATCGTACAAGCAGTTCAACCCGGCGACCTGGTGCGCCTTAGCCCCACAAAGACTCACCCATGATGCCTCTCAGTACAGCGCAAAACCAAGATGAGCTATGCGGCTGGTTAAATCTCACGCTGCCCGCTGGCATTGGCCCACGCAAGCAGCAGGAACTGCTACGCGCCTTTGGCCACCCAGCTGCCATCTTTGATGCCGGACTGAGCGCGGTGGCGGGCATTATCGGCATCAAACTCGCGCAATCGCTGTTTGATGGACGCACTAACGAGGCCCAGCAAACACTCATTACGACCACGTTAGCCTGGCTCAATGAACCGGGTCACCATATCGTCACGCTGGCTGATCGCGATTACCCGCAGCGTTTACTGGAATCAACTGATCCGCCCAGCCTGTTGTACGTTAACGGCGATCCGGCCTATCTGAACCGTGCGGCAATTGGTGTCGTAGGCAGCCGTAATGCCACACCTCAGGGCATAGAAAATGCCCTGGCTTTCTCCCGTGTACTGGCCGATGCCGGCTTCACCATCATCAGCGGCCTGGCACTCGGCATTGATGCGGCCGCCCATGAAGGTGCACTACGCAGCGAGGCGCCGAGCGGCACCATTGCCATCATCGGCACTGGCATCGACCGGGTCTACCCGGCCAGCAATAAGAAACTCGCACACATCATCACCAGCAAAGGCTGCATCATTTCGGAGTTTCCACTCGGTACCGCGGCCACCGCCAGCAACTTCCCGCGCCGCAACCGGCTGATTGCCGGTTTATCGCAGGCCTGCCTGGTGGTTGAAGCCGCGCCGGCCTCCGGTTCTTTAATTACAGCCCGACTGGCCGGCGAGCTGGGGCGCGATCTCTTTGCCATTCCGGGTTCCATACACGCCCCGCAATATAAAGGCTGTCATGC
>ERZ1034363.707-NODE-707-length-21391-cov-4.949001_pt1 | contig 21391 bp, 16 predicted proteins | sample MGYA00520616_ERZ1034363 | MGnify/ENA primary metagenome ERZ1034363 (study PRJEB33736, sample SAMEA104284506) | Azolla filiculoides | biome: Urban; feature: Water surface; material: Ditch water | place: Netherlands | collected 2015-10-28 | depth 0-0.1 m ... | reverse complement strand
CGGGAGCTCCGCCACCAGGATTCGAACCTAGACCAACAGATCCAAAGACTGTTGTGCTGCCTTTACACTATGGCGGAATGTGGATTCTCTTTGAAGAAACCCACATGTACAGTCTGCCAGATACCAGCAGGGATAATGGATGCATGGCCCCAGAGAATGATGAAGTCGACCGCATTGTGCAGTCGTGGAAGCGCGAGCGCCCTGATCTCGACTTCTCTCCCCTGCAGGTTCTCTCCCGTGTAGGCCGCTTAGCGAAGATGCTGGACCGTGCCCGCAAGGACGCTTTCCACAAATCCAAGCTGGAATCGTGGGAATTCGACGTGCTCGCAGCGCTGCGTCGTGAAGGCTCTCCCTATCAATTGAGCCCCAAGGCTTTGTTGCAGCAAACCCTGGTTTCCAGTGGAACCATGACAAACCGCATCGACCGCCTGGTCGACAGCGGTTTGGTGGTTCGTCGCGAGGACCCTAATGACGGTCGTGGTGTTCTGGTTGAAATGACCGCGGCAGGTTTGACTCGAGTAGATGCCGCCATTACGCGCCTCGTTGATGCAGAGGCTCTGCTTCTGGCATCTCTCTCGCGCGGTGAACAGACTCGACTTGCTGAGTCTCTGCGCCGTCTCAGCATCGACGTGGACACTCAAGACGCCGCAGAATAAGTCATGGCACGAACACGAAAAGGTTGGCCAACCGAATCTTCGGGAAAGACTGCCCTGCGCAGCACCTCAGTCACTTTCCTGCTCGCAATTGCACTCTTGGCTCTGACACCCTGGGTTCATTCCAACTGGGGCATGGAAGCAGCGTGGGTGCTGCCGCAGGTTGGCTGCGCAGCAATAATCGTGGCGGCACTCATTAACGTCGTGGCCTACATGTTCTTGCGCCAACGCTCGATTGCAAACCTCATTTCACTGTCCATCACAGCGACGTTTGGTGTTTACTGCGTCTTCTTCATCTGGATTTCGCAGGCAGCAGGAAACTAAGCGCGGAGCCGCTCAGATTCTTTCGCAATCTGTGAAACTCTGCCTGGAGACATGTGCAGGATTCCGCTGAGGTCTCTTACTGAATAGCCTTCTTTGGAAAGTTCTTTGATGAAGCGTGCTGAAGCAGTCATGATCTCTTTCTGCTCACGCTCGAGTTCTTCACGTCGCTTACCGAGCTCAACAGCAGCAAGCATTTCCTCGCCGACATTTGAGAATTCGAATTCAAACTCGAAGACTGACTCATCTTCAATATCCAGGAGCAACGAAAGTACTTCACGGACTGCAAGTTCAAGTGCGATCAGATTTCCAGCAAATGTTGCAGCACCTGGAACAGTGGGAACCTCTGCCAGCCACGACTGACCTTCACGTGCAATTCTGACAACGAATTTCATCGAAGCCACCCCTTCCCTAGAACTTCTTCCAAGCTCCGCTCAATAGCACGAAGTGTTCCCGTGGGGATATCTCCCCCATGTTGCGGAACAACTGCCATTTGACTGACACCTTCTCTAGTCACCCGATACAAACGATGGGATCCCTTTTGCCTGAGAAATTGACCACCCAAGGTTTCGATTCGGGTGTTAACTTCTCGTGCTCGCATAATGGAGTTTAGCGACTAAACACCTCAAGTGTCTAGTTACTAAACAGTTGTTAGTGCCCGAGCAAATCGCTGAGCTCTAACCATCGCATCTCGAGATCAGCAATTGTGCCCTCGCACTTGCTGATCTGCTCTGAATACTCTCCAAGACCCACGTAGTCGTTCTGATCATGGGCAGCCATCTTCACGTGAATCTCGGCAACATCAGCTTGTTGCTTGGCAATCTTGCGCTCGATGGAGCCAAATTCCTTCTCGGCATTACGCAGCTCAGCACCAGCTAACTTGGGCACGGGCTTATTCATCGTTGCTGTGGCCTGAGCGGTGACAGAAATGCTTGGTGCGGCCATCTGCTTGGCACGCAGAGCCAAGTACTGGTCAACACCGTTAGGCAGGTGAGTGAAGTGGCCCTCGAGAACGGCATATTGGTTATCCGTGATGCGCTCAAGCAAGTAACGGTCGTGAGAGATCACGAGCAGGGTTCCTGGCCAGGTGTCGAGGAGGTCCTCCATGGCGACCAACATGTCAGTGTCGAGGTCGTTGGTGGGCTCATCCAAGATCAGAACGTTGGGCTCATCGAGAAGAATCAATAGCAATTGCAAGCGGCGCTTCTGGCCACCAGAGAGATCCTTGACCGGAGTGGAGAGCTGGGCTGAGGTGAAGCCCAGACGCTCGAGGAGCTGACCAGGGGTCATCTCTTTGCCACCGACAGAATAAGTCGTGCGCTTCTCTGCAACAACAGCACTCACGCGCATGTCCTGGACAGCGGTCAACTCATCGAGTTGCTGAGTGAGCGTGGCAATCTTGACGGTCTTTCCGCGCTTGACGCGGCCCGAGGTCGGCTGCACGTGGTCAGAGACCAATCCCAGCAGGGTCGACTTTCCAGCACCATTGACGCCGAGAATTCCGGTGCGCTCACCGGGTGCAATACGCCAGGTGACATCGCGGAGAACCTGCTTGTCGCCATAGCTGACCGAGACTTCTTCGAGGTCCACAACGTCTTTACCCAAACGCTGCATCGCCATAGAGGAAAGCTGGATGGCGTCACGAACCGGTGGCTCATCGGCGATGAGCGCATTCGCGGCTTCAATACGGAACTTAGGTTTGGCCGTGCGTGCCGGAGCTCCGCGGCGCAGCCAGGCTAACTCCTTCTTCATCAGGTTCTGACGCTTCGCTTCGCTCACTGCAGCAGAGCGGTCACGCTCCACGCGTTGAAGAATGTAGGCGGCATAGCCGCCTTCAAAAGGCTCCAAGATGCGGTCGTGAACTTCCCAGGTTGCATTGGATACTTCATCCAAGAACCACCGGTCGTGTGTGACGACAAGAAGTCCGCCTTGGCCGTGAGGCCAGCGCTTTTTGAGGTGACCAGCAAGCCATGAAATACCTTCCACATCCAAGTGGTTGGTGGGCTCATCGAGGAAGATGACGTCCCAGTCGCCGGTCAGCAAAGCTGCCAAAGCGACGCGACGTCGCTGACCACCCGAGAGGTCACCAACCTTGGCATCCCAGGGGATATCTGTCACCAGACCGGTCAGAACATCGCGCACCTTGGGGTCACCGGCCCAGACGTGCTCTTCAATACCGCCGACAATTGCCTCACCCACGGTGAGGTTGCCATCAACCTCATCTGACTGGTCGAGCATGCCGAGGGTGATGCCGCCGCGACGAGTAACACGGCCCGAGTCTGGCTCGAGGCGGCCAGCCAAGATCTTCATCAGTGTGGACTTGCCATCACCATTGCGACCTACGACACCGACCCGGTCGCCATCATTGATACCGATAGTGATGCCGTCAAAGATGACGCGCGTGGGAAATTCCAGGTGGAGGTTCTCTCCACCGAGCAGGTGTGCCATTAGTCGTTGACCAGACGAGCGCCGTGAACGGGGCCCGATACGCGCAGCACCTTGTGGCCTGCGGCGCTGAGAGTGACTTGCAGGTCAATAGCTGCCTCGGCATCCTCAGCAAGGAAAGCCAGGGTTGGCCCAGAACCGGAGACGATGCCAGCAAGAGCTCCGCTCTTTTCTCCCAGCTCAAGAACCTCAACGAGTGAGGGCTTGAGGTGAAGGGCTGGTGCTTGGAGGTCATTACTCAGTGCATCTGCCAACATGATGGGATCGCCCGCGCGGAGCGCCTGAAGAACTGCGGTGTCGACGGTGGGCGACTGGGGTGCTGGCTTGATGTCGGCAACGTGGCGTTCACGGTGTGCATCAAGCTCGCCATAAACAGCCGGAGTGCTCAGGCCAAAGTCTGCTGGGACAAGAACCCATTCAAAGTGTTCGTGGCTTGTCAGCACGGGGCTGAGGCGATCGCCGCGACCGGTACCAATTGCGGTGCCGCCCATCAGTGCGAAAGGAACATCTGCACCGAGCTCGGCAGCGAGTTCGAGTAGAGCGTCTTTGCCGAGGTTGGTTCCCCAGAGTGCATCACAGGCAACAAGAGTTCCGGCAGCATCTGCAGAACCGCCACCCATGCCGCCAGCAATAGGAACGTTTTTCTCGATTTCGAGACGAACACCACCGCGATACTTCGCTTTGCGAGCTAAGAGCTGTGCTGCCTTAATGGCCAAGTTGGAGGCATCTAAGGGAATGCCGCTCAGGTCAAAGTCACCAGTGAACGAAACAGAGAAATCATCAGCGTGATACGCGCGGATGTCTTCATAGAGACCGACTGCTTGATAGGTGGTTGCCACATCGTGGTAACCGTCATCCATCACAGCGCCAACGGCAAGCGAGACATTGATCTTGCCGGGGGCTCGAACGTGAGCCACCTCGCGTGCACCTGTCTCGGTCATAATTCCAAACTAGCTGGCGTTGGCGATAGACACGAATTGAGCAATGTTCAACTGCTCCCCGCGCAGCGTGGGATCAATCCCTGCGCGCTCGAGAAGCTCGGTTGCCGCAGCACTCGAGCCACACAAATCAGAGAGAGCTTGGCGCAACATCTTGCGACGCTGGCCGAATGCGCCATCGATGATGTCGAAGGTGCGGCGACGAAGGGCTTCGTCTCCCGGCTGCTGGGCATCCAGTTCAAAACCGACCAAAACAGAATCCACATTGGGAACAGGCCAGAACACTTGGCGGCTCACAGTGCCAGCAATACGCCACTTGCCATACCAGGCAGCCTTGGCACTGGGTCCGCCATAAATCTTCGACCCTGGCTCAGCTGCCAGGCGGTGTCCCACTTCTGCCTGCACCATGACCACACCGGAGCGGATGCTGGGGAAGTGCTCCATGAAGTGAAGCAACACAGGAACAGAAACGTTATAGGGAAGGTTTGCCACCAGACGTGTGGGCTCATCAGGGAGCTCCATGATCTTCATGGCGTCTTCGTGAATCACGGTGAGCTTGGCTTCTGGAGCCATCTCGGCAAAGGTCACCGGCAGCTGCGCTGCGAGGCGACCATCAATCTCCACCGCAACCAGGGAAGCTCCTGCTTCCACGATGCCGAGGCTGAGTGAACCTAGACCTGGACCAATCTCCACGACGGAGTCACCGGCTTCAACGCGAGCAACTTTGACAATCTTTCGGACGGTGTTGCCATCAATGACAAAGTTCTGCCCCAGCTTCTTGGTCGGGGTGACATCCAGCAGTTCTGCCAGGTCACGAATCTCGGCAGGACCGAGCAGTTTCACACTCATGCGACGAGACCGTCTTCCCAGGAGCCATAAACCTTCTCGGTATTGAAGGCGATTTGAGCACAAAGGTCACCCAAGTCATCTCCAAGAACCTCTGCCATCGCACGAACCGTGTGAGGGGTCAGATAGGGAGCGTTGGGGCGTCCACGGAATGGTGTGGGAGTCAAGAAAGGCGCATCCGTTTCCACAAGCACCAGCTCACGAGGAATGACCTGGAGCGCTTCGCGTAGCTCTGCGTTCTTCTTGAACGTGATGGTGCCGGAGAACGACAAATACCAGCCGTTATCGGCAGCAATCTTGGCCATCGCGGCATCGCCGGAGAAGCAGTGGAAGACGGTCTTCTCGGGTGCCCCCACGCGCAGCAGAGTTTCGATGACGTCTTCGTGAGCATCACGGTCGTGGATCTGCATCGCAATGGAGTGCTTCTTGGCAATCTCGATGTGAGCTTCGAATGAACGGCGCTGAGCAGCCAGGCCCTCAGGACCGGTGCGGAAGAAGTCGAGGCCGGTCTCCCCCACCGCACGGGTGCGGGGCCACGCAGCCAGCTCGTCAATCACAGCGAGGGCGTCATCGAGAGTGCCAGCTTCTTCATAACGAGGAGCTTCATTGGGGTGGATGGCCACAGCAGCCAGCATGCGAGGTTCTGCAGCAGCAACAGCGGCCGACCACTTGGAGGTCTCCACATCGCCACCGACTTGGATCACACCAACAATGCCTACCTCTGCAGCACGCTCGAGGTGCTCGTGATAATCGATGGGCTGGTCGCCATCAGAGATCTCGAGGTGAGTGTGGTTGTCATAGACCGCGACCGGAAGGGGCTCAGGTAGTGGAGGGTAGGACAAGTCACGCTTCTGGCCGTGCTCGGCTGTGGTGTCGCGCTGACGAATATATGCCGATTCGGTCATATTGGTTTATCCGACTACTCGGCGGAAGACTCAATACGAGGGAAGAGAGCTTCGAGAGCACCCACGGTGGTGCCTGCAGGAACCTGGTTCCACTTCCCTGCTTCACGAATGGGCTGAGCAGTGAGAGCACCAAGAGTGCCTTCCACGTTCAGTGCAGACCAGAGCTTCTGGGTTGCCTGAGGCATGAAGGGAGAAAGCAGAACTGCCAGAGCACGAAGACCCTCAGTGGCGGTGTTCAAGACGGTTGCCAGGCGTGCTGCGTTTGCAGGGTCCTTGGCCAGAGCCCAAGGCTCTTGCTCAGTGATGTACCCGTTGAGAGCATCCACGATGGTCCAAATAGAAGTCACGGCATCATGGATTGCTAAACGCTCGATAGCAGCGTCTGCTTCCACAGCAGCAGCAGCTACAACATCTGCAATGGCTTTATCCGATGGGGTCAGTTCACCCGCAGCAGGAACAACACCATCGAAGTAGCGAGTAACCATGGCCAGGGTGCGAGAGGCGAGGTTACCGAAACCGTTTGCCAGTTCTGCCTGGTAGCGAGCGGAGAGATCTTCCCAGCTGAAAGATCCGTCTTGACCAAAGCTGATGGCACTCATGAAGTAGTAGCGGAACGCATCCGAACCGAAGGTGTCGGTGATGTCGTTGGGTGCAATTCCGGTGAGCTTGGACTTGGACATTTTCTCGCCACCGACGAGGAGCCAGCCGTGGCCGTAGACCTGGTGAGGAATCTCAACACCGGCAGCCATGAGCATGGCGGGCCAGATCACGGCGTGGAAACGCAGGATGTCTTTACCCACGATGTGGGTGGCGGGCCACAGAGAAGCAAGCTTCTCTTCGTCGTAGCCATACCCAGCAGCAGTGATGTAGTTCAGCAGGGCGTCAAACCACACATAGACAACGTGGGAGTCATCCCAGGGAAGCTTGATACCCCAGTCGAAGCTGGAGCGGGAGATAGAGAGGTCATTCAGACCCTGCTTCACAAACTGCACAACTTCGTTGCGAGCAGATTCTGGCTGCACAAAGTTGGGGTTCGCTTCATACATATCCAGCAGGGGCTGGGTGAAGTCGCTCATACGGAAGAAGTAGTTCTTCTCGTGCAGGTTCTCCACGGGCTTGGAGTGAATAGCGCAGACCTTCTCGCCTGCGAATTCTCCGGTGCCATCAACCAGGTCAGAATCCTGCTTGTATTCCTCACAGCCAACGCAGTATGAACCTTCGTATTCGCCGGTGTAGATATAACCCGCGTCATAGAGGTGCTGCAGGAACTTCTTCACGTTGTCTTCGTGACGAGCGTCCGTGGTGCGAATGAAGTCATCGTTTGAAATGTCGATGGTGTCCAGCAGGGGCTTCCAAGCGGACTCAACCAGACGGTCTACCCACTCCTGAGGAGTGGCGCCGTTAGCGGTTGCAGTACGAAGGATTTTCTCACCGTGCTCATCGGTTCCGGTGAGCATCCAGGTGCGATCTCCGGCCTGGCGGTGCCAGCGTGCAAGCACGTCAGCAGCTACCTCCGTGTACGCGTGACCGATGTGGGGCACGTCGTTAACGTAGAAGATAGGCGTGGTGACGTAGAAGCTTTTGCCGGCAGACATAGCTTCTATTCTATTTTGCTGCGAGAGCTGCCTGATACAGCTCTCGTTTAGAGAGACCAGTCTCTTCTGCCACTTGAGTACTTGCCTCTTTGAGGCGCATTCCGTCAGCAACAAGAAGCTGAACCTGCACTAAACCGTCTTCGAGAGTCAAGGTTGCTGCAGTAGCGCCGCCAATGACCAGCACGATCTCACCGCGGACGCCGTCGGCGGCCCAGTCGGCGAGATCTGACAGAGATCCACGCTTGACCTCTTCATAGAACTTGGTCAGCTCACGACACACAGCAGCAGAGCGCTCTGCGCCGAGTTCATCACGGGCATCAGCCAGTGACTCTGCGATGCGATTAGGAGATTCAAAAAACACCATGGTGCGGGACTCACGAGCTAATGCACGGAACGTTGCCTTACGTTCTCCCTGCTTACGAGGAAGAAAGCCTTCAAAGGTGAAGCGGTCGGTAGGAAGTCCTGCCACGGCGAGCGCGGTAATCACTGCGCTGGGTCCGGGAATAGCGGTGACCTGCACACCTGCCGCGGCAGCTGCTTCGACGAGGTGAAAACCTGGGTCGCTGACGGTGGGCATGCCTGCGTCAGAGAGCACCAGCACGTTGCCCTCTTTGGCCAGCTCAATGATCTCAGGGCTCTTGGTTGATTCGTTGTGATCGTGCAGAGCAATCAGGCGAGGTCGGTTCTCAATGCCCAAGGCATTCAACAGCTTGGAAGTGGTGCGAGTGTCTTCACTGGCGATCACGGTTGCCTCAGTCAATGCCTCTACCAAACGGGTCGAGGCATCACCCAAGTTGCCGATGGGAGTTGCTGCCAGGATGATCACCCCTCCAGTTTGGCAGGGTTCTGGTCTGTAGGCTGAACTGGTGAAACAGGCGTTGGCTTCGAGCATGAAGTGGGGAGCTCCAGCAGCAGTCCTTCTGCTGGCTGCTGTGTTGCGCCTGTGGAACTTGGGTAACCCTCACTCGCTGGTTTTCGATGAGACGTTCTATGTCAAAGACGCCTGGACGCTGTGGAACAACGGCTATGAATCAACCTGGCCCGTTGGCAGTGATGACAAGTTCAAAGAAGGCATCACCTCCGAATTCGGCACCGATCCGTCGTATGTAGTCCACCCCCAGCTGGGTAAGTGGCTCATTGGTGCTGGAATGGCACTCTTCGGTTCAGGAAACTCATTTGGCTGGCGCTTTGGTGTTGCCGTTGCTGGCATTTTGATTGTTCTGCTGGTGATGTTGATTGCCCAGAAGCTGTTCCACAACACCACGCTGACTGTTGTGGCAGGTGGACTGATGGCCATTGATGGCCATGCCATCACTCTTTCGCGTGTGAGCTTGCTGGATAACTTCGTCACCCTCTTCACGCTGACCGGTGTTTATTTCGTGCTGATTGACCGGGGGCAGAACCTCCCCAGGTTGATGGCCTGGATGCGCAGGCGCCGCGCACAACTGGGCGAAGACCACGAAGGTCCCACCTGGGGTCCAACCCTGTGGAACAGACCCTATTTGATCCTGGCTGGTCTCGCCTTTGGTCTGGCATGCAGCGTGAAGTGGTCTGGCCTGTATTTCATCGCTGCCTTCGGTATCTATGTTGTCGTCATGGATGCGCTGGATAGACGTCGAGTGGGACTGCCTTTCTGGATATCCGCAGCTGTACTCAAGCAGGCTCCTGCCACTTTCGTCTTGATGGTGCCCATCGCTGTGGTGACCTACATCGCCAGCTGGGCTGGATGGATCCTCACCAAGGGCGGTTATTACCGCGATCTCGTCACCGCAGAATCTGGTCTGCGCTGGAGTGGCCCATTGTCCTGGGTTCCTGACTGGGCCCAAAGCCTCTGGGCGTATCACGTCTCTGCCTACCAATTCCATGTTGGGCTGGTGACTCCCCACTCCTATCAAGCCAATCCCCTGACCTGGCTGATTATGTGGCGCCCCACCAGCATGTTCTATGAAGGCGTGAACAACGGCGACGCTGGTTGCACCTTTGACTCCTGCGCTTCGGCCATCACCGCTATTGCCAACCCTCTGATTTGGTGGGGTGGAACGGCAGCGCTGGGGTACTTGGTTTACCGCCTCGTTCGCTACCGCGAATGGAAGGTTGGCTTCATCCTGATGGGCATCGTGGCAGGGTATGTGCCCTGGCTGATGTACCTCAACCGCACAGTGTTCCAGTTCTATGGCATTGTCTACGAGCCCTACATGATCCTCGCCATCACCTTTGTGGTGGGTGTGATTCTTAGTATCAAGGATGAATACAAGCGCAGCACAGGCATAGCCATCCTCACGGTCTTTGGCATCCTGACGGTGTTGCTCAGTATCTTCTTCTACCCGCTCTGGAGTGGAATGCAGATTCCTTACTGGTACTGGCACCTCCACATGTGGATGCAAAGCTGGGTCTAGACCGTCTCACTGACCGGACACTCCCACAGTCACTTCTCTAGCCAGATAGTGCGCCTCACCATAGGCTCGGAATGTGACAGCGTACGTCTCAGCCTTTGACCTGTTCTCTATAGGTATCGGGCCTTCTAGTTCCCACACCGTGGGACCGATGCGTGCCGCACTCAATTTCGTCACCACACTCACGCAACAGAACCTGTTGAACCAGGTCACCAGCGTGAACTGCAGCCTCTATGGCTCCCTCGGTTCCACCGGCATTGGCCACGGCACCCCAGGTGCTGTGATCGCAGGACTCAGTGGCCTGGCACCTGAAACGTGCATGCCCGAACAGGTGCGCAGCGCCTGGAGCACCCTCGAGACTGACCCCACCCTCAACCTGGGTGGAACCCACACCATCGCCTTCACGGCAGATGACATTACGTTCGAGCCGAGAACCCGCCTGCCTGGCCACCCCAATGCCATGACCATCCGCGCCTATGGCGCGGATGCATTGCCCCTTTTCGAACAGACCTACTATTCCGTGGGTGGCGGCTTCATTCGCCGCGACGGCGAAGAAGCCAGCTCCATCACCACGGAATGGCCCATGCCCTATGGCACCTCCACTGCATTACTTGCCCTGTGTGATGTTCAAAACATGACCATTGACCAGGTGGCACTGAAGAACGAGCTTTCTCAGCATTCAGAAGATGAGGTCAACGAACGCCTGGATGCCATCTGGGAGACCATGCACAACTGCGTGAACTCTGGTCTCACCTCAGCAGGAACCCTGCCCGGTGGCCTCAACGTGAAGCGCCGCGCAGCTGAGCTGCGCGAGCACCTCGTCACCGCAGATGCTGCAAACAGCCGCGACACCACCATTGAATGGCTGCATGCCTTTGCATTGGCTGTGAACGAAGAGAATGCGGCCGGAGGCCGCGTGGTCACCGCACCGACCAATGGAGCCGCCGGCATCGTTCCTGCCGTGGCCAGCTACTACCTGCGCTTTGTTCCTGGAGCGAACCCAGAAGGCATCCGTCGCTATCTCCTCACCGCGACAGCTATTGGCTCGCTGTTCAAATCCAATGCCTCCATTTCAGGTGCTGAAGCGGGTTGCCAGGGCGAAGTGGGTCCCGCCTGCGCCATGGCGGCAGGTGGCCTGTGTGCTGTCCTCGGTGGAACACCCAGGCAGGTCGAGAACGCTGCAGAGATCGCCATGGAACACCACCTCGGCCTCACCTGTGACCCTGTCGGCGGATTGGTGCAGATTCCCTGCATTGAGCGCAACGCAATTGCCAGCTCCACCGCAGTGAGCGCAGCGCGTCTGGCTCTCCACGGTGATGGAAACCACTTGGTTTCCCTCGACACCGTGATTGAGACCATGCGTCAGACCGGTCTAGATATGTCGACCAAATACAAAGAGACCAGCGAAGGCGGTCTCGCTGTGAACGTTATTGAGTGCTAGCTAAAGCGCAGCGGCAAGCTGGCGAATATCGCCGGCGTGTGTGCCACAGCAGCCACCAATAAGGCTGGCTCCCTGCTTCACCCATTCAGCGGAGTAGGCAACCAGAGCTTCAGCTGCTGCGTTCTCCCACAGTCCAGTCTCTGGATTCCAGGTGCCACCACCATTGGCATAGATCACCACGGGCAGATCGGTCACGGTGCGAATCTCAGCAATAGCTGCAGAAACTAAAGCAGGGTCAACGCAGTTGACGCCAATGGCCGCAATAGCTGGAGACGCTGCAGCAATGCGCGCTGCCTCCGCCAGACTCTGTCCTGCCCAGAGCTTTCCATCTGGACCAATAGAGAAGCTCATCCACGCAATTGCCTCAGGGAACTCTGCGAGCGCAGCAACGAGGGCCTCGACTTCAAGAGCATCTGGGATGGTCTCGATGGCGAGGAGATCAGGGTTGGCCGAAAGGAGAACCGCAAGACGCTCGGCGTGGAACGCACGAAGCTCTTCTCGGGTCTTGCCATAGTTGCCCTTGTATTCGCTGCCGTCGTGCAGGATGGCTCCGTAGGGGCCCACGCTAGCGGCCACGAGGGTGTCGGTTCCAGCAACAGCCTTGCGCGCCACGTCGATGCTGGCGCGCAGAGCGCGGTCAGCATCCTCAGCAGAGTGTCCATTCTCAACAAAGCCAGCACGAGAGATTTGGTAACTGGCCGTGATGACCACACCAGCACCCGCATCGACATAGGCCTTGTGGGCAGACTCGATGAGTGCAGGGTCGTCAAGGAGAGCCTGTGCTGTCCAAAGAGAACCCTCGAGACGGCAACCCTGTTGTTCCAGCTCGGTGCTCATTCCGCCGTCAATGGCGAGCGGAATTCGAACACGAGCTAGAAACTCTTCACGGGTCAACATATGTAGAGCCTAGAAAAGAATGGTGAAACGAAGAAAGTCGGAAGGACTTAGTTCGTCAAACCTAGGTATTCATCAACAGGAATGCTTGCCTTCTTGTTCTTGAGCAAGACATACATCAGTGCACCTGCCAGTGCGGTCACCACAGCCACGATCGTGATGGTGGTCACGAATGCACTGGTGTAGATGCCAGCCAGGTCAGCGGTGCTCACGGCAGACAGTGATGAGTTTGTGGTGGAACCAGTTGCAAGATAAGACGTGATTGCATCCCAGTTGCTGTCGCCAGCAACAGCGCCCTTGGTGGCCTTGCTCACTCCAGCGAGAGTGAACATGGAGACCATCACGGTGCTACCGGTGAGACCCAGTGCGTATCCGAACTGACCCACAGCAAGCTTGCTGGAGGTAACGGGACCATAGAACTTGGCAGGAGCCAAGGTAATGAACAGGTTGCCCTGGCTGGTTGCGTTCATCATCCAACCGGTGGCCGCAATGATCATTCCGGGGAGGAAGAGCATGTAGCTGGCGGTAGGAGTCAGGGTGATGTAGGTGAAGAAACCAATGACCATCAGTGCGTAACCCACGGTTGCAGTGGTGCGAGGCTTCGAACCCTTACCCAGGAAGACACCAGCAATAACCGAACCAATGATGCCGGCTGCCGACATAGGCAGGCTGGCAGCACCAAGAAGAGCGGCAGGGATGTGAGTTACATACTGCCAAATGTTTGGAAGCATCTGGCTCATCGAGGCAGATGCCATGTTCCAGAAGATACCCATGACCACAGCACCCAAGAATGCGGGGTGGGTGAGCAACTTGATGGGGAAGACAGGAGCCTTGGTGCGGTTCTCACGAATACCGAAGAACACGAGAGAAATGATCGCGATGATCACGGGCACGTAGAACGCAGGGTGACCGAAACCGTTGGTTGCACCACTGATGCCGTAGAGCAGACCAGCGATACCAATGGCGACAAAGAGCATGCCGAGGTAGTCCACCTTGGAGGCAGGAAGCTTGTCAATCTTGGGCAGGATGGGCTTGACGAAGAAGAAAGCGATAACCGAGATCACAGGAAGGATCAGGTATGCCAGACGCCAGTTGATACCAATCAGCACACCACCAAGAACCATGGCGATAACCGGAATGATTCCGTTCACAATGTTGTAGGTCGCCATGGCGGGGCCAAGCGACTTCTGGCTGGAGACGTTACGGAGCATGCCGTAGGACGCACCGAAGGTCACACCGAGAGCAACACCGGTAATGATGCGACCGAGTAGGTAGAACAGAACAGCGGTTCCAGCCTTAGGGTCAATCAGACCAGCAGTAGCGGTCATCAGCTGACCAGCAGTTGCCACCAATACAGACAAGGCCAAGAGCAGACGACGACCGTAACGGTCAGCGAGCATTCCACCGGGGATAGCGGTTGCTGCCAGTGCGAGGGTAGAAATACCCGCAGCCAGCGACTGGGTCGAAGCGGAGAAGTTCAGTTCGTCAGATGCCTTCACCAACGCCAGCGACGAGATCAGGGGGTCGGCTACCTGGATTGCTCCAAGAAGACCCAGAAGGATAACGGCGGCACGACGGAAACCCTTGTCGGGTGCGGTACCTGCGGATGCTGTTGTAGACAATGAACTCTCCTCAAAAGACGGTCAGGGCTAGTCTGGCACATTAGACCAGTCGTACAAATACCCCTCGCGTAGGCTGGAAGAAGCCCATGGACGCCGCACTCATCACTTATCCGCCTGACTTACCCGTCAGTGAGCGTCGTGAAGAGATTCTGGAAGCAATCAGGGACAACCAAGTTGTCATCATTGCCGGTGCCACCGGCTCGGGAAAGACCACCCAGATTCCCAAGATGTGCCTCGAGCTGGGGCGCACCAGTATTGCTCACACTCAGCCCCGAAGGATTGCAGCACGGGCAGTAGCTGAGCGCATCGCAGAAGAACTCAAGGTGGAACTTGGTGGCCTTGTTGGCTACCAAGTCCGCTTCACCGACCAGGCCAGTGCTGAAACTGAAGTCAAAGTCATGACCGACGGCATCTTGCTCAATGCCCTCCAGCGCGATCGCATGCTGAATGCCTACGACACCATCATCATCGACGAAGCCCATGAGCGCAGCCTCAACATTGACTTCCTCCTGGGTTATCTCAAACAGCTGCTCCCCCAGCGTCCAGACCTGAAGCTCATCATTACCTCCGCCACCATTGATCCTGAAAGCTTCTCGAAGCACTTCGGTGGTGCACCCATGATTGAGGTCTCTGGACGAACCTTCCCCATTGAGATTCGTTACCGCCCACTCGTCGAAGACAAGATGTCGAGCGATGACGTCGATGACGACGAATTAGCGGACGAACCCAATAAGGCAACCAAGGCTCCAGAACACTCTGCCCGTGACTATCTCGACGGCATCATCTCCGCTCTCAACGAACTTGAGAAGGAAGCCCCCGGTGATGTGTTGGTCTTTCTTTCGGGAGAGACAGAAATCCGCGACGCCCAAGAAGCATTAGAAGGCAACATCGCCGCCGGCCGCATGAAGGCCGGCACCGAAGTGCTTCCCCTCTATGGTCGCCTCTCCGCAGCGGACCAACACAAAGTCTTCGAACCCAGCAAGGTTGCAGGCCTCAAAAGACGCATCATTCTTGCAACCAACGTGGCAGAGACAAGCCTCACGGTCCCCGGCATCAAATACGTTGTTGATGCAGGAACGGCCCGCATCTCCAGATATTCACCGCGAGCAAAAGTGCAGCGCCTACCCATTGAGGCCATCTCACAGGCCAGCGCCAACCAGCGTTCAGGGCGTTGTGGTCGAACGAGTGACGGTATTGCCATTCGGTTGTATTCAGAAGAGGACTTCGAGCGCCGCCCAGAATTCACCGACCCCGAAATCCTGCGCACCAACCTCGCGTCGGTGATTCTGCAAGCGGCGTCACTGGGCCTGGGAGACATTGCAGCTTTCCCTTTCTTGCAAACACCTGACTCACGTGGCGTGAAAGACGGCCTGGACCTCCTCAAGGAACTTGGGGCCATCCAGAACAACACAGGAGCAACCAAGCTCACCAAGGTTGGGCACGATCTTTCCCGAATCCCCATTGAGCCCCGCTTTGCTCGCATGGTCTTGGAATCCAGGCACCACGGAGTCACCCGTGAAGTGATGGCCATTGTGGCGGGGCTCACGGTTCAAGACCCGAGAGAGCGCCCTCTCGAGAAGCGACCACAAGCAGATCTCTCCCACGCAAGATTCACCGACCCCACCAGCGACTTCCTCTCTCTGCTGAACCTGTGGAACTACCTCGAAGAGAAGCAGAAAGAACTTTCCTCGAGTGCCTTCCGCCGGATGTGTAAAGCAGAGTTCCTTAACTACCTTCGCGTGCGCGAGTGGAATGACGTTTATCGCCAACTCAAGACCTTGAGTAAGCCATTGGGTCTGAGCTTGGGTGAACCCAAGATTGACCCCGACGGCATTCACAAGTCCCTGCTCTCTGGCCTTCTTTCCCACATTGGCCTCAAGCAGGTCAGTGACAACAAGCTCGGTGACAAGCGCGGGGCCAACAACAGCCCCCGCAAACAACAGCATGAGTTCATGGGTGCACGGAACCAGAAGTTCGTCATCTTCCCAGGCTCTGCTTTAGCCAAGAAACCACCTGCAGCAGTGATGAGTGCGGAGCTGGTGGAAACCAGCAGACTCTTCGCCAGAACTAATGCAGCCATCGATCCAGGCTGGGCAGAAAAGCTCGCCGGTGACCTCTGCAAGCGCAGCTATAGCGAACCACACTGGGAGAAGAACCAAGGCGCTGTTGTTGCTTATGAGCGCGTGACGCTCTTTGGCGTCACCCTCGTGGCCCACAGACGCATGCAGTACTCGAGAGTAGATGCCGAACTCTGCCGTGAACTCTTCATTCGCCATGCACTGGTGGATGGCGAATGGGATTCCAAGCAAGCATTCGATCGCAGCAACCGAGCACTCCGCAGACAACTTGAAGAACTCGAAGAGCGCTCACGCAGAAGAGACATCCTGGCAGACGACGAAGTCGTCTTCGCCTTCTATGACCAGCGCATCCCTGCTGATGTTCTTTCCACGAGATCCTTTGAAGGCTGGTGGAAGAAAGAACGCACGACCAACCCTGACTTCCTCACCATGCAGCGAGCAGATCTGTTGGAAGAAACAGAAGCAGAGCACGATGAGAACGAATTCCCCTCAGAGTGGGTCTATGGCGACCAGAGACTCAAGCTGAAGTATCGCTTCGAACCTGGGCGTGAAGATGACGGTGTCACCGTTGAAGTTCCCCTGCCGCTCTTGGCACGTCTCGACCCTGAGCCCTTTGAATGGCTGGTTCCAGGTCTCCGTCTGGAACTGATCACAGGACTCATCAAGACGCTGCCCAAAAACATTCGCCGCCAGGTCGTCCCGGCAGCGGACTGGGCAGCCAAGGCTGCTGCCACGCTGCCTGAAACACCACAGGGCAGCCTGTTGGTGACCGTTGCCAAAGCACTTCAAAGTCTCAGCGGGGCCATTGTCACTGCCAATGACTTCGATGCCCCGAGACTTCCTGATCACTTACGCATGACATATCGAGTGTTGGGCAGCACGGGCAAAAACATGGGCACTGACAAGAACCTCGAGAAGCTCCAGCGAGGCTTGGCAGACAAGTCCAGAGATGCTGTGGCAGAAGTTGCTGAGCGCGTGACCTCTCCCCTGGAACGAGATGGCCTAACCAGCTGGGACTTTGCTGAGCTACCTAGAACGGTGGATGCCAAGCACGGTGGCAACACCGTGCGGGCATACCCCGCACTCGTGGTCACCAACCCTGGCACAGCACGCCAAGAGGTCAACATCAGGCTGATGGCCACCGAGGCAGACCAGAAGCGTGAACACCCCTTAGGAACCAGAGCACTTGTGATTGCTGCAGTGCCTTCCCCTGCGAAGTATGTGCAAGAACATCTCACTGCAGCAGAAAAGCTCATTCTCACTCAGAGCCCTTATGCCAACCTCAATGCACTCATCACCGATGCCATTGCAGCCAGCGTGGACAGTGTTCTCTTCTCGATGAGAGAAGACGGAATGATCTTCCAGAAGGCAGAGTTTGAAACCCTCAGAGACCGCGTCCAGGGCGCCATCATGGACAACATCTTTGACGCGGTGTCACAGACAGCCAGAATCTTGAGCGCAGTCAAGGATGCGAACAAAGCCATGGCTGAAGCAAACCCGATGACGTATTTGGCGGTGCTGACTCAGGAGAAAGCTCATCTGGATCAGCTCCTGCAGCCCAACTTCATTAGCAATGCTGGACTACAGAGACTGCCCCGCATCTTGATTTATGTGAGAGCAATCACCATGCGCATTCAGCGCATGCTCGAAGACGCGGGCAGAGATAGAACAGCATCGGTTGAACTCGATCAGGCACTCACTGTTTACGAAGCAGCAGGCGGCACAATTCCTCTCGCACCACACTCCCCTGCACACCTCGTAAAGGTGCGCTGGATGATCGAAGAATTCAGAGTGAGCTTGTTTGCCCAATCCCTCGGCACTGCAGAGCCCATCTCACTTCAGCGAATCAAGAAAGCCCTCGGTTAGAAGTGCTCTAGAGAACCTTGGAAAGGAACTCCTTGGTTCGTTCATGCTGAGGGTTGCTCAACATTTCTCGAGGATTACCCGTCTCCACGACAACTCCACCGTCCATGAAGACCAACGTGTCTGCCACTTCACGGGCGAAAGCCATTTCGTGGGTCACGACAATCATGGTCATTCCCGAGCGAGCAAGATCCTGCATGACTTCAAGCACTTCGCCGACGAGTTCTGGGTCGAGTGCGGAGGTGGGCTCATCGAAGAGCATGAGTTCTGGTTCCATGGCAAGTGCTCGCGCAACAGCGACGCGTTGCTGCTGACCGCCAGAAAGCTGTGATGGGTAATAGTCAAAACGTTCAGCTAAGCCCACACGAGTCAACAATTCCTTAGCCTGAGCAATGGCCTGCGCCTTAGGGATCTTTTTCAAGAGCACGGGTGCTTCGATCACGTTTTCTAACGCAGTCTTGTGAGGGAAGAGATTAAATCGCTGGAAAACCATCCCGATTTCACGGCGTTTGGCTGCGATCACCTTGGGGTGAAGTTCATAGAACTTGCCACCCTTTTCCTTATAACCAACAGGGCTTCCATCAACCGTGAGGATTCCTGCATCGCTGGTCTCTAAGCGGTTGATGCAACGCAAGAAGGTTGATTTACCGGAACCCGAGGGTCCGATCAGACACAGCACTTGTCCGCGCTGCACTTCGAGGTTGACGCCCTTGAGTACGTGGTTAGTGCCAAAGCTCTTGGTCACGCCTTGAGCAACAACCATAGGTACGGGGTTTTCTGTCGTAAGTGTCATGAGCTACTTCTTTCCCGCTCCGCGTGAGTACTTCTTTTCAAGGAAGTGCTGACCGACCATCAAGACAGAGGTGAAGGCCAGATACCAAATAGAAGCTACGAGGAGCAGAGGGATGGGGTTGAAAATCTCAGAGGAGATATCTCTCGTGCGGGAGTACAAGTCAAAGCTGTAGGGCACGGCAATAACCAGTGAGGTCGTCTTCAGCATGGAGATCACCTCGTTGCCTGTGGGCGGGATCACCACGCGCATAGCTTGTGGAATGACAATGCGACGCATGGATTGAAACCAGGTCATGCCGAGGGCAACCGCTGCTTCTTCTTGTCCGTGATCCACAGACATCAGACCAGAGCGCATGATTTCTGCCATATACGCTGCCTCGTTCATTGCAAGACCGATCACGGCAAGAGTGAAGGCATTGAAAGCGAGGGTTGTTTCAAATGAAACCCAGGGCTGCATGAATGGAATGCCGATATCAACGGTTTGGTAGATCACGGCAAGGAGACCCCAGAACACCAATTGCACATACACCGGGGTTCCGCGGAAGAGCCACAGGTAGAACCAGGACACCGAGCGCAAGATGGGGTTCGGTGATTGACGCATCACGGCAAGGATCAAGCCCAGAATCACAGCAATGACCATTGAGTAAATGGTGAGCTGCAGCGTATTGACTGCTGCCTGCACCACACGACGGTCAAAGATGTAGAGCCCCACAGTTGACCAGTCGTATGCAGGTCGCTGTGATGCATCGATGATGAACAGTGCTGCAAAGATCACAATCAGTGTCGCTGCAAGAGTTCTCAAAGGGTGCTTACGCTTGATAATCACCCGCGGTTCTGACTCAGCAGGAGAACCTTGCGGAGCGAGTGCCTCCTGCGAGGAGGGTGGTGTCGGTGTAGTCACGTGCTACCCCTTCTTGGTTGCGATGTTGGTCGTTGCGGTCGTGATTGCGCCTTCTTGGACGCCTTCCGACTCAAGAATGATTTGATACGTGCCGTCGTCGATCAGTGACTGCACAGCTGCTTGGATTGCCGGTGCTAAACCTGAGTTTTTTGCCAACACGATGCCATACGGTGACACGTCAAACACCTCACCGGCAGCCACAAGCTTTCCCTTGGATTTCTTGATGGAGTGCAGGGTCACAGGTGAGTCAGCAGTCACCGCATCAGCACGCCCCATTGCCGCAGCGCTCAAAGCCTGTCCATTGTCATCGAACTTCATAATCTGAATCGGTGGCTTTCCAGCTTTAACACATGCCTTGGACTTTTCAGGAAGCTCAACAAGGGCTTGAGTACTTCCAATCACCACCGCGACCGAAAGCCCACATGCGTTATTGGGGTCAACGTTCTTCCCCTTGCCTGTAGCCCACATATTTCCTGCAAGGAAGTAGTTCACGAAGTCGACGATCTTCTCGCGCTCCGGGTTGTCAACGAAGGAAGAAATACCAATGTCGAACTTCTTTCCCACAACTGAAGGGATGATGTTGTCAAAGGTGGCCTGCGAAACTACAGGCTCCAGACCGAGTTTCATGGCAATAGCTTTAGCCAGGTCAATCTCCCAGCCAATGGGCAGACCCTCGTCGTCTTTATATTCGTTGGGCTCATAGGTCGCATCTGTCGCGATGTTGAGTGTGCCCCTTGCAGCAACATCTGCCGGCACCAAAGCAGCGGCAGAAGAATCAACCGCTACTGAGAGCTCCAGGGGAACATATTTCCCTTCAGGGTGAACAGGTGCGCAACCGCTGAGCACAAGAGCCAACGCAGTCGCTAGGGCCACCCCAACAAATGTTCTCCCCGAAAAAGACATGAAATAAGTATATGGATTCAGGAAGTCAAACGATTTAACTGCCAGCTTTCTCAGTCACTTATTTACGCAGAAGAACAGTTGATCTGCTGCAGGTAATCCACGACGAGAGGACTGCGTGGTTAAACAAGTTCAACCCCCGATTTCTCGGGGGTTGAACTATGAGAGCTAGCTACTAGTTGCTGCGCTTGCGACGAGCAATCATGAACATCTCTGCACCAACGAGTGCGAGTGACAAGCCACCTGCGAGAAGGGAGATGCCAGTAGTTTTGTCGATACCAGTGTTAGCAAGCACTTCAGGAGTCGAGGATGAAGATCCTCCAGAACCACCAGAACCACCCGAACCCTGCGTCCAGACGGCAAATAGCTGTGTGATAGCACCCGATTGGTTGAACGAGGTGGGGCCAAAGAAGTTGAATTGGGCTCCGTCTGCATAAACCGCCGCGCCTGTTGGGCTTGTAGCCCAACCCGCGAAACTATATCCCGATCGAGTAAAGGGGTTTGCAGTTAAAGCTGTAGGAGAAGAAGCCTGCTGCCTTTCCATGGAATAGTCATTAGGAATATTTGCGTTCATGAAAACGGTGGACTTTGCACCTGTTACCGTCACATCTACGGTGTAGCTATCACTTCCATTAGTGGTTGCTTTGAACGGATATGTTCCATTGATCTGGGAAGGAACCCAAGCGCCAGGCGCGAAAGTAACAACCACAATTCCAGACTGAGAAGTAGGAAAAGTGAACCTCATTTCCGGAACGTAGCTATTTGAATTTGAGATAGCAGAAAGCGTGACTCCGCTTGCAGATG
>ERZ1034363.706-NODE-706-length-21411-cov-6.573966_pt1 | contig 21411 bp, 19 predicted proteins | sample MGYA00520616_ERZ1034363 | MGnify/ENA primary metagenome ERZ1034363 (study PRJEB33736, sample SAMEA104284506) | Azolla filiculoides | biome: Urban; feature: Water surface; material: Ditch water | place: Netherlands | collected 2015-10-28 | depth 0-0.1 m ... | reverse complement strand
GCCTCTTTTCTGATTGACGTTCCATGAGCAGTCCCTCCACCTCCACCGCAGCGCTGGTCACCGACAGCCCCAACCGCACCGTGCCGGCCTGGTGGCAGGCCGCGCCGTACACGCTGGTGTTCGTGCTGTTCTTCCTCATCCCGCTGGCGCTGGTGCTGATGGTCAGCTTCTGGGACTTCAACGAGTACGAGCTGATCCCGGCCTTCACGGTCCGCAACTACCTGTCCATCTTCGAGGGCTGTTCCACGCTGACCGAGCACGGTGATTTCTGCGTGACGCTCTCGACCTATTTGTCCACGCTCAAGTTCAGTTTCCTGGTCTGGCTGATCACGCTGGTGCTGGGCTTTGCCGTGGCCTATTTCCTCGCCTTCCACGTGCGGTCTTCGGGCATGCAGACGGCGCTGTTCGTGCTGTGCACGGTGCCGTTCTGGACCTCCAACGTCATCCGCATGATTTCCTGGGTGCCGCTGCTGGGCCGCAACGGCCTGGTCAACCAGAGCCTGCAAGGCATCGGGCTGATCGAGACGCCCATCGAGTGGCTGCTGTTTTCCGACTTCTCGGTGGTGCTGGCCTTCGTGCACCTCTACACCATGTTCATGATCGTGCCCATCTTCAACTCGATGATGCGCATTGACCGCAGCCTGCTGGAAGCGGCTGCCGACAGTGGCGCCACGGCCTGGCAGACGCTGTGGAATGTGATCGTGCCTTTGTGCCGCACCGGCATCATCATTGGCTCCATTTTTGTTATCACTATCGTCATGGGCGACTTTGTCACCATCGGTGTGATGGGCGGCCAGCAGATCGCCTCAGTCGGCAAGATCATTCAGGTGCAAACCTCGTACCTGCAGTTTCCTTTGGCTGCCGCCAACGCGGTGATCCTGCTGGCACTGGTGCTCATGATCATCTGGGCGCTCACCCGCCTGGTCGATATCCGAAAGGAGCTATGACCATGCATGACAAGCGTGCTGCCGGCTACTGGCCTCTGGCCCTTTTCTTTGCGGCCTACGTGCTGTTTCTGTACGGGCCGATGTTGGTGATTGTGGTGCTGAGTTTTCAGGGGCCCGAGGGCGGGCTTACCTTTCCGATGCGCGGGCTTTCCACCCACTGGTTCTCCAAGCTGGCCGAAGGCTTGGGCGTGGTGGACATTGGTGCCGCGCTGTGGCGCTCGCTGGGGCTGGGGCTGACGGTCATGGCCTTCACGGTGGTGCTCTCGGTGTTGGCCGGGCTGGCATTTCGCAAGCGCCTGCGTGGCGGGAATGTGTTGTTCTTTGTGGTGGTGGCCAGCCTGATCATGCCGTCCATCATCGTGTCGCTTGGCATTGGTCTGGAGTTCCGTTTGCTCGACACGGGTATCAAGAAAGTGCTGGAAGCCTGGGGCCTGGAGACGGTGCTTGAAAACTACGGCACTGCACTCGGCATTTACACCTCGGCGCTGGGCGCGCACCTGACCTGGACACTGCCCTTTGGCCTGCTGATCATGTTTGCCATCTTCAACCGCTTTAACCCGGCCTATGAAGAGGCAGCGCGGGATCTGGGCGCGACACCGTGGCAAGGCTTTCGGCACGTGGTGCTGCCCTTGATTGCGCCTTCGGTGGTGGGCATTGGCATGTTCGGCTTTACCCTGAGCTGGGATGAGATTGCCCGCACCTCGCAGGCCATTGGCGATGTCAACACGCTACCGCTGGAGTTGCAGGGCCTCACCACCACGGTGACTACGCCCTCCATCTACGCGCTCGGTACCGTGACCATGGTGGTGTCCTTTGTGGTGATGGGCCTTACCGTGGGCTTGGGCAAGTTGCTGGCGCGGCGTCAGAAGGGCGGTCGCCCATGAGCGAGCCCGTCATCCTCACCGAAAACGAAATTTACGAGCGCATGGTCGAGACCATTCTCGACCACCGCCTGCCCCCCGGCACCAAGCTGGTCGAAGACCGGCTGGCCACCGCCTTTGGTGTGTCGCGCACCCGCATCCGGCCAGTGCTGGTGCGCCTGGCCAATGAACAAATCGTCACCCTCACGCCTAACCGTGGCGCCATGGTGGCGCAACCCACCGAGAAAGAGGCGCGCGAGGTGTTTGAGGTGCGCCGCATGATAGAGCCCACACTGATTGCCTGCTTTGTGCAGTGTGCAAGCAGCGCCGACATTGCGGTGCTGACGCAGTGCATTGCGCAGGAAGAAGAGGCGCGCCGACAGGGTGACATGCGCCGCGCCATCCGGCTGTCGGGCGACTTCCATTTGCACATTGCCAACGCCGCGCAACACCAGACGCTGGGACGCATCCTGCGCGAGCTGGTGTCGCGCACCTCACTCATATTGATGACCTATGGCACGCAAACCGCGACCCAACCTCAGGCTGATTCCAGCCGTTGCGGCTGCCAGGAGCATCGTGCCTTGCTTGATGCCATTCGCCTGCGCGATGGCCGCGAAGCCGCGCGGTTGATGCAGGAGCATCTGGGGCAACTGGAGTCCTTGCTGCAATTCAGCGAAGCCGAGGAAGCCGTGCCTGACCTGCTGGCGCTTTTTGGTACGGTGCCTGCATAGACCGGGCCTTTTGGATTGAACTGCCATGCGCCGCTTGCTGCTCATCAACCCCAACACCAACGCATCCATCAGCGCATTGCTGCAAACCCATGCCCAGGCAGCCATGCCGGCTGACGCGCAGGTACAGGTGGTGACAGCGCCTTTCGGCGCCCCTTACATTGCGTGCGAGGCCAGCTATGCGGTGGCCGCCCATGCCGCGCTTGACGCGTGGGCCGCTGCCATTGCGCCGGGGCAAGCCCGTTTCGATTCGGTGTTGTTGGGTTGTTTTGGCGACCCAGGCTTGCTGGCCCTGCGCCAGGTGAGCCAGTTGCCGGTGACGGGCCTGGCAGAAGCGTCCTTTGTGGCCGCAGCGCAATTGGGCCGCTTTGCCATCGTCACCGGCGGGGAACGATGGAAACCTATGTTGGAACGACTCGCCCACAGCCTCGGTTTTGTCGAGCCATTGGCCGGCATACATACCGTCGCCGCCACCGGCGTACAACTGGCAGCCGATCCGTTGGCTGCGCAGGTGTTGCTGGCGCGGGCCTGCGGTGAAGCAGCACGGCGGTGGGGCGTGCAGTCCGTTATTTTGGGTGGCGCCGGCTTGGCCGGTATGGCGGCGACCATTCAACCGCTGGTTGCGGTGCCGGTCATCGACAGCGTGCTGGCGGGTGTCAGCCACGCCTTGCGGCAGGCCCAGCAGGAGACGCTGCAGGCACCCCGCGTGTTTGACTTTGCCTGGCGTGGCGTGTCCGCAGAGCTGACGGCTACCGGGGCGCCATCGACCTGACCGCGATGCTGCATTGACGCGGCATTTTGAGTACCATCGCCTGCGCCACAGTAAGGAGCCGCGATGACCCCCAAGAACACGATTTGCCTCTGGTACAACGGAACGGCACTGGATGCCGCACAGTTCTACGCCGCGACGTTTCCAGACAGTTCGGTCACGGCCGTGCACCGCGCACCCGGCGACTATCCATCGGGCACCGAGGGCGCCATTCTCACTGTCGAATTCATGCTGATGGGCGTTCCTTGCCTGGGCATCAACGGCGGGCCAGCGTTTCAGCACAGTGAAGCCTTCTCGTTCCAGATTGCCACCGATAGCCAGGAAGAAACCGACCGGCTGTGGAGTGCCATTGTGGAAAACGGCGGTCAGGAAAGCGCCTGTGGCTGGTGCAAAGACCAATGGGGCCTGTCGTGGCAGATCACGCCACGCGCGCTGGTCGCCGCCATCACCGACCCCGACCGCGCAGCAGCCAAGCGCGCCTTTCAGGCCATGATGGACATGTCCAAGATCGACATTGCGGCGATTGAAGCCGCGCGGCGCGGCTGAGTGTGTGCTTCGGGTTGAGTTCGGTCGTGCGACTGCTTGGTTGCTCGCTCCAGGCCAGTCCCGCGCCTACCTCTGCGCCAACGGAAGCCGCCACTTAGTCAGGACACGCCCAAGGTCATCGAGTTGCACTGGCTTGGCAAGGTAGTCGTCCATGCCCACGTCCAAACAGCGGCGCGCTTCGTCTCCAAATGCGTTACCCGTAATCGCGATGATGGCTAGCCGCTTGCCCGTATCAAGTTCATGCTGTCGGATAGCGCGCGTCAGTTGGAATCCATCCATCACAGGCATATTGCAATCTGTCAGCAGAATTGCAAAGCTCTCCTTCTGCAGCCTTTCAAGTGCCTCCAGGCCATTGTTCGCCACCGCCACGTCGTATTTCAGGAGTCGCAGTTGATACGAGAAGATCTCCTGGTTCAGTTCATTGTCGTCAACCAAGAGGACTTTAGGACGGTCGATGGCTTCGTCTTCTGGACTTGCTAAGCCTGTTGGTATTGCATCGCGGGCTACGGGAGCGGAGGTCTGCGGAGCGTTGGCTGGGATCAAGGGCAACTGAACCAGAAACACAGAACCAACTCCCGGTGCGCTCTGCACGGAAATTTCTCCGCCCATCAGGTGCACCAGTCGATGGGTAATGGTTAAGCCCAACCCGGTTCCGCCAAATTGCCGCGCAATGTGCATTGGCCCCTGTTCAAAGGGTTTAAACAGGGCATCCAGGGTACTTGCCTCCATGCCGGGGCCGTTGTCCGAAACCTGAATGGAGATTCCGTCGCTGCCGTCCTCCCTGCGCGACCGTTCGATCGCAAATCCAACGCGGCCCGAATCCTCACCATCGCGGCGGCCAAATTTGACTGCGTTACTGAGCAAATTCAACATGATCTGCTGCAGCCGAAGGGGGTCACTTTGAATCCATTCGGGCACGCCATCGCTGATGTGCAAAGTCAGTGATACGCGCCCCTTGTTGGCGGCGGCCTCCGCGAGGGTTACCACCTGCGTTGCCACCTCGCGTACAGCGGTGGGGATCTGTTCCATTTCAATTTTTCCGGCATCCAGTTTTGATTGATCCAAGGTGTCGTTGAGCAGTTCGCTCATGGACAGCGAGGCCTTTTGTATGGACGCCAGCAAGCGCTGTTGTTCGGCTTGCAAACCCGACTTCTGCAACTGCTCGGTCAAACCGAGCACGCCGTTTAAAGGGTTGCGAATTTCATGGCTTACATGCGACAGGAGGTCTGACTTGACCTTTACTTCAGCACGAGCTACCTCCGCCTCAATCACCAGCGACTGGTTCAGCAAGAGCAGGTCCCTCTCCGCTTGAATGGCGCGCTGCCCGGTCTGAGCGGCATCCAATGCCTCGCGCAGTGCCTGCTCCTGTTCTGCTTTGAAAAGCCTTAGGAGTGAGACCGTGGACCAGGCCATCAACACGGCACATAAAGTTCGAGCAACTTGTACGGGCACGCCAAGCAGCGCATTGAAAGTTTCCTGGTTCATTACCGAAGCAGGAAACCAGTCAGAAGCAGGCGCAACGAGTCCAGCCAACACGCCATACGCAAAGAGGGCGCCGCTCAGTGTGTGAATCGGCGCCTTGATTCCAGACTTGCAGGTGCGCGGCGTCGTACGTGCCAGGGTGATGCGGAAATACTGCCAGAGCCCGAAGGACGCCATTAGGCAAGCAGGGAAACAAATGCAATAACGCACAAAGATTTGAAAGTCTGCGGAGCGTGCGCCTATCCAACTCAAGGCGGTGCCTATGATTACGGCGACAGCGCCATAGACAAGCCACGGGGCGCAAACCGAATGAAAAGGCAGTGGCGCTGAGCCAAGCATTTCAACGCCCAGCAACATACGCCTGCCAAACTCCAGAAGAAGGAGGAAGGACACGAGGGTCAACGCGTTAATGGCGAACTGCAGTTCGGTTGTTTCGCCATGCAGCATGCCCCAAAGTACGACCCACTCCAGCAGACCGTGAAGCAGCGCAAAGCTTGCCAGCACTTGGAGATCGCCGGCGAGGGTGTAGGCGCTGGAAGGATTTCTGGTGACAAAAATCGCAACCGCCATCAGCACAAAGGCTAGGCCATATGTGAAGTAAACGAGGTCCATGTAGGCGTAGGCATTAATTCGGTCAAACCGCACCATAGCAAACTATTTGTGCAGCTTAGCCCCTGCATAAGACATGCATTGCATGCGCCGTTGCGACATTGCGTCGCAGTAGTGCATGCAATGCAATGATTTCCATCAAAAATTAGAGTCTGGCATCACTTATTGTCATTTTCATGTTTGCTTGGTGCTTTGCCGTAGTGAAGCGTCGGCACACAAAGTGCGAGTTTTTTCCTGGAAAACTTCCAAAAAGCGGATGTCCGTTTGGGAAAAGGCAACAGGTTGAAGGACGGCAATGGGAACGGATAGGCCTGTCAGCTTGAGCGCAAGCGATGCGTCTGGAGCAGCCTCAGGGGCGGCTCATTGGCAAGTGAGGGCGGGAAGGCGGCATGGCGGGTGCGTCCGCTATGCGGTTGAACCCTTCCCAAGCCTCTGGCACACCGTGTTAGCAAGGAATGTCGCCGAGCTTTGCTGCCAATATATCTGCCGCCAGTGCGAAATCACCGTCGTGCAGCGAGTCTTCGAACAGAAATACAAACTCGTCCAAGAGGGCGCGAATTTGGCTTGCCTCCGACTTGTAATGCGACACGGCATATTCATGGTCGTTTTGAAGCAGAGTGAGCAAGCCTTGCACCACCTTGCGGAGTTCTTCCGCCCTGTTGGCTCTTGCTTCATCGGTAGTCTGTGCTGCAACCCCCAACGGCAGCTCTACCCAAAAGCAACTGCCTTGACCCGGTTCGGAACTAAAGCCCATCTCCCCAGCCATCAATGTCACCATTCTTTGACACAGGCCCAGGCCCAATCCAATACCACCGTAGTGGGACGTCGTGCTGTTATCGCCCTGGGTAAAGAACTCGAACATGCTGGCTTGCATTTCGTGGGCAATGCCAATGCCGTGGTCCAGCACTTCAAAGCGCAAGTGGACCACTTTGGCAGAGGCGCTGACAGGGTTCAGCCGCAAAACAATGGGCCCTTGGGTCGAGAATTTGACCGCGTTGTCAAGGAGTTCTGACAGCACTTGCCAAATGCGGTGCACATCTCCATGCACGCGCGCGGGCAGCGCTGCATGCACGTCCAGTTCCAGCGTCATCCCTGGTGACTTGCTTAGCACCTGCTTCTGCATTTTTTCCAGGAGTGGGGGTAATTCAAAGTCTGTGCCGGCAATATGGATCTGGTTGGATTCCAGCATGGCAGCATCCAGCAGGTTTTCCACGAGCCGCAGCATTTGCTGGGCTGACTGCTCCATCCTCAGCAGGCGCTTAAGGCTCTTTGGTTCATTTGCTTCTCGCTTGAGCAGCTCGGCGTATCCAATGACGTGGTTGAGCGGAGTGCGCAACTCGTGGCTCATGTTGGACAGCAGAGCGCTCTTGGCTTTGCTGGCTTGCTCGGCCTTTGCGCGAGACTCCGCCAGTTCCCTGTTTTTTTCCAGAAGGAGCGCTTCAAGTTGATCGCGTTGACGTGTCAATTCAGCGTGCGCTACTTTCAACTTTTCTTCTCTGGCTCGTCTTTCCGATACATCGCGGGTTACGCCCAAAAGATGCTTGAAGCTGCCGTCCGAGTTAAAGATGGGGTAAGCCAGAACTTCACCCCAATAGGTGGAACCGTCTTTGCATCGGTATTGTTGATCTCCACGATAAGACGCTGGTTTTGTGCCCGTAGCGAGTGCATCCAGCAAATACAAGTAGTAGTTCGTCGACTCGACCAATGATTCGGGGCAGAGGATTTCTCCCACTGGCTGGGCAAGGGCTTCTTCTGGCGTGAAGCCGCGGACCCGCTCTACGGACGGACTGATGTAGGTAATCGTGCCGTCAATCGCCATCGTCCAGATAACGTCGTTCATGTGGTCTGCCACCACTTGAAAAAGTTCCTCACTTTTCGTTGGCACTGACGCGACAGGCATTGGCTTTCCTTTATTTTTGGATGTCGTAATGGGTATTGCCGCCCTTTTGGGGCGCACAGAATTTGCATCCGAATGGATCCGACATGCCATTCGAAACGCACCATTTTCGCGCCAAATCGCAGGCTCGGTCAGGGCTGCAGGTGTTGGCACAGCCAGTTGCACACCGGGCTGTTGGCGTCCTCCAAACCACCAATCACGGTGAAGTGGTTGGCGCCCGGCACCGCGTGCAATTCCGAGCGGTTGCCTGCCGCCTGCCAGGCCTGGTGGTAAATCAGCGACTGGCGCGCGAACTCGGTGCTCTCGTCGCCGCCCCAGGTGATCCAGAGCGGCGTGGCACAGGGCCGCACGCTGAACGCCGGCGAGTTGCGGCGGATGATGCCGTCGTCAAGCTGGATGGCGGGTTGCAAATAGCTGTAACGCAGGGGCTCAATGTCATACAGCCCGCTAAAGGGCAGGGCCGCTACAAACGGGTCCTGGGGCAGCCCATAGTCGTCAGCCCATGCGGTTTGCAAGGCCATGGCGGTGAGGTGCCCGCCAGCGGAATGTCCGCCGATGGCCACGCGCTCGGGATCGCCGCCGTGGTGCTGAATATTGCGCAGCGTCCAGGCCAGCGCGGCGCGGGTCTGCCGCACGATTTCGTCAATCGTCACGCGCGGGCAGAGCGCGTAGTTGATGACCACCGTGGTGATGCCGCGTGCCTGCAGTCCCAGCGCCACACCGCTAAAGGTTTTGCTGGACAGGGCCCGCCAGTAGCCGCCATGAATGAACACGAACACCGGTGCGTTGGGGGCATCGGCCGGAAAGATGTCGAGCGTTTCCTCCAGCGTCGGGCCGTAGGGGACGTCGAGCACGCAGCGCAGTTGCGTGCGTGCCTTGGTGGCCATGCTGACGTAGTGTTGCCCCGGCGCGTTGGGGTCGGGCAGCGCGGCAGACGGGTTGTACTGGGCGTCGAACTCGGCCTGGGCGGAAAACTCTCGGTACAAGGGGCGAGGCATGGGAGGCATAGGGGTTTTTCTGTTTGACAGGTAAATAGTTTAGAACTAAAGTAAATCCGGTTCAAGCCAATTCCCAACCAATGAAGCCGGGGTGAGTAATGAAGATTGTGTGCATAGGCGGCGGTCCCGCCGGACTCTATTTCGCATTGTTGATGAAAATGCGCAACCCCGGGCATGACATAACGGTGGTCGAGCGCAACAAGCCCTACGACACCTTCGGCTGGGGCGTGGTCTTCTCGGACGCCACCATGGACAACATGCGGGTGCACGACCCGGTGACGGCCGCCGAGATTCAGCAGGCCTTTAACCACTGGGACGACATTGAGCTCGAATTCAAGGGCCAGCGCATCCGCTCCGGCGGCCATGGTTTTGTGGGCATCGGACGCAAAAAGCTGCTCAACATCCTGCAGGCGCGCTGCGAAGCGCTGGGCGTCAAACTGGTATTTGAGACCGAGGCCGAGTCCGACCTGCAGTACCCCGACGCCGACCTCATCATCGCCAGCGACGGCATCAGTTCCCGCATTCGCACCCAGTACGAAGACGTCTTCAAACCTGACATTGCGGTACGCCCGAATCGCTACATCTGGCTTGGAACCCACAAGCTGTTTGACGCCTTCACCTTTGCCTTTGAGAAGACCGAGCACGGCTGGTTCCAGGCGCACATCTACAAGTTTGACGAGAACACCACCACCTTTATCGTCGAGTGTCCCGAGCATGTCTGGCAGGCGCACCGGCTCGATCTGGCCGATCAGCAAGACTCCATCGAATTTTGTGAAAAGCTGTTTGCCAACACGTTGGGCGGCGCCAAGCTGATGACCAATGCGCGCCACCTGCGCGGCTCGGCCTGGCTCAACTTCCAGCGGGTCAAGTGCGAGCAGTGGTCGCACTTCAACGGCCGCAGCCACGTGGTGCTGATGGGCGATGCGGTGCACACCGCGCACTTCGCCATTGGCTCGGGCACCAAGCTGGCGATTGAAGACGCCATTGAACTTGCCAACCAGTTCCAGGCCCTGGGTGACACGGCGGAGCACATCCCCGAGGTGCTGCAGCGCTACCAGGCCTCGCGCAACATCGACGTGCTGCGCTTGCAAAACGCCGCCTGGAACGCCATGGAGTGGTTTGAGGTGTGTGGCGGCCGCTATTGCGATCAGTTGCAGGGCCCGCAGTTCATGTATTCCATGCTCACCCGCAGCCAGCGCATCAGCCACGAGAACCTGCGGCTGCGCGATGCAGCCTGGCTGGGCGACTTTGAGCGCTGGTTTGCGACACAAGCCGGCATGCAAATTGCGCCGGACCAGAAAGCGCCTCCGCCGATGTTCACGCCCTACACAGTGCGTGGCGTCACGCTCAAGAACCGCGTGGTGGTGTCACCGATGGCGCAGTACTCGGCCGTCAACGGCGTGGTGGGCGACTACCACCTGGTGCACCTGGGCGCGCGGGCCATGGGCGGCGCGGGCATGGTGTTTGCCGAGATGACCTGCGTCAGCGCGCAAGGCCGTATCACCCCCGGCTGCCCCGGCATTTACACGCCCGAGCAGACCGCAGCCTGGGCCCGCATTGTGGACTGGGTGCACCAGCACAGCGATGCCAAATTCGCCATGCAGATCGGACATGCCGGCCCCAAGGCCTCCACCCGCGTGGCCTGGGAAGGCACCGACCAGCCGCTGGAGAGCGGCAACTGGCCCATCGTCAGCGCGTCCGAGCAGCAATACCTGCCAGGCGTCAGTCAAACCGCCAAGGCCATGACACTGGAAGACATGGCCAACGTCAAGGCCGAGTTTGTGGCGGCGACAAAGGCGGCGGCATCGATTGGCGTGGACTGGCTCGAACTGCACTGCGCCCACGGCTACCTGCTCTCGGCCTTCATTTCGCCACTCACCAACCACCGCAACGACGCCTATGGCGGCAGCCTGCAAAACCGCTTGCGCTACCCGCTGGAAGTGTTTGCTGCCGTGCGCGACGCGTGGCCGGCGGATCGCCCCTTGTCGGTTCGCATCTCGGCCCACGACTGGGTGCAGGGTGGCATTACGCCGTCGGATGCGGTGGAGATTGCGCGTGCCTTTAAGGAGGCCGGGGCCGACCTGATCGACTGCTCCTCCGGGCAGGTCAGCAAGGCCGAAAAGCCGGTGTATGGCCGTATGTACCAAACCCCGTTTGCCGACCGCATCCGCCAGGAGGCGGGCATTGCCACGATTGCGGTGGGAGCCATCAGTGAGGCCGACCACGTAAACAGCATCATCGCGGCGGGTCGCGCCGACCTGTGCGCGGTGGCCCGTCCGCACCTGGCCAACCCGGCCTGGACGCTGACCGAAGCAGCCAAGATCGGCTACACGCCCATGGCCTGGCCCAAGCAATACTGGGCCGCCAAGGCGCAAATGGAAGCCAACTTCCAGCGCGAAAAGGCGCAGGCCGCAAGCGCGGCCCTGTCGCCCGTGCGCGCGGCGGAGGCCTGATGCGCCACGCGCTGGTCACCGGAGGCGGAACCGGCATTGGTGCGGCCATTGCGCAGGCATTGGCGGCGCAGGGCCTGCGTGTGACCGTGCTGGGGCGTCGTCCGGAGGCGCTAAAGGCCCTGGTCAGCCAGCATGCGGATGCCATGCACGCAGAGTGCGCCGATGTGACCGACCCAGCCCAGGTGGCTATGGCGGTGCAGCGTGCACAGGCGCACTTCGGCCCGATCGAAGTTCTGGTGAATAACGCCGGTCAGGCGGCCAGCGCGCCCTTCCTCAAGACCGATCTGGCGCAGTGGCAGCAGATGTTGGCGGTCAACCTCACCGGCACCTTTGTCTGCACCCAGGCTGTGCTGCCGCAGATGCTGCAATCGGGCTGGGGCCGCGTGGTCAATGTGGCCAGCACCGCTGGGTTGGTCGGCTATGCCTATGTGGCCGCCTACAGCGCGGCCAAGCATGGCGTCATCGGCCTGACCAAGTCATTGGCACTGGAAGTTGCCAAAAAAGGCATTACCGTCAACGCGGTCTGCCCCGGCTACACCGAAACCGACATTCTGCGCGAGAGCATTGCCAACGTGGTGGCCAAGACCGGCCGCAGCGAGGCCGAGGCCCGCGCCGAATTTGCCAAGGGCAATCCGCAGGGGCGCATCGTGCAGGCCGAAGAAGTGGCCGATGCGGTGCGCTGGCTGTGCAGTGAAGCCGCGTCGTCCATTACCGGTCAATCCATCGCCGTAAGCGGTGGTGAAGTCATGAACTAAAGCCTATGAAAACCGACCCCAGCCTCGCCCTCCTGAATGCGGCCGATGAACTCGGCTTTGAAGCACGTAGCGACCGCAATGACCACGCGGCCCTGAAGCTCTGGCTGCGCATGCTGGCCTGCACCACGCAAATCGAAGACGAAATCCGCCGCCGCCTGCGCACACGCTTTGACACCTCGCTGGCCCGCTTTGACTACATGGCGCAGCTCTACCGCATGCCCGAGGGACTGCGCATGAAAGACCTCACGCGCTACCTGATGGTGACCGGTGCCAACGTCACCGGGCTGACCGATGACCTGGAGCGCGACGGGCTGGTGGAGCGCAGCAGCAGCCCCACCGATCGCCGTTCCTGGATCGTCAACCTGACGCCCAAGGGGCGCGCCCACTTTGAGTCCATGGCGGCCGAGCACGAGGCCTGGATTCTGGAACTTTTCTCGTGTCTCGATGCCCGCACGGTCAACCAGCTCTATTCCCAACTGGGTGCCCTGCGCGTGCACCAGGTGGCGCAAGCCGAAACCCCATCCAAAGACTAAACACCCGGATTTCCACGCATGACCCACCCCATCGATCCCTCTTTGCTGGCAGGCAACCGCAAACCCATGGCGGGCTACCAGGCCACGCACTTTCTCTGGCGATGCGACAACGGGGTTGCCTCCATCACGCTGAACCGGCCCGAGCGCAAGAACCCGCTCACCTTTGACTCGTATGCCGAGTTGCGCGATCTGTTTGCCGCACTCAAATATGCGCCCGACGTCAAGGCGGTGGTCATCGCGGGCGCGGGCGGCAACTTCTGCTCCGGCGGTGATGTGCATGAAATCATCGGGCCGCTGGTGAATTTGCCGGCCCCAGAACTTTTGATGTTTACGCGAATGACGGGCGACCTGGTCAAGACCATGCGCGCCTGCCCGCAGCCGCTGATTGCGGCGGTGGACGGCATTTGCGCCGGTGCCGGTGCCATCGTGGCCATGGCCTCGGACTTGCGCATCGGAACCGCGCGCAGCAAAACCGCATTCTTGTTTAACCGGGTTGGCCTGGCCGGTTGCGATATGGGCGCCTGCGCCATGTTGCCGCGCATCATCGGCCAGGGACGCGCCAGTGATTGGTTGTACAGCGGTCGCTCTGTGGGGGGCGAAGAAGCCGAGCGCAGCGGGTTCTTGAACCGCCTGGTTGCACCGGAGGCACTGCTGGCCGATGCCCAGGCCTGGGCGCGTGATATTGCGTCGGGCCCCAGCTTTGCCAACGGCATTACCAAGACCATGCTGCACCAGGAGTGGAGCATGACGATTGACCAGGCGCTGGAGTCCGAGGCGCAGGCGCAGGCCCTCTGCATGCTGACCGGCGACTTCCGCCGCGCCTACGAGGCCTTTGTGGCCAAGCAGCGCCCCGTGTTTGAAGGCAACTGACATGAGCGACACGCAGTACCTGCAATGGCCCTTCTTTGAAGCGCACCATGCCGAGCTGGCGACCACGCTGGACGCTTGGGCCGCTGAACACATTGTTTCCTCGCATGGCAGCGATGTGGATGCAGAATGCCGCGCGCTGGTGAAGGCGCTCGGGCAGGCCGGCTGGCTCCGGCATGCGGTGGGTGGTACTGCCTTTGGCGGAGCTGCCGATGCCGTGGACACACGCAGCATCTGCCTGATTCGCGAAACGCTGGCACGCCACTCCGGCCTGGCCGACTTTGCTTTTGCCATGCAGGGCTTGGGTTCCGGCGCCATCAGCCTGAGCGGCACGGACGCGCAAAAGCGCGCCTACCTGCCGCGCGTGGCTGCGGGTGAGGCGATTGCCGCTTTTGCCCTGAGCGAGCCGGAAGCTGGCTCCGACGTGGCGGCCCTGCAATGCAGTGCCCGCATCGAAGGCGACCATGCCATCCTGAATGGCAGCAAGACCTGGATTTCCAACGGCGGCATCGCCGACTTTTATGTGGTGTTTGCCCGCACAGGCGAGGCCGCAGGGTCGCGCGGAATCAGCGCCTTTATTGTGGATGCCGGAACCCTGGGCTTCGAGATTGCCGAACGCATTGACGTGATCGCGCCGCATCCGCTGGCTACGCTGCGCTTCACCGAATGCCGCGTGCCCTTGAGTCAACGGGTGGGCGCGGCGGGTGAAGGCTTCAAGGTGGCGATGCGCACGCTGGATGTGTTTCGCACCTCGGTGGCGGCGGCAGCACTGGGCTTTGCGCGGCGCGCGCTCGACGAAGCCATGGCGCGCGCTACGACGCGCAAGATGTTCAACCAGACGCTGGCCGATTTTCAACTCACGCAGGCCAAGCTGGCGCAGATGGCAACCACCATCGACTCCTCCGCCTTGCTCACCTACCGGGCTGCCTGGCAACGCGACCAGGGCCGCAACGTGACCAAGGAGGCCGCCATGGCCAAGATGGTGAGCACCGAAGGCGCACAGCAAGTGATAGATGCGGCGGTGCAAATCTGGGGCGGCATGGGTGTGGTGAGCGAGCACCCGGTGGAGCGGCTGTACCGCGAAATCCGCGCCCTGCGTATTTACGAAGGTGCCACCGAGGTGCAGCAACTCATCATTGCACGCGAACTGCTCAAAGCCCATCAGGAGGTCTGACATGCCCACTGCCCACATCGACCGCTTTGCACAGAATCACTTGCCGCCGCCTGAGCAGCAACCGGTGTTCACGTTCAGTTTGCCGGAGTTGCAGTTCCCGCAACAACTCAACTGCGCCACCGAATTGCTGGATCGCCATGTACGCGAGGGGCGCGGCGATCGTCTGTGTGTGCAGGGCAGTGGCGAGCGCTGGACGTATCGCGACCTGATGGAGCGGGCCAACCGTGTGGCCCACGTGCTGACGAAGGACATGGGGCTGGTGCCCGGCAACCGGGTGCTGTTGCACACCCCCAATACCCCGATGGCGGTGGCCTGCTGGTTTGGCATCGTCAAGGCCGGCGGCATTGCGGTGGCCACCATGCCGCTGCTGCGCGCCAAGGAGTTGCGCGCCATTGTGGACAAGGCGCAAATCAGCCACGCGCTGTGCGACCTGGGCCTGGAAGAAGAACTGCGCCTGACCATGCCCGACACGCCGCAACTCCAACACATCAAGCACTTTCGCAGTCCGCTTGCAAACGGGTTGGAGGCCGCCATGCAGGCCCATGCCACAGAATTTGACAACGTGGACACTGCCGTGGACGACACCTGTCTGATGGCTTTTACTTCCGGCACCACCGGCGTGCCCAAGGCCACCATGCACTTTCACCGCGATGTGATGGCCGCCTGCGCCTGCTGGCCGCGCCACGTCCTGCGTCCCTCTGCCGACGATGTGTTTATTGGCAGCCCGCCGCTGGCCTTTACCTTTGGCCTGGGCGGTTTGGTGCTGTTCCCGATGTCTGTGGGCGCGTCAACCGTACTGCTGGAAAAGGCCGGCCCGCCCCAGTTGCTGGAAGGCATTCGCGACTATGGCGCTACCGTGGTGTTTACCGCGCCTACCTCGTACCGGACACTGGCGGCGCGGGGTGACGAGGTGCGCGCCACCCGGCTGCGCCGCTGCGTGTCGGCGGGCGAGGCGCTACCCGCATCCACCCGCAAGCTCTGGCGCGAGGCCACCGGCATCGAGATCATTGACGGCATTGGCGCCACCGAAATGCTGCACATCTTTATTTCGGCTGATGAAGAGCAAGCCCGCCCCGGCGCCACCGGAAAAGTGGTGCCCGGCTACGAGGCGCGCGTGGTGGATGACGCCGGCCAACCGGTGCCGCCCGGCACGGTGGGCAAGCTCGCGGTGCGCGGCCCCACCGGCTGTCGTTACCTGAACGATGTACGGCAGACCAGCTACGTGAAGGGCGGCTGGAATTACCCCGGCGACGCCTACGTCATGGACGAGGAGGGTTACTTCTTCTACCAGTCGCGCACCGACGACATGATCATTTCGGCCGGCTACAACATCGCCGCACCCGAGGTGGAAGACGCCCTGATGCTGCACCCGGCGGTGTTTGAGTGCGCGGTGATTGGCGTGCCCGATGAGGAGCGCGGCCAGGTGGTCAAGGCCTATGTCGCGTTGCGGCCTGGCTATATCGCGGGCGGTGCCACCGTGAAAGACCTGCAGGACTTTGTGAAGAAAACCGTGGCACCCTACAAGTACCCGCGCCAGGTTGAATTTGTGGACAAGCTGCCCCGCACACAAACCGGCAAGCTGCAGCGCTTCAAATTGCGCGAACTGTAAAACTATCAATCAGGAGAACAAGGATGAAACTGCTTCAGCCCCCGCATTGGCCGCGTCCGCGCGGCTATGCCAATGGTGTGATGGCGCGTGGCCAGATGGTGTTTGTGGCGGGCATGATTGGCTGGGACGCCAACGGGCAGTTCCAGTCCGACGACATGGGGGCGCAGGTGCGTCAGGCGCTGACCAATGTGGTGGATGTGCTGAACGAAGCGGGTGCCAAGCCGGAGCACATCGTTCGCATGACCTGGTATGTCACCAGCAAGAAGGAATACGTGGCGGCCTATCCGGAAATCGGCAAAGCGTTCCGGGAACTGATTGGCAGCTTCAACGCGGCAATGACGGCGATCGAGGTGCAGGCGCTGATTGAAGACCGGGCCAAGGTCGAGATCGAAGTCACGGCGGTGATCCCCGACTGACCGGGTCGCCCGGTGGATATACCGGGCTTCACCAGCGCCGGATCAGTTCAGCAGGTACGAGTTCGCCATGTCCTCAAAGTCTTCGGCATCAATGGCGGCGTCGTAGGCGGCCTGGGCGGCCAGCGCTTCCTGGGTGTAGGGAATCAGGGGCTTGTCCAGCGGACGCAGTTTGCGGCGGCGCAGTCCGCGCAGTTGCAGCGAACGTTCCATGGTTTGCAAAACCAGCTCCGGCTCCATCATGAGGCTGAAGGGGTTGATGGCAATCGTGGTGTCTTTCATGGCGCTTCTCCGGTTGATCCTTGCGCCGTCGAATGACTTTGGCGCTTGAGTGAACTGTAGCCAGCGAAGCGTTTTTTTGAAGTCGGTAAACGGCTGGAAAGCGTGTAGGAAATTGCCTTACAAGCGTACCGATTCAGCCATTAAGCCGGCACCGCGTCCGGGGCGATCGCCTCGCCCGCCTCAAACAATCGCCTAGCCAGCTCGGCGCCATCTTCCCGCGATAAGCGTTGCACCCAAGCCGACACCAAGTCCTCCGGAACCGCATGCGGCTCAAAGGCAATGCGGGGCAGCACGCGCGCCAGCACCGGCGACGCCACGCCACCGGCCAGCAGCGCCGCGCCAAACCGACTGGCGGCATCACCCATGCGGAAGGCATGGAGGTTGGCGGTGACGATGCGCTCGCCCTTTCGGCCAAACAGCCGGCGCAGTTGATCTTCGATCAGTTCCACCGGGAACGGCAGATGCGAGGCCGCAGCCCCCAGCACCACGGTGTTTTGCACCTTGATGCTGCCGGCCTTTTTTGCCAGCAACGCAGCGTCCACCGCCACCAGACGCGGCACCGAAAACAGCACGTCATAGAGTGCGTTTAGGGCAGGGTAGTTGTCGACATTCACCATCGGCGTGATGTCGGTCACGATCCAGCCATCGGGGCGCAACAAGGGGACATAGCGCAGCGCTTCCATCGGCTCCACCGAAAGCACCATGCTGGCCGTGCCATCGGCGATCAGGTCACTGGAAACCGGCTGGTCCGAAATGCGCACAAAGGCCGACACGGCACCGCCCCGCTGGGCCATGCCGTGCACTTCCGACTGTTTCAGGTGCAGGCCCGCGCCATGAATGGCATGGTCGATCACACCGGCCATGGTCAGCACCCCCTGGCCGCCCACGCCGCAGACTACGAGGTCGTAATTCATGCGCTCACCACCGGAATCAGGCGCTTGGTTTCGCGGATTTCTTTCAGGTCCTTGATCTCCTTGGCGTAGGTGACGCAGGCACGCCTGGCAATGATCACCGACACGCCGGTGTAGGCTAGCTCTTCGCGGATGGTGTCCATGGTGTGCTTCTTCTTGTGCGGCGAGGGCACGACGATGCGAATGTGCTCGCGCGGCACGCCCAGGCCCGCCACCAGATTGACCACGTCTTCGTCGGTGGCGGCGGTGGGTTGTCCGCCGGTCATGGCAATGATGCTGTTATCCAGAATGAACACCTTGATGTTGGTGTTGTCACGCGCTGCGTCGAGCAGCGGTGCCAGGCCCGAATGGGTGAAGGTGCCGTCGCCGATGACGCACATGGTTTGGCCCATGCCGGCGTGCACCACGCCAATCGCCATGCCGATTGACGAGCCCATGCACAGGCAGGAATGCATGCCATGCAGCGGCCCTACCGCGCCCAGCGTGTAGCAGCCGATATCGCCCATGATGCGGGCGTTGGGGTTGAACTCGGCAATCACCTCGTTGATGGCCAGATAGGAGTCGGTGTGCGGGCACTTGTCGCACAGCACCGGCGGGCGGTTCACCAGCACATCGGCCAGCCCGGGAATCTGCAGCGCGGTGGCAATCGGCAGCCCGAAGCAGCGCTTGATGGCGTCCTGCGACAACTCGCCCATGCGCGGCAAATCGCCGCTCAGCTTGCCCCGGATGGTGCGCTCCGTCATCAGGCCCAGGGCGCTGACATAGCGCTCGATAAACGGATAACCTTCTTCCACCACATAGATCTCGCTGGACGCATCCATCAGTTGGCGGATCTTCTTTACCGGTAGCGGATAGCAGCCAATGCGCAGCAGGTTGTAGTTTTGCAGCGCATCGCCCAGCGCTTCTTGCAGGTAGTTCCAGGCCAGCCCGCTGACCAGAATGCCCGGGCGCTTGGTGTCACTTTCCGGGCGCAACGTGAGCGCATTGACGGGATGGGCTTCGGAATATTCCAGTAGCGCCTTTTGCTTGTCGACCAGGCTGGCGTAGGCGCGGCGCGCGTTGCCGGGCAGCAGCACAAAGCGGCTCGGGTCCTTCACAAAGTTGGCGACGTTCTGGGCCCGGGGCTTGGTCAGGGTCACGCTGGAGCGGCTGTGAGCCAGTCGCGTGACCAGGCGCATCAGCACTGGCACCTGCAGTTTTTCAGATAGGTCGAAGGCCTCGCGGGTGAAGTCGTAGCACTGCTGCTGGTCAGACGGTTCCAGACACGGTGCCATGGCAAAGTCGGCAAAGTAACGCGAGTCCTGCTCGTTTTGCGAACTGTGCATGCCGGGGTCGTCCGCCACCACTACGACCAGGCCGCCGTGGGTGCCCGATACCGCCGAGTTCATGAACGGATCGGCCGCCACGTTCAGGCCCACATGCTTCATCGACACCACGCAGCGCCGGCCGGCATAGGACACGCCCATGGCCTGTTCCAGTGAAACCTTTTCGTTGGTGGCCCACATGCCACGGACGTCGAGGTGGTGGTGTTTGACGTGGTCCTCGATGGCCTGGTAGATCTCGGTGGACGGTGTGCCGGGGTAGGCGAAGGCTGCGCTGATACCGGCGTCGATGGCCCCGCGTGCCACGGCCTCATCGCCCAACAGAATGGTTTCCGACATGTTTGCTCCGGTTTTTTGAGTTCGAAAAGGTAACTTTCGAGCTTAAAACACAGGGCACTTTCGGCGCCTTGATCTGGGGCAAAGGGCCGTTAACTGAGGTCGGGCGCATGGCAGCGCCCGTTTGCTTGGGCCCTACAGAATGCGGGCGCGCACGCTCTTGCCCTTGACCCGGCCGTTGTTGAGTTTGGCGCAGGCGGCCGATGCGACGTCTCTCGATACCGCGACAAAGGTGCAGAACTCGGTGACCTGAATCTTGCCGATCTGCTCGCGCGTGTAGGCTGGTCCGCCTTCGGTGCTGGTGAGTGCGCCCAGCACATCGCCGGGGCGAATCTTTTCCTTGCGGCCACCCAGAATCTGCAGGCAGGCCATGGGCGGCAGCAGTGGCTCCTGGCTGGCGGGTGTCAGTTCTTCCAGCTTGAACCAGACCGACTCCGCGTTCTGGTATTGCTCGATCTTGCCGACAGCACCCATCTCGTTCATGCTCGCCAGGCTCAGTGCCAGGCCCGATTCGCCGGCGCGACCGGTGCGGCCGATACGGTGCACATGCACCTCGGGGTCGGGCGTGATGTCCACGTTGATGACCGCTTCGAGCTCCTTGATGTCCAGGCCGCGCGAGGCGACGTCGGTGGCCACCAGCACCGAACAACTGCGGTTGGCAAACTGCGCCAGCACCTGATCACGTTCGCGTTGCTCCAACTCGCCAAACAGCGCCAGCGCCGAAAAGCCCTCACTTTGCAGCAGCGTCACCAGGTCCTTGCATTGCTGCTTGGTGTTGCAAAACGCAATGGTGCTGACCGGGCGGAAGTGCATCAGCAACTTGCCCACGGTTTGCAGGCGGTTGCTGCGCTCCACCTGATAAAAGCGTTGCGCAATCTTGCTCTCGGCAACCGGTGCGGCCACCTTGACTTGCTGCGGTTCGCGCATGAATTGCCGCGCCAGCTTCTCAATGCCTTCGGGGTACGTGGCCGAGAACAGCAGGGTCTGGCGCGCCGCCGGGGCCTGTTGGATAACCTTGGCGATGTCATCAAAAAAGCCCATGTCGAGCATGCGGTCGGCTTCGTCGAGCACCAGGGTGTTCAGGCCTTCAAGCGTCAGGTAGCCGCGCTCCAGGTGGTCCAGAATGCGCCCCGGCGTGCCGACCACAATGTGCGCGCCGTGCTCCAGCGAGGCGCGCTGCCCGCGCAGCGCAATGCCGCCGCACAGGGTGACGACCTTGATGTTTTCCTCGGCGCGCGCAATGCGGCGGATCTCGGTGGTGACCTGGTCGGCCAGTTCACGGGTGGGGCACAGCACCAGACCTTGAACGGCAAACCAGCGCGGGTTGAGTTTGGACAGCAGGGGCAGGGCGAAGGCGGCAGTCTTGCCGCTGCCGGTTTTGGCCTGCGCAATCAGGTCGCGGCCTTGCAGGGCCAGCGGCAGGCTGGCGGCCTGAATCGGGGTCATCTGCGTGTAGCCGAGTTGCTGCAGGTTGGACAGCATGGCGGCACCGAGCGCAAGGCCCGAAAATTCGGTGGGGGTAGTCATGCACAGATTATCGTTGGCAGGGGCTTGTCCCTAGAATGGCCGCATTCAGGTAACTCCCCTAGAGAGGTCAACAATGCGTTTGAAATTTTCAGCTTTGGTATTGACGGTGGCAGCCTTGGCGGCCTGTGGCACGCAGGTTGTCAACCCGGTGAGCGGTGAGACCGAACTGTCGGTCATGAGCGAGGAGCAGGAAGTTGCCGAAGGCGCCAAGGCGCACCAGCAGGTGCTCAAGGAATACAGCGTTTACAACAACGCAGCCGTGCAGGCCTATGTGAATGCCCTGGGCCAGCGGCTGGCAGCCCAGTCGCACCGCAGCAATTTGCAGTGGCACTTCACTGTGCTGGACAGCCCCGAAATCAACGCCTTTGCGCTGCCCGGCGGCTATGTGTATGT
>ERZ1034363.705-NODE-705-length-21462-cov-2.675286_pt1 | contig 21462 bp, 15 predicted proteins | sample MGYA00520616_ERZ1034363 | MGnify/ENA primary metagenome ERZ1034363 (study PRJEB33736, sample SAMEA104284506) | Azolla filiculoides | biome: Urban; feature: Water surface; material: Ditch water | place: Netherlands | collected 2015-10-28 | depth 0-0.1 m ... | reverse complement strand
ACGTTATAATTATGCTGAGTGGCACTACCACGTATACCTACAGCTTCCTCACTATTCCATATAGTACCCCCAGTAGAGTCTTTAACTAGTAGTCCATACACCCCAGGGGCTGTTAAACCAAGTATAACTCGGGAAGTAGAAGGTCCGGAAATAACTTCTAGTTTAGGGGAGGTTCCACCAGTAATAGTAACTCTACCATTTACAGTATCACCTGCTGTTATAGTTTGTGAAGCATTTAAGGTTAAAGCAGAGATAAGATTACTAGCAGTAATTGTATTAGCAGCTATTTCATTGGCTGTAATGCTATTAGCTAGAAGGTCTGTAAAAGATGTAGCTTTAGGGGTAAACCTAATTCTAGCGATTGAGGACCCAGAAGTATGTAGACTAGAATCAAAATAAAATACACTATTAGTAGTAGGGGTTACACCGCTAGTATATTGAAGTACTCCGTTCTTATAGTACTTAACAGTTAGGTTATCGTAGTTAATAGTTAGTACATCACCAACTGCGACAGCTGCCCCAGTAAATACGGGAGTGCTATTACTACTTTCGTATACTTTAAACAACCCGCTAATTACTACAATAGCAAAGTCTATGCTACTTAAGTCTGAGTTTAACGTTGGGTCAGTATTTAGACCAACACCTACTGTATGAGCTGTAGAGGTTACTGCAAAGCTAGCGCACGCTCCACCTGTATAGGCTGTGCTGCTATATACAGAAGCATCCCAAGCTCCTGTAGTAGCGGTTTTAGTTACTAAGTCGCCTTTAATAGCACAATTAGCTCCATTAGTGAATCCAGAGGAAAAAGAGTTAGATAACGTAGTAATAGTACTACCACCTTTAACTATATACCCCTCTTCTCCTGAGTTACCTAAGTCTGTATTTTGTACTACGGCAAAATACACGTAGTACTGCTGGTTCTCCAGTAGGTTAGATACAGTTATATCGAATCCAAAAGAGTCGTACACTAAAGTACCCCCTTCCGGAGGTACTCCTCGTGATTCAATAGTTAGAGCTGAGGTTGCTACCCATACTTTCATGCCATTAATATCAGCATTATCAGTATAAATAGCTTCCCCTAGCTCCTCATCTATAAAACTCTCGATTCTATCATAGTCTGTACCACTAACAAGTTTTAGGTTAAAACCAGAGGGTAAAGCCGTTAAAATCATATTAAGTTTATTCCTGTGCTACATTCTGTAGCTAAATACGAATTATTACCGTGTGCTTCTACTACCTTAGCGCAAGCATACCATAGTCTACCGGGTCTATTGGCACTTAGTGCATGTTTACTATTAACATATACTGTAGTAGCAGAACTATTCATAACTATATTAGTAGAGTTTTCTTCCTCCACTAGGTTAAACGTGCTAGAGCCTGTTATGTTTTTATCTCTAATCCACGCTACTATAGTTTTGCCTTTTGGTATAGCTGGAGTATTTGTACATCCTGTTAGGGATGCGGTTGTTTTTCCAGTATAAGTTATTATAGTAGCTCCATAGTAACAAGTACCTGATTGAGGGAAATTAGCCGTACTAACTAAAGGTACTACTGTAGCAGCTGCAGCTACTGTAGCAGTTGTGGCAGAGGTCTTCTTAATCAGAGGATAGAAATATGCTCTAGTCCCTACGGGTAACACTATACTCTGGGTTTTACCCGTTAAACCTGTAATAGTACTACCTGCAATACCTGTATACTTAGATACAATGCTCTTTTCCTCGTTACCAGAGGTAAATACAAACTTTACGTATCCTGCAGTAGCTAGACCAGTTACACTATCTAAAGTTACAGTTGTAGCGTCTGAAACCGCTGCTGTTGTAATAGTTCTAGCTATAGCAGAGTCCCCCGCCTCCCATACTTGTTTATTAGTTAGGTCTAAAGTTATTATGGATCCAATTGGTATAGTTGATACTATCCCAGCACATCCTATTAAAGTCCCTGCTCCTGTAGCTGTGTTATACCCGGATATAGCTGTATAAGTAAATGAATTTGTTTTATACTTACAAGTACCTCCAGTAGTAGGAAACTCGGTTAAGTTAGCTAATACTACTGATGTGTCCCCACTAAATACCGTATTAGTAATAGTCTTAGTTGCTACTCTTTCGTAGAATTTAACGTCAACCTTTTTAGGTAGGCAAAGATATGTACTAGGTAGGTCTAAAGTACACTTTAGGCTATTACTGCCAGCGTCACTTCTAGCTAAACCGATCTTTGTTACATTAGGTAAAATATAACTTACTACTGTACTAGCCGCGGCGGTTGTAGTGCTACTACCCGTTCTATATATAGATAATTGATCTATAGCGTCTGCAGCTTTAATATATACCTTAGCAAAACGTGACCTTCTATAAGATGTGGAAGCGTCTGGAAGTATATAAGAACTAATATTAGTGTCGTTTAGCTCCTTACTACCAAATATATCAACTAAACTTAGTTGTATTAGACCTACACTATTAGATACCTTAGCACCCTCCCAGCTAGGAACAGCCGCTGCGGTTGAGGTTACTTTATATTGAGTATTTTTTACACCATAGGAGTGGGACTTAATATCGTAAGTCACAGCCAGCTTATTACTTGCAGACTGCCATTGAGTTTTTAAGTTACTTAGCACCAAGGGCTTAATGTTAACCGGTATACCAGTTGGTACACTCTGAACACCTATAGAATCCACCGTATGTAAGTATACCATAGACTCCCCAGGTTTAGTAATCCTAATAGTAGTACTATTACCTGTGTAGTCCTTTACGTTATCTACGTATGTATTACCTGAACGTACTTTGTATACTAGTCTATAGTTTTTGAAATCCAGATCAGTAGGTACATAACCTACATGAGCTATCTCTACAGCTTCCTGCGCGGAGGTAACTCCTTCACCCTTATGCATATTTATAGAAACCATATTACCGGGTACACTAGCAGGAGGCGTATTAAACCCTGAGGCTGAGTAGGCTCCCTTGTATTCCACCATAGCACCAGATACCCCCAGAATATTGTAAGGTACTAAGCGTACTGAGTACTTAGATCCTGAGGAAATATCTTCAACTCTATAAGATAGTTGGGTATGCCTTTCAGAAACTAATTTGAAGGCTTCAGAATCTTTCTTTAAATATACGTTATAGTACGCGGCTTTTTTAGCTGCTTTCCAGGTTATATCAAGATAGGCTTTTACCTTCCCATCTTTTCGTACTAAACCGTCACTCAACGACATAGTATTATCAGTATAAGCCGGAATAGCTCCCGGTACATCGTCCAAGGTACTAAAACTGCTAGAGTTAAGTGCTTCTTCTTTTTCAATGAAGTCGAACTTTGATCGCTCATAAGCTACAGCAGTTAAAGCGTATAGGTGTGGATTAGTATCATCCTCTTGTATAGTTAAAACTCTATACTCATATTCACCAATACTATCTGGGCTATCTATAGAGCTGTACATTGACCAAGTTGCGCCGACTGGGATATGTCCGATATAAGTATTAGAAGGATACTTATTATTAAGAGTGCTAGTGCTACAAAAATTCTTTTCATTCCATCACCTTACTTTGACCTTTCTTAAGTATTGGATACAAATTAACAATCAACAAGATGACCGTAATCATCACAACTAGAATCGTTGATAAAGCGTTGATTGTTGGGTTGATTCGTTTGCTCATCGTATAGACAAGAATAGAGATATTCTTAACTCCATTTCCCGTTACAAAGTATGAAATCACAAAGTCATCAAATGACATCGTAAACGCTATAAGTGCACCGGAAATAATACCAGGCATAATCAGCGGGACGATAATTTTTACAAGCGCACTCATCGGTCTACAACCTAAATCAAGCGCTGCTTCTGCTAAATCCGGATCCAAACGTCTAAGTCTTGGAAGAACCGTTAAAATAACATAAGGTGTACTAAAGGCAATATGAGCAATCAACATTGTCATGTACCCTTTTTCAATATTTAATGAAGTATAAAGAAGCATTAATCCAATAGCTGTTACAATTTATCTATTAAGAATAGGGAAATTATTAATAAAAAAAATAACTTATTTAATTAAAAGAATACATTTTGAAATAAAAATCAAAGACAATGAAATTATTACTAATCCAAAGTGGTATTAGTTTAAATAAAATAATTAAGAGATTTTTACAGTAATATCATTTTCCTGTAGCTATTGGAGTACTATAATCAGATTTAAAATATTAATTATTTCTATGTTGTCAGTAAAAAAAAATCCCATATGATATTTATCAGTTTATAAATGAATGCTTTTTATAATCTTTGCATCATATTAAAACGATTTCATTTACATGACAACAACAAAACCATTACATACTTTTCATATTCCGGTTATGGGATTGGCTTATACAATAGATAGTCCGATTCGTGTCGCACAATATGGTATATCTTCTGTGATTTCTATTGCAGATGATGAATTGATAGAAAAAATGAATACTTTTTATCATCAAAAATTCGACATTCCTTACCAAGAAATAACTCAAAAAATGCATGATTATCGTGCAGAACGTATTACTTCTTACTTGAATTTGGTTGACAAAATAGTAAAAGAGAAATTTGAAAATTTCAAAATCGAATTGGCTGAAAGCAAATTGGCATTAGAAAGTTACATCGCCATGTTGCCTAACAAATCCGAAATTAAAAAAGGATTGCAAAATTTGATGGAAGACGGAATTGCTTTTAAAGAAAATATCAAAAGCTATTTAGAAAACAACCTTTCCTCTGGCGATATCGACGTGAATATCATGACAAAACTCGATAAGGATAATTTTATAAAAGACGAGCAATTACCAGTCGCTTTTAATGATGCACATGCTGCATTACGTGGTTTTGCCAATAGTACATTAGAATCTTCCGTAGTCCTTTCGGCGGGAATGAATCCTAGATTGTACAGCTATTTTGAAAACTTTCCGGTCTTTTTTCCAGATGCAAATAACAACTTGAAAAAGAAAATTACATTGAAAGTAAGCGATTTTCGTTCTGCAATGATTCAAGGTAATTTTTTAGCCAAAAAAGGACTTTGGGTTTCAGAATATAGAATCGAATCCGGATTAAATTGTGGCGGACATGCTTTTGCTACCGATGGATTTTTATTAGGTCCAATTTTGGAAGAATTCAAACAAAAGAAAGACCAATTGATTCAATCTGCCCATGATTTGATGGTTAAAGCACTTGGTCAAAAAGAATTACACATTCCCGAAACTCCTTTGGATTTAAAAATAACCGTTCAAGGTGGCGTAGGAACTGCCGAAGAACATGATTTTCTATTAGACCAATATAATGTAGATTCAGTGGGTTGGGGCTCTCCATTTTTGTTAGTTCCAGAAGCTACTTCTGTAGACAAAGCAACTCGAAAATTATTGATGAACGCCAAAGAAGATGATTTGTATTTGAGTCACATTTCACCTTTAGGGATTCCGTTCAATACTTTGAGAGGAACTACGAACGAAATGTTTAAACAAAAAAGAATTCAAGATAGTAAAGCCGGAAGTTCTTGTCCAAAAAAATTCTTAGCCTTAAACAAAGATGCCGATGGAAATGCAATTTGTACCGCTTCGAAAAAATACCAAGACAGTAAACTTCAAGAATTAGAAGACAAAAAAGACACTGTAACTGCCGAAAACTATGCTAAAGCGAAAGACAGCATTACCGAAAAATCTTGTCTTTGTGTAGGCTTAGCAAATGCTTCGTATTTAGAAAATGACATCAAAATAAAAGGACAGGCACAAGGTGTTGTCATTTGTCCCGGACCCAATATGGCTTATTTTGACCAAGAAGTTTCACTTTCTAAAATGGTGCAACACATCTACGGAAATGCTTCTGTGTTAAGAGTTACAGATCGTCCGAATCTATTTGTGAAAGAACTGAAAATGTATATGGATTATTTCAAAAACGAAATAAAAGAAGCCGCATCTGAAATCACTACACCACAAATAAAAAAATTGCAAGCGTTTAAAAACAATATGTTAGACGGTATTGCATATTATGAAAACTTGTTTTCAAATTCAAATTATTTTGAAAATGGAGTGAAAGAAATTAAAAAACAACTTGACAATTATAAAACGGAATTAACGAAAATTGAAATTCCAAAATTAGAATTGGCATAAAAAATAGTCAATCCCATGATTGACAATCGATTTGGTAAACGACAAAATATGATACAACTTAACAGGCTTAATTCTTAATTATACTGGTAAAAATCTAAGAGGTTAAGCACTATTAAGGTGAATACAAAAGTTTTTGAATTAGTTTTTGAGCGAAATTGTATTTTGTCGTAGACCATTAAATGGTTTGAATTAGTGTAGTAAAAGTCGGCTTGAAAATTTCAAGCCGACTTTTATGATAGTTTTATTTTCAAAAAAAACGATTAATTCCTACTTATTTCGCTACAATACCCTGTTTTAAAATTTGTCCAAAATCATACATATCTTCAAAAGAGCTATACAACGGAACCGGAGCTAATCGGATCACGTTAGGTTCCCTCCAATCTGTAATTACACTATTTTTCATTAGATAATCAAACAAAGAGCGTCCTTCGCCATGAAGAAAAACAGATAATTGCGAAGCTCTCTCTGCAGGATTTGAAGGTGTAATAATTTCAAAATTACTATTAACTTCTTTGTCAATTTCGTGAAGAATAAACTCTAAATACGAAGTGATGGTATCTCTTTTTTGAATTAAAGCGTCCATTCCTATTTCGTCAAATAGTGCTACAGAAGCTAAATAAGGTGCCAAGGAAAGAATAGGTAAATTACTGATTTGCCAACCATCCGCACCATGAACAGGATCAAAATTAGGTTCCATTTTGAAACGACGTTCCTTGTTATGCCCCCACCAACCAGCAAATCTTGGTAAGTCCGGATTAGTATGATGTTTTTCGTGAACAAAACATCCCGAAGCATTTCCGGGTCCTGAATTCATGTATTTATAACTGCACCAAGCGGCAAAATCTACATTCCAATCATGAAGTTCTAATTTTATATTTCCAGCTGCATGTGCTAAATCCCAACCTACATAAGCACCTTCTTTATGACCGGCTTCGGTTATTGTTTTCATATCAAAAACCTGACCGGTATAATAATTGACACCGCCTATTAAAACTAATGCCAACTCCTCGCCTACTTCGGCAATTTTAGCCAAAATATCTTCTATGCGAATATTATGTTCCCCTTCACGACGCTTTATTTCAACAATGGCGTCTTCTGGTTTATAGCCATGAAAATGAACCTGACTTTGAAACATATATTGGTCGGAAGGAAATGCTTTTTCCTCACAAATAATTTTGTATCTGGTTGTTGTTGGTCGGTAAAACGAAACCATCAATAAATGAAGATTTACGGTCAGCGTATTCATTACGGTAACTTCAGCAGGCAAAGCACCAACTATTTTACTCAAAGGACCAGCAAATCTTTCGTGGTAATCCCACCAAGGTTTTTCGGCATAGAAATGCCCTTCTACAGCGAGATTTCCCCAATCATTCATCACCTCATCTACATAAGCTTTAGTGCGTTTGGGTTGCAAGCCCAAAGAATTTCCAGTAAAATAAATTACCTTTTTTCCATTGACTTGCGGAAAAATAAACTCTTCCTGATATTTATGTAATGCATCTTGCGCATCAAGTTGTTGTGCAAATTCACGAGTATTTTCGAAAGTCATTGTTTAGATTTAGTTTAGTAAAAGTAGTAAAAAAAGGAGCGATTCTATAAAAGACTTTTGAGCTGTCCAGACGAACTACTTGCATGAAATAGAGACAAAAACAAAGTTTCAAAATTCACACTTAATTCAAAACGAACCCAATATTTAAGTATATTTGATTGAATTTAAATCACTTAATGATGCTTAAAAATAATTTGAATGTCCTTATAATTGCTTTTGCTGTTATTGTTTCGGCTTATTTATTTTCGAATGCGTTTCAGAATCGAAATAAAAGTAATGATACCATCAGCGTAACGGGTTTAGGCAAAAAGGATTTTGTTTCGGATTTGATAGTTTGGAGCGGCTCTTTTTCTAAAAAAAGCTTGACTCTCAAAGAAGCTTATGCAGCCTTAGACAGCGACCGTGAAAAAATAAAAACCTATTTATCCGGCAAAGGAATTGGTACTGATGAAATGGTGTTTTCGGCAGTTAATTTCAGCAAGGATTTTGAAACAACTTATAATGAAAATGGAACAACAAAGCAGCAAATTTTCACCGGATTTACCTTAACCCAAAGTGTAAGTATCCAATCTAAAGAAGTAAACAAAATCGAAGAAATTTCGAGACAATCCAGTGAATTAATTAATTCCGGAGTAGAATTTTATTCGAATGCACCAGAGTATTATTACACCAAATTAGCGGAACTAAAAATAAAAATGATTGCCGAGGCTACTAAAGATGCGAGCACAAGAGCCAAAAGCATTGCAGAAAATGCCGATGCGAGTTTGGGGAATTTAAAAAAATCGGATATGGGTGTTTTCCAGATTACAGGTCAAAACTCTTCGGAAGATTTTTCATATGGAGGTTCATTTAACACACAATCTAAAAACAAAACGGCTAATATTACTGTACGATTAGTATACCAAGTGGATTAGGAATGAAGTACAGGTTGTGTTATACAAAAAAACAAAAAATCTCGCCATTGCTGACGAGATTTTTTTATAGGAAAATCTGAAATGTATTCAGATTAAATGATCAACATAGCGTCTCCGTAAGAATAGAATTTGTATTCTTCTTTGATTGCTTCTTCGTAAGCTCTTTTCATTAAATCATGACCACAAAATGCAGATACCATCATTAACAAAGTTGATTTTGGAGTATGAAAATTTGTAATCATACAAGTCGCTACACTAAAATCGTGAGGAGGGAAAACAAACTTGTTTGTCCAACCATCAAACGGGTTTAAGGTTTGTTGAGATGAAACGGAACTTTCTACAGCACGCATAGAAGTAGTTCCCACAGTACAAATACGTTTCTTGTTTAACTTTGCGTTGTTTACAATATCACAAGCTTCTTGAGTAATTTTTAACTCTTCAGAATCCATTTTATGTTTTGATAAATCCTCAACCTCAACTGGATTGAAAGTTCCTAAACCAACATGAAGCGTTACTTCGGCAAACTTGATTCCTTTGATTTCCAGTTTTTTCAACAAATGTTTAGAGAAATGCAATCCTGCAGTTGGTGCTGCTACAGCTCCTTCTTCTTTAGCATATATCGTTTGGTAACGTTCCGCATCTTCCGGAGTTACGTCTCTACTGATGTATTTTGGGATTGGAGTTTCACCCAGTTCCGTCAATTTATTTCTGAACTCTTCGTAAGAACCATCGTAAAGGAAACGCAAAGTTCTTCCACGAGAGGTTGTATTATCAATTACTTCAGCAACCAACGAATCGTCATCACCAAAATATAATTTGTTACCAATTCTGATTTTACGGGCTGGATCAACTAAAACATCCCAAAGTCTTTGTTCAGCATTTAGTTCTCTCAATAAGAATACTTCGATTCTAGCTCCTGTTTTTTCTTTGTTTCCGTACAAACGTGCCGGGAAAACTTTAGTATTATTCAAGATTAAAACATCTCCATCATCAAAATAATCGATAACATCTTTGAACATTTTGTGTTCTATGGTTTGTTTTTTACGGTCAATTACCATCAAACGAGACTCGTCTCTGTTTTCGGCAGGATATTCAGCGAGAAGTTCTTTTGGTAAATTGAATTGAAAATGAGATAATTTCATGTAGTCTATTATTTAGGGTGCAAATATACGATGGTGAGATAGGCGTTGTCAAGTGTTTTACTGTTTATTTTTCCTCTACCCAACCGTCTCCAAACGAAAGGGAAGAGAAAAACAGCCTTACAACCAATGAATTGGAGGATTTATTCTGAAATTTTGAAACCTAAAGTTTTTAAATCTTCCCAGAAATCAGGATAAGATTTAGAAACTACTTCGGCATTATCAATAATTATTGGCACTTTCAATGCTAATGGTGCAAATGCCATAGCCATTCTGTGGTCATTATAAGTTGCAATTGACACATTCGAATTGATGTGATTTGAGGCCGCTAATGTTAAGCTGTCATTGGTCACTGTGATGTTAGCGCCCAATTTTGTCATTTCAATCCTTAAGGCTTCCAAACGATCTGTTTCTTTGATTTTCAATGTATGTAAACCGGTTAAATGACAACCAATTCCTAGTCCAAGGCAAGTCACGACAATAGTTTGGGCGATGTCTGGTGTATTATTCAAATCAAATGTCACGTCTTCAAAATTAAAATTTTTAATTTTGGTTAATGTCATTTTGTTTTCTTCAAAATGCGTCTCCACACCTATTTTAGCATAAATTTCGACCAAAGCCGAATCACCTTGCAAGCTGGTTCCTTTATAACTGCTCAATGCAATTTTGGCTGTATCAGACAAAGCGACTAAACTAAAAAAGTAAGATGCAGAACTCCAATCGGATTCCACGGTCATCACTTTCGATGCTACTTCGGGTTTCGGATAGACTTTGATTACATTGCCTTCAAAACTGGTTTGAATATTCAAATCATTCAGCAAAGCCAAAGTCATTTTGATATAAGGGATGGAAGTAATTTCGCCCACCAAAGTCAATTCGATACCGTTTTCCAGTTTTGGCGCGACCAACAATAATGCAGAGATATATTGACTGCTTACATTTGCCGGAATACTAACTTTGTTGTTCGTGATTTTTTGTCCCTTGATTCGAATGGGCGGATAGCCTTCCTCATTTTCATAAGAAATTTGCGCTCCTAATTGTTGCAAGGCTTCAACCAAAACTTTTATTGGTCGTTCCTTCATTCTTGGAGAACCTGTCAAAACTACTTCGCGACCTTCGTTGACGGCAAAATAGGCTGTCAAAAATCGCATTGCCGTTCCAGCGTGATGAATATCCACTATTTCGTCATTCCCTTTCAAGGCTTTTTGCATTACTTCGCTATCATCAGAATTGGAAGTGTTGGCCAAAGTAATATTGGGAAACAAAGCCTGTAACAGTAATAGTCTATTGGTTTCACTCTTTGAGCCTGTAACTGCAATTTGCGCTTGTAAATCAGATTGGGAAGTTTGTAACAGTAAATTCATTTTAGCTTGGTTGATTGGTAATTGGCGGCAAATTTATTTTAAAAAAAGGATGTACCAAAGCTTTCCTTTGACTTATAACATTATTTTAATTTCTCGTTGTTTTTATGGCGGTCTTTATCACGTACTGATTTCAAGTCCATTTTCTTATCGAAAGCGGCTTGCAAATCGATTCCGGTTTGATTGGCCAAGCACAAAACCACAAAAACCACATCGGCCAATTCTTCTCCTAAATCTTTATTTTTATCGCTTTCTTTTTCGGATTGTTCGCCATAACGACGGGCAATAATTCGGGCTACTTCACCTACTTCTTCCGTAAGTTGCGCCATATTGGTCAATTCATTAAAGTAACGTACGCCGTGTTCCTTGATCCAAGTATCCACGTCTAATTGGGCATTTTTCAGGTTCATTGTTTTTTATTTATTTAACCTTGTAAGGCTTAGAAACCAGACAAGGTTGTAAATATAATTATAAATACAATATTGGTATTATGTTATCAGATTTTCGTCAGAATGATTTTCTCGTTTTGCTTTTCAATCATTTTTTGAAAATAATCCTTTAATATATTATAAAAGTCAGCTGTTACTAACGCTCTGTTTATTTCTCTGGTAATACTAATTTGAATTTTATTCTCTAATCTATTAACATCCATTGTAAATACCGCTACATTATCAGGAGTTGAAATCAGAACTGCTTTTGGGATAGATTCTACAGTATATCCGTTTGGGATATCAAAATTTATAGCGTACTTTTCCTGTTTTGGATACATAAAATATACAGGCATTTGTCTAGTTTCTTGAACAAAGGGGTTTTTATTCATCGTATAAAACAACAATGGATTTATAAACATCTTGTCAGCAATGATTTCACATTGATTAGCTGTTGCAAAAGTGATTGTTTCAACAACAGGCTTAGATAAGTCAGTGCTTATGTTTTCTATTGCATAATCACTTATTTCAATGTTATTTAAATCATTTTCTAACTTTTCCAGATAATTTTCTTGATTTACTTTTGTATTTTTTTCTCTAAAGCTTAACGCTTCGTAATCAGTTCTTAGAATTCGAAGTTTCCCCTTTATTTTACCTGTACTTTCAATATCGAGTAATAGGATATTGTTTTTCTTTGACGGTACGGTAGGGACCAAATTAATTTCTTCTGAACTTCCATCTTGTCTAATCAATCTGCCTGTCCAATTCAATACTTGCAGTGGTAAAATATTAGGACTATTAAATTTATTTGTAGCATCTAACAAAATTTGTTTGTCGTCTATTTGAACAGCTGCAATAACATAATTAAAATCGGTACGACTTGGATAAGTCGGAACACCATGTTGTAGAGTACTGGTCAAAACCGGGCTTACATTAATACCTGCCCGTTTCAACATTGCTATTAATATAAAGTTAATTTCGGCTATATTTCCGGTCCTATCCAAATAGGCTTTTTTAACTCCTTTATCCGTATAATAGCCATAGTCCCCATTCCAATTCATCTTGTTCTGAACAAACTTAAAAATGAGATCCAGTTTTTCTTTTGGAGTAACAGCGTCCTTTAAAATCGCCATTACATCTTGCTCTATATACGTACGCTCATCAAGCTCTTTCCCAAAATTTTTATCTTTGTAAATTGTTTTAGCAACTCCTTCCCAAGTTACAGAATAATCCTTTACCGGTTGTTCCGGAAACCTTACCGTTTCTAATTCATGTCGAATAGCAGACCTATAATTTTTCAGATTATCTACGTAATCCTCTTCAATAAGTGCCGGCACATTTTGTGCGGTATAAATACTGTTAACTTGCTTAAAACCTAGCCTTCTAGTTTGATTATGTTCATCTTCATAATTTTTATAGCCGTTGACTAATTTAGAGTCAGAAACCACATTAACATATCCAACTGAGATTGTCTTATAAAGATAGAAACCTGGAATTTCTGTTCTATACTCCGTATAGTTTACCGGAATATCATATTGAATATTAAATACAGGAAACTTAACTATATTTTCAGATCTCAATGTATATTTAAATTCTATCACCGATCCAACTTTTACATTGGGCAATGTTATAGATGCCTGATTCCAATAATCATTTAAATTTTCTTTAAAACTTCCTTCACTATTTAATTTTGTTTTAACAACAGTACCGTTCTCAAGATTATAAGTTACCCCATTAGAAAATTTCACCATGTCTTTATTCATATCCTCATAGCCAACATAATAAGGAACTTCAAAATTAGCCCAACTTAATCCCTCTTTTTTATAAATTTTGATTCTGTATTCATATTCATGAAGTACCGTAAAGCCATTTATAATATTATAATTAAAAAGTGTTTTTGCCTTTTTATACAGTATTGCAGCTACAGCAGAAGAATCTTTAGGATGTACTTTTTCCTCTATTTCAGCAATTGAAACTTTTCCTAATTCAAAATTTTGAGCTCCTACCTTTGTAAAAAAAGTGAACAGTATTAAAACAAAAAATAATTTATTGTGAAACATTATTTTTTAAATTTTCGTTAGAATGATTTTCTCGTTTTGTTTTTCAATCATTTTTTGATAAAACTCTTTTAGCATCGGATAATATTCTGATGAAATAATGGCTGCATTTATTTGGTACACAATCGATATTTGTATCGCATTTCCCGCAGCATTAGTCATATATTTAAACGTCCCTAAATTATCCTGCATCGATAAAACAGTAGCTGCAGGAAGCGTCTCTACTTTGTATCCTTCGGGAATTTGAATATTTATAGAATATTTATCCATAAACGGATACCCGTAATCTACCGGGTATTCTCTTACTTCTTGTTTAAAAGGATTTTGTTTTTCGGTGTAAAACAACATTGGGTTCACATAGATTTTCCCTCCGATATTCTCGTCTAAATTAGAACCAACAAACGAGAATGTTTCTATTGCCGGTAATTTCAACTCTTTCTCATTGGTTCTGGAATACTCGTTTACTTCAATCTTATCGTTGTCGTTTTCTAATTTTTCTAAATACGATTCCTCTTTTATGTCTTCCACTTTTTTTCTAAAAATCATGGCATTATAGTCGGTTCTTTGACGTCTCAACTTACCGGAAATCAATCCAGTTGCATCAATCGTGTAACTCATTGCTATCAAATCATTAGAGGGTGACTTTGCCATTAAATCAACTTCTGTTGAAGTACCGTCTTTTCGAATCAATCTCCCCACCCAGTTTAAGGCTCTAAAAGGCAAAACATTAGGAGTTGAGTACGCATCTGAAGCATCTAGCAAGGTTAAATCAGTTCCGTTTTCAACAGCAGCAATTACATAATTAAACGCATTTCTATTTGGAAACATAGCTACCCCGTTAGATCGGGTACTTACCAGAACCGGGTTTGCAGTTAATCCTGCATAACGTAACATTGCGGTAAGCATCAGGTTTATTTCGGCAATATTTCCGGTTTTATCTTTATAGGCTTTTTTAACACCGTCGTTACAACTGTATCCGTTGTAATCATTCCATTTTACTCTGTTTTTTACAAAATTAAATATGGCATTAATTTTCTCTTGGGGTGTGGTAAGTCCAGCAATAACTCCTTTTAAATCCTCTTCAAAATAACCAGTTTTACTTAGTTCAGGTCCAAAATCATCGTAGTTGTAAATGGTTTTTACTACCGCATTCCAATCTGTTGAATACGATTTTAAGGGCTGATTAGGATATTTGGTCATCGACAATTCCTGTACCAAAGTTGAGGTATAATTATCTATATTGTTAATATAACCCTCATCTCGCATGGCAGGCAAATTCTCGGCAATATAAGTAGTAATTGTTTCCTGATACTCTAATTTATCTTGAACATAAGTGCTGGTGACACCAGACATTCCCTCCCCACCAGATCGCTCTACGCTTGACAACGAAACTATTTTCTGTTTTTTTTCTTCCGTTACTTTAGGAAAAATATATCCTTTTTGATTGGTATTATAGACATAATATTCCGGCACATAGGTTTTATATTCTGAATAATTTACCGGAATACTCGTTTGAAAATTCCATTCTCTTGGACTTCCTATGCTATAGGATCGCACTGCATATTTAAACTCTATAACCGATCCTTCTTTTACATTAGGCATCGTTATTTTTTTTTGCGCCCAATATCTATTAATTTTTTCATCGAATTCTCCGTCACTTTTCAATTTGGTTTTTTCTATCTTCCCGCCCACCAAATTATAGGTTATCGCATCAGAATAAGAAACAGTTTCTTTTGAATTATCTCCTATGTAGTATTGCACTTTTTTGTTAGCCCAATCATACCCTTCCTTTTTATAAATTTTAATACGGGTTTTAACTTCGGTGAGCATAACAAAACCATTTTCTTTAGAATATTCATAAGTATTCCTCCCCTTTTCGAATAAAATGGCAGCTACGGCAGCTGTATCTGTTGGGTGCACTTTTTGTTGAAGTTCAGCAATAGAAACTTTACCCAATTCGAAATTTTGTGCAGTACTTTTTAAAAACGAAACGAATAACAATAAAAAAAGCAGTGTTTTTTTGAGTGACATATCTGTATTAATTTAAGGTTAGAATAATTTTGGCATTATCATTTTTTGAAATTTGCTCTATAAAAAGGCGGTATTCATCATATTCTTTGCTGGAATACAATCCTTTTTTTACAAATAAGGTTCTTTTATAGATTAAATTGGAAGCGTCTTTTTTTACAATCTCGGTTTTATACGCTCCGTATTTACTGTTGAGTTCAAAATTAGCCGGTAAAAATTCAATAGAAAATCCCGGCGGAAGAACAACATTTATCTCATCTGTATCTACGTATCCTCTTTGTATTTCAAAAGGATTTTTACGACTTCTAATTCTTTTTACGTTCCCCGTATATTGATTAAAAGCATTTACGGCAAACATCATTTTCCCATTGGTGATGGTTCCATAATTTACAGCACTTATTTCAATATTTTCGGATAATTTTACATTTTCCTTATCATCCGTAAAGGTCATTTTCCCTAATTTCAAATTATTGATATTGTCCCAATATTCTTTGTAATGAGACTCTTTGTCTATAGGATTCCAATTTTGAATCGGCGCTTTTCTGCTGTATTGTGAACCTTGAGAAACAATCGTAATTTTTCCGGACAAATCTCCTTTTTCAGACAAGCTATAAGTTCCTGTATCTAATTGTGAATTTCCCTCGTCATCATATACTTTTGTCCGAACAATTTCGCCTCCGCTTGGCTTAACCACCAGAACGGTTCTGTCATCTGTAAAAGTTCCTTGATAACCAAAAGGATCATCCTGACTCGTACATTCAAGCCAAGTATAGCCGCTGCCTACAGGAATAGCCAAAATAATGTGATTTCCTTGCATGGAAACAAAATCAGACTGAATGTCTGTTTTTTTTCTGTCTCCGTATAAAATGGTATAATAAGAAGGAACATCAACAGCAGTAAGCAATGCCTTGGTATAATTTGTCAAAGCTTTACAATCACCATATCCTAATCGATCAACATCTGATGCTAACATTGGTTTCCAGCCTCCAATACCAACTTGAATACTAATATATCTTACCTTTTCTTGAACATATTTATAAACTTTTTTTGCTTTTTTTATCGGGTCTTTTTCAGCTCCAATAAGCGTTTTTACTTTTGTTTTAGTTTCCTCAGACAACTCAGTAGTACCAGACAAAATTTTATCGGAGTACCATTGTCCAAATTCTTTCCAAGTTTTTGCATTTCCGTCAACTCCTTCCAGATGAAACAGCTCTAATCCCATCATTACTTTTGGAAAAATAGTGCTAAAAGCAGGACTGTAATCTTCACTTTTTTGAGCCGGAATAGTAGTTGCCGTGTAAGAAAGTTGCGTAGCAGTATCGGCAGTTTTTTTTATTTTAAAGGTTGAAAAGTTGAATTCCATTTTTCTAAAACCCAAATTATCCGGATAATTGACATTCAAAATACTTTTTTCAACACTTACAAAATAATCCGTTAAAGGAAACCATTGTGGTATAAAAGCCGTTGTAGAAGTCTCAATTTCGCTATCATAAACGATTGTAAACGGATATTGAATGGGCGTATAATCTAAATAAAGATAGCGATTATCAGAAAATATCGAAACACCATCTGCAGCACTTTGATCTTTGAAATCTTTTCGTTTAATTTTTTTGATTTCTTTGCCTTCAGAGTCAAAAACGGTCGCTTCAATTGCTCGAATAGAAGTTCTTTTATCATAACTTTCTACGGCATCTATAGCACCAAGTCCTTTTTCGTTAAAAACGGTAACGACTCTTTTGGTCTTGACGATCATGTTTCGCTGTGAAGTAATATCAATGTCAATCTGATTCAAACGAACCACAGCATTGGCATTATCCTTTAAACTGTCGGATATTGCGAGTGAAGTATATGCTGTTTTTTGAGCAGAAAGTAAAGTTGTAGAAAGTAAAATTAAAAGGCAAAAATACTTTGAAATCATATCGAATTCTTTTTATCAAAAATATAAGAATTTTTCGATTAAAAGAAACTTAATTGCGATTTTTACTATCCATTTGTATCGTTACCGGACCATCATTCAAAAGGAGTACTTTCATGTCAGCACCAAACACGCCAGTCTGCACTTTTTTATTCATTTTAAATTCTAAACTTTTTACAAAATCTTCATAAATAGGAATAGCAATTTCTGGTTTTGCGGCTTTTATATAGGATGGACGATTGCCTTTTTTGGTAGAAGCCTGCAGCGTAAATTGGCTTACCACAATAATATCACCGTCGATATCTTGAATCGACAAATTCATTACCTCATTCTCATCTCCAAAAATACGAATTTGGGTAATTTTACCCACTAACCAATCAATATCTTCTTGTGTATCTGCTTCTTCAATCCCAACTAAAACAAGGAGCCCTTTTTGAATGTCGGCTACAATTTTATTGTCTATGGTTACAGAGGCGGAGGAAACTCTTTGAATTACTACTTTCAAAATAATGATGAATTATAAATTATTCCCTTGTTTTATCGCTGATTATTCGGTCTTCATTGTGAATATCGGTTCGATAATTCTCATCGTCTCCTTCCAGAATTTTAAGGTAACTTCGGTAACGGGACCAAGCGATTTCATCTTTTTCCAAAGCCGCTTTAATAGCACAATGAGGTTCTTCTTTATGCAGGCAATTGTTGAATTTACATTGGTCTTTTAACTTGAAAAATTCCGGAAAATAGCCACTTATCTCTTCTTTTTCCATGTCTACAATTCCAAAGCCTTTGATTCCGGGTGTGTCAATAATTTTAGCATCAAAAGACAAATCATACATTTCTGCAAAAGTTGTAGTATGTTGCCCTTGCTTACTGGCCTCAGAAATTGTTTTTGTTTTTAAATGCAAAGTAGGTTCCATCGCATTAACCAAAGTTGATTTACCAACGCCGGAATGTCCCGAGAACATACTTACTTTACCAATCATCATTTCTTTTAAGGCATCAATTCCTTTCATTTCGGTAGAAGAAACACGCAGGCATTTGTATCCAATTTCCTGATACACATGTTGCATGTACAACTGCTCGTCTAAAGTCGCATCATCAAAAGTATCAATTTTATTAAAAACCAATATCGTTTCGATACCATATGCTTCGGCAGTGACTAGAAAACGGTCAATAAAATTAAAAGTAGTTGGTGGATTATTGATGGTCACCAGCAGGAAAACGCGATCAATATTAGACGCAATAATATGCATCTGGTGGGATAAATTAACTGATTTTCGAACAATATAGTTTTTTCTGTCGTGTATTTTATGAATCGTACCGGTAACGGCATCCGAAGTTTCTTCGAGTTCATAATCTACAATATCTCCCACAGCAATTGGGTTTGTACTTTTAATTCCTTTGATTCGGAATTTCCCTTTCATTCTACACTCAATAAAATCCCCTTTTTCTGATTTTACGGTGTACCAACTCCCTGTAGATTTGTAAACTAGTCCTGTCATGCTGCAAAGGTAAAATTTTGTTTCAAGTTTAAAGTTTAAAGTCCAAAGTTTTTACAATTACCTATAAATAAAAAATCCTCACAATTGATACAACTGCGAGGATTCTATTTATTTAAACAAGAATTAAGAATTCAAGATTTTTTCTTGGTGTTCAATACTTTCTTGGTGAATTCCTTTGAATAATTTAACGATAAATTCTTCTGTCAATCCTTTTTTAGCACCTTCAGCAACCATTTTTGCCTGAATTTCGTTCCAACGGTTGTTTTGAAGAACAGCAACGTTAGCGTCTTTTTTCACTTGACCAATTTCGTCAGCTACTTTCATACGTTTTCCTAACAACTCTAATAAATTAGCGTCCAAAACATCGATATTAGCTCTCAATTTTGTCATTTTGCTTGCAAACTCATCCGTATCACCGCTTACTTTTCTAACTTTCAAATCTTTGAAAATTTGTTTCAATGCATCTGGAGTTACTTGTTGAGCAGCATCAGACCATGCATTATCAGGATCATTATGCGTTTCGATAATCATACCGTCATAATTCAAATCTAATGCCTCTTGCGTTACTTCAAGAATCATATCACGGTTTCCTGTAATATGAGATGGATCGATGATTAATGGTAAATCAGGAAATTTATTCTGCAATTCGATAGCAATTTGCCATTCTGGAATATTTCTGTATTTTGTTTTTTCGTAAGTAGAAAAACCTCTGTGAATTACTCCAAGGTTTTTGATTCCCGCAGCATACAAACGTTCCACGCCACCTAACCATAAAGCCATATCTGGATTTACCGGGTTTTTAATCAATACAATTTTATCTGTTCCTTTTAACGTATCAGCAATTTCTTGAACCGCAAATGGATTTGCAGTTGTACGAGCACCAACCCATAATACATCAATATCATTTTCTAAAGCTAGTTTACAGTGTGCAGCTGTAGCAACTTCCGTTCCCATTAGCAATCCCGTTTCCGCTTTTGCTTTTTTCAACCATTTCAATCCAATTTCACCAACACCTTCAAATCCTCCTGGACGTGTTCTTGGTTTCCAGATTCCTGCTCTAAATACACTTACATCTGAATCTTTCAATTCATGAGCTATTTTCAAAACTTGTTCTTCTGTTTCAGCACTACAAGGTCCTGCAATCACAAATGGATGAGTCAAATTGAATTCATTCAACCAATTTCTCATTTCTTTCTTGTTTTCCATCTTTTCTAATTTTTATTTTTTATTATTTTATTCTGTGTTGTTCTTCTTTTTAAAATTGACATTACTTTTATTGCAACTGTCTATTTTTTCATTCCGTTTAATATCTCTTTTATTTTATTGACACTTTGCATTTCATTGTAAATCGCCTCGTAATCTTCGCTTTCTAATAACGTTTTGAAATTAGATAAATTAGAAATGTATTCTTCCAATGTTTTGACTACTTGTTTTCTGTTTTGTTTAAAAATAGGTGTCCACATGGCTGGTGAACTTTTAGCTAAACGCACCGTACTTTCAAAACCGGAACCGGCCATATCAAAGATATCTTGCTCGTCTTTTTCTTTGTCAATTACTGTTTTACCCAACATAAACGAACTGATATGTGACAAATGCGATACATAAGCAATATGTTTATCATGCGATTTGGGATCCATATAACGGATTCTCATTCCCATTTCTTTAAACAAATCCAAGGCTTTTTCTTGTAACTTGAAAGTCGTTTTTTCGACTTCGCAAATGATGTTGGTTTTTCCCTGAAACAAACCTTTTATAGCTGCCGAAGGCCCAGAAAATTCAGTTCCAGCAATAGGATGTGTAGCAATAAAATTCCTTCTTCGCGAATGATTTGCAACCGCTTCGCAAATAGGTGTTTTAGTAGAACCTACTTCAAAAACAATTGTATGCTCACCAATAACATCCAGAACTTTTGGCAAAACTGTAAGCGCAATATCCACAGGAACAGATACAATTACAAAATCAGCATCGGCTAAATCTTCAAATGTTGCCGCTTCATCAATAACTCCTAAAGCTAAGGCTTCCGCCAAATGACTTTGGTTGGCATCAATCCCATAAATAGTCGCTTCGGGATGCAATGATTTGATGTCCAAAACCATCGAACCTCCTATTAAACCAATTCCTATTACGAATACTTTCATTTGTTAAAATCTATCAATTGCTTCTTGAACTTTCTCTTCTTTTACACAAAGTGCAAATCGAATGTATCCTTCTCCATTGGAACCAAAAATAGTTCCTGGCGTAATGAAAATGGATTTTTCGTATAATATCTTATCAATAAAATCCTCTGCTGATGTGATTCCTGCTGGCAATTTTGCCCAAACAAACAATCCAACTCCTTCTTTGTATACTTCGCAACCTAACTTCTCAGCCAATTGTTCCGTTAAAACTCTTCTTTTTTGATAAACGGCATTCATCGAATCGAACCAAGATTTGTCACTTTTCAAAGCTTCAATTGCTCCTTTTT
>ERZ1034363.704-NODE-704-length-21485-cov-3.258408_pt1 | contig 21485 bp, 26 predicted proteins | sample MGYA00520616_ERZ1034363 | MGnify/ENA primary metagenome ERZ1034363 (study PRJEB33736, sample SAMEA104284506) | Azolla filiculoides | biome: Urban; feature: Water surface; material: Ditch water | place: Netherlands | collected 2015-10-28 | depth 0-0.1 m ... | reverse complement strand
TGGTCGGTCACTCACAAGCGCTTCGTTCAAAGTTGGTCACGCTCATTGTCGGTGGCGCATCAGGTGCGAATGGTGCCGAGGTCGATCGCATGAAGGAACTAGTTAATTGGCTCGGCATCAGCGATGTCGTGCGTTTTGCACCACCTGTTGAACGCGCAGGACTTGCAGATTATTACCGAGCTGCAGATTTGGTCTGCGTTCCAAGTTATTCTGAAAGTTTTGGCCTGGTTGCACTTGAAGCACAGGCATGTGGCACACCTGTTGTAGCTAGCGCGGTAGGCGGACTTCGTACCGCTGTTGCCGACGGTATCTCTGGCGTTCTCGTGGATGGCCACGATCCACGTGCCTGGTCATCTGTTTTAGCTCGCTTAATTCAAGAACCACAGCGCCGTGTACTGCTTTCAATGGGCGCAGTAGAACATGCATCGCACTTCGGTTGGGATGCAACAGCTCGCGGAACGCTAGATATTTACGATCAAGTGATCGGTGCCGTACGCAAGTCAATGGAAGCGTAAATGGCTGCGATCGACCCCCGCATCACAATTGAAGAGTTTCTAGATTCGCATGATCTTGAATATGAACGCAAAGATGACAGTACATTTTTAGTATCACTTCCTGGTGAAAAGAAGTTACAAACTCACTGCGCGCTCATAGTTGGTGATCACTCTTTAAGTATCAATGCTTTTGTTATTCGCAAACCCGATGACAACGCGGCAGCTGTGCATGCTTGGTGTATGTCTAAGAACGCTGGGATGTATGGAATCGCATTTGCTACAAACGAACTTGGCGATATCTTCTTAGTTGGCCGCTTGCCACTGTTTGCTGTCACAGATCGCGAACTCGATCGTTTAATTGGTTCGGTATTGCAGTACAGCGACAGCTCATTTAACCCATTGCTGGAACTTGGCTTTGCAAATGCAATTCGCCGCGAGTGGGCTTGGAGGCTCTCTCGCGGCGAATCACTTGCAAACTTAGAGGCGTTCAAACACCTCGTTTAACTTCTTATGGCATTCCTAAGAACTGAAATACAAAGTAGAAGAACGCTCCACATGCAGCTGCAGCAGGCAATGTAAGTACCCATGCAGTAACAATGTTGCGAACAACTCCCCAGCGAACCCACTTAGGTCCACGTGTAGCACCCGCACCAATAATTGATGAGGTGATTGTGTGAGTAGTGCTAATTGGTGCCTTTAAGTGAATCGCCATAAAGAACAACACAGTTGATGCAACGGTTTGAGAAGCAACTCCACGAATTGGATCGATCTCAACCATGCGCTTTCCAAGTGTCTTCATGATGCGCCATCCACCCGCGTATGTTCCAAGGCTGATCGCAGCTGCTGCAGCAACCTTTACCCATACCGGAATTGAATCGCCACTGTGCATTCCGCCAACAACAAGTGACAAGGTAATAACACCCATTGTCTTCTGAGCATCCTGCAAGCCGTGACCAACAGACATGGCTGTTGCGGCGGCGACTTGTGTCACGCGGAAACCATGGCCTACTCGTGATCGCTTAGCGTTTCTAAAGATCCACTGAAGCAAAAGAGTAAGCAGGAATGCACCGCTAATTCCAACCAAAGGCGAGATCACCATAGGGATCGCCACCTTTTCAATGACGCCTGCCCAGTGGACTAATTCGCCAGATGCAAGAGCTGCACCGACTAATCCACCAATCAAAGCGTGTGAAGATGATGATGGAAGTCCACGCCACCAGGTAAGTAGGTTCCAGGCAATTGCACCTAACAGTGCAGCCATTACTACTACTAAACCTGAGTTGCTTGCTTCCACATCAATAATGCCCTTACCGACTGTCTTTGCAACACCTTCGCTTAAGAATGCGCCAACAAGGTTTCCTAAAGCAGCAATTGCTAAAGCTGTTTTAGCTTTAACCGCCTTTGTTGCAACTGTTGTTGCAATGGCATTTGCTGCATCATGGAAACCGTTGGTGTAATCAAAAACCAGCGCAACTATGACAATCAGAATGACTAATAGATGTGCAGTTGTCACGAATTAGGATTCCTTCAACGCGATTGTGCGAATTACGCGAGCAACGCGTGCCATTTCATCTAGTGACTCTTCAAATGCATCAATAACACCGTTGATGCGCAAGATTGTCATCGCGTCATAGTTACCGCTGAAAAGCATTGAAGTGATGCGACGGTGTAGACGATCGCCTTCAGTTTCGATCTTGTCTGCTTCGCTGTAGTAGTGGTCAAGATCCTTCAAGCTCTTTAGGCGAGGCATTGTGCTTGCTGTTAACTCTGCAAGACGACGAACCGCATCAACTAGTTCGATCAAACCATCTGGGAATACATCTACTCCGTGCAGAACGATCAGATCTGTTGCTTCTTCAATCTCATCCATTGCATCGTCAAGCTTGTTTGCGAGCTCCTGCAAATCTCCGCGATCGTATGGAGTCACAAACATGTCGTCGATACGACGAACAATCTGTCCAAGCAGCTCATCAGCTTCAGATTCAATTGAACCAATTCGCTTTGCCACATCTTTACGATCTTCTTTAGCCCCGTTGATCATTTCCACAGACATGCGAGCGCCAACTGCAATGCGCTCGGCAAGTGATGTGTAGAGATCAAAGAGGACGGCATCTTTTGGTGTTAATGACACTAGGTCTCCCTTGTTTGAAGAGGTTTTCTCAACCTCGTAGGAACATGGCACAATCTACCCATGACTAACTTCGAACTTGTACTTCTGCGCCACGGCGAATCCGAATGGAACGCCAAGAATCTCTTCACCGGCTGGGTGGATGTCCGCCTGTCAGATAAGGGAGAGGACGAAGCCCGCCGCGGCGGCTCAATGTTGGCCGATCGTGGCTTACTGCCTGATGTAGTTCACACATCATTGCTTCGTCGCGCGATCCATACCTCGCAGTTAGCTTTAGATGCATGTGATCGCCACTGGATCCCTGTGCACCGCTCATGGCGCCTGAATGAACGCCATTACGGCGCATTACAGGGCAAGGACAAGGCTCAGACCTTGGCTCAGTACGGCGAAGAGCAGTTCCAGTTGTGGCGCCGCAGCTTTGATGTGCCACCTCCTGCAATTGATGACAATGATGAATTTAGCCAGGCAAAAGACCCACGCTATGCAGATTTAGGCGCAGCAGCACCAAAGACCGAATGCCTGAAGGATGTAATCACCCGCATGCTTCCTTACTGGGATGAAGCGATCGTGCCTGACCTGAAAGCCGGAAAGCGCGTATTGGTAACAGCTCACGGAAACTCATTGCGTGCATTGGTAAAGCACCTTGATGGAATTAGTGATGCTGATATCGCAGGATTAAATATTCCTACAGGAATTCCGCTGTACTACAAGCTAGATGAAAACTTTAAGCCAGTTATTAAGGGCGGCGAGTATCTTGATCCAGAGGCAGCAAAAGAAGCTATTGCTGCTGTTGCGAATCAGGGTAAGAAGTAGAAATTACTTACTTGGCGTAGGTGTTGGCGATGCTGTTGTTGTCGCTAACACCGCACCAGCTGTAACACCTGCATAATCATCTTTGTTCTCGCGAACAATTGCATCAACTGTTACTGCGCCAGCACGTGCGAAGAACAATCCAACCTGCACACGTGAACCAGCAGGTGCACCAAAGCCGCCTAGAACAGCCTTTGCATTTGCACTTGGGCCTTCAAAAATAATTGGTGTGTTCTTAGGCAAAACATTGTTGCCTGTATATATGGCTGTTGAGCCGTTAATCGCTACACCTAGTAATGCATCCTCTTTGTCGGCGTTGTTAACAACGGTTCCGACCAAAACAGCGTTTCCGCCAGCTGCGGCAACTACAAGCAGGTTAACAATCTTGATGTCATTGCCATCTTTTGTGATTGTTGCTTCAACACCATCTGTTACTTGTCGTACCTGGCGCGTTGAAGCGTTGTTACCTGCTCCGCATCCAGTTAATGAGACGGCTAATGCTGTAATTACAACTGCTGTAAGTGTGCGACGCATAGGCGTAATTGTCTCACATCAAATTAGCAGTGTAGGACGCTACTTATTCGAGGTTTCCTGAAGTAAATAATGCTGGTAGAATTGACCCTCTAGCGAAGGGCATCACATGACATTTAAGGTCGGCGAAACCGTTGTTTATCCTCACCACGGGGCTGCATTAATCGAAGCTATTGAAACTCGTGTGATCAAGGGTGAAGAAAAGACCTACCTAGTGTTGAAGGTTGCTCAAGGAGATCTAACAGTCCGCGTTCCTGCAGACAACGTTGATCTAGTGGGCGTTCGTGATGTTGTTGATTCAGCTGGCCTAGATCGCGTATTCAGCGTATTGCGCCAGCCATACACAGAAGAGCCAACAAACTGGTCTCGTCGCTACAAAGCTAATCTTGAAAAGCTTGCATCAGGTGATGTTATTAAGGTTGCCGAAGTTGTTCGCGATCTTTACCGTCGCGATCTAGATCGTGGCCTATCAGCTGGTGAAAAGCGCATGCTCGCCAAGGCGAAGCAGATCCTTGTGTCAGAGCTAGCTCTTGCAGAGCGCACTGATGAAGAAAAGGCTGCAGTAATCCTTGACGAGGTTCTAGCTTCTTAATTTCATGAGCACACCTTCTCTGAAGGTTGTTGTGGCGATTACATCGCCAATCGCTTTCGAATTACTTAACAAAAACTCCATTGTTCACACCACCTTTGGTGTTGCACGTGCATTTTCAATGGAAACATCAATCAATACCCATTTAGCAATCGCCGTAACCGAAGGCGATGCTCATCGCGTTGCAGATTTTGGCTGCGAAATATTGATCTGTGAACCCAATTCACCTGCATCGTTGGCAGCAGCGTTAAAGGATTCCAAGGCTTTTGATCTGGTTTCTATTCATGATTCTCAGCGCCCGCTTACTCGTACCAATCAATTCCATCGCACCGTAGAAGCGATGATTGGCGATGTTGATGCGGTTCGCCCAGCTGCAGCCTTTACTGAAACGCTGAAAGCTGTCACACCTGATGAAATGATTGAAAAGACAATCGATCGCACATCGATGCTTCGTATTTCAACACCCGAAATGATTCGTTTCAGCGCAATTGATTTTGCAGGAGCTGGTTCAACCTGGTTTGTTCCTTTAAAGAGTGATGCAAAGACCGCTGTAGTTGATGCAGATCCTGAAAGCCTGCGGGTTAATTCCGCTGCTGAAATTGCCTTGATGGAATCATTTGTTCACTGGCAACAAACAATCGCCCAGTAACTTTAAGGCCTAGATTTTAATTTAGAGAGTTACTGGTGCTTCTTTAAATTCCTGTATTCGCTCAGCATCTTAAAAGGCTTGCCAAATGTAGCTTTTGGAATAGCCCACATTGATTTGGTTGGTGAATGCCAGAAGCGCTTCCACAATCTAATGGGCTTAGTTGCAATGCGGTGTGGCAGATCCTTGATGTAGTTATCCCACAGATCATTGCTCTCGTGTTCTACCCGTGAATTACACACAGAACATGTGGTTGAAACTAGTAAGCGACCTGCATAGACAAGTTCGTGCACCGTTTCTTTGCGGCAGTGAGCACAGTTAAGTTCGGCTTCTAAAACTTCTTTACTCAATCTTTGTACCCCCTTCGCGCTAGAACATGTTCGGCAATCGCTAAATCCTGCGGATAAGTAATCTTCACATTTGAAACATCTGCCGTGATCGACATCGTTTTAATGTTAGGAAAATACTTTTCCATACAAGCCGCAGTATCTGTTCCTGCAAAACCATCGATAGCTGCCGAGTTATAAGCCTCTAGTAATTGTTGTGCAACAAATCCTTGCGGTGTTTGTACTCGTACAACTGTATCGCTGCGCGCTGTGTCCATCTCGCGTGGATCAACGGCGATTGTCGGAATTGCACCTCCGTGACGATGTGCAGCCTCTGCGATCTCGACAAACAGTGCAGGTGTTGCAAGGGGGCGGGCACCGTCGTGAATCAGTACAACCTCAATATCTCCCGCTGCAATGGCAGGTGCCAGGTGCTGCAGGGCGTTGTACTCGCTTTCATGGCGGGTTGAACCACCGTAAACAATCTCAACATCAAAGCCGCGTACTTCGCGTTCTAGCGTTGCGCGTGCCATCGCTTCATCATCAGGGTTGATCACCAAGATGGTGCGCCCATGCTTAAAGTTCTTCGAGGCGTTAGCAAGGGATCTAGAAATAATGCGACGACCGCTAAGAGGCAACCACACCTTGTTTGTCGTGTGGCCGAAACGAGTTCCAGAACCTGCTGCAAGCACCACTAGCGCCGCTTTGATTCCTGACTTCATAGCGGTAATTGTGTCATGCTTGCCCACATGTTGGGTCGCCGCAAAAAGAAGGATCACCTTGAAAAAGCGGCTGAAATCATTGCTAAACACCACGCAAAAAGAGATCGCAACAGCGGATTGTTTACTGAATTACAGGAAGAAAAGCGCCGCCAACTAGGGCTGCATCCCACCTTAAAGCCAGATCCCAAAGAGGTGCGGGCGGAGAAAACAAAAGACCCGCTAACGAAACGTCAGCGGGCGCTTTTGGAAGAGCTAGGGCTAAACCCTAAGGATAAAACTTAAGAAGCGTAGGTAAGTCCTAACGCATCTTGTTCACGACGAAGCTTCACGATTAATGAATCTTCCTTAAGTTCAACGTGATCATAGGTAAGAAGTTCACCAACACCAATTGGCTTGATGATCTTTGCACCTGCAACTAATCCGATTGGAACTAAGTTGTCGCGCTTTGCATCAAGTGCGTTATCTGCATAACCACGAACTGTGTAGCCACCGATACCGTCAATAACATCGCCAGCTGCAAGATCCTTCTTAGTCATACATACAACTTCAGCGTTTAGGTGTGGTGCGAACAATGATGATTCACGATCCAAGATTGCGCGGTACACAGTGATTGGCGCTTCAACAGATGCCAAGTGGTACGGACGGTACAAAGCAAAGTACGGTCCAGGACCCATTGATAGGTAGCTCATCTCGTGTGCGATGTAAGGATCGTTGTGACGAACTACAACGAACACTCCTGGTGCAACATCGCCGGTGCAGTAATCAACAACACCTGGACGATCCAAAACTCCACCATCTGCCTGCAGCGCGAATGTGTCTTGCAATGTCTTGATAGTTGATGCAGGTCCGTACATTCCACGCTTTGAAAGCTGAAGCCCTGTTGTGTTTGCAAGTGCAACCATTTCAGTCATGGTCTTTGAACCATCTGTAAATGAGCACAGCATCTTTGGATTCATCTTCTTTGCTGTTGCGCGCTCACGTACTGAATCTGGGTTGCTCAAAGGCTCAAATGGGTTGTTCTTGCCCTTACCTGCTGCAACGATTTCAAAGTTCAAATCACGTGCGTAATCAACTAAAACCTTGGCTTCAACAGGCTCGTCACCGTGGCAGACGGCGTACACAACGCCGTTGTCCTGTGCGATCTTGTGAAGAAGTGGCCCGATAGTTACATCCATTTCAACGTTGAGAACAGCTACATCCTTCTTTGCAAGCAATGAAGAGTGAGTAATTCGAGCGCCAATATCTGGAATTCCGGTGCCTTCTACAACAACATCTACTGGAAGCTCAGAAACGATTTCAGAGTTTGAAGTACCGGTGTGCTTTCCTTCAAGGATCGCCTTTGACAGTACATCTTTGTCATCGCTGAAAACGATGTCAGTAATACCCAAATCTGCGTAAACAATCTTGATGCGCTCTGGATCAATATCAATCACAACAGATAGCGCAATGCCATCCATGTGACCTAGTTGATTACCAAATCCGCGACCCATCTGACCTGCGCCAACAAGTGCGATGCGGGTATCGCGACCAATCTTCTGTGCGTGCTCTCGTAAACGAGTTGAGTAAGACACCGTGAGCTCTTTTCTAAGGTTGTGAGATCACGATTAAGCGATCTCCGATTTTTACAACTGGAAGCGACACTGCTTCAACATTTACATCGCCAGGCATTTCAGGTTCTGTTAACCCATTTGCCTTGAGATCTAGATGGCCAAGATTTAAAAGATTGTCGCTGGCAACTGAGCCAACGGCTAAAACGTTGTAGGTGTTATCTGCAAGTGTGATTGTGTCTCCCACTTGTGGTGCTCGAGTCTGCACATCTGGCGTATGAATAATTGAAAACTCATGCAGCTCAGCTGGTGCATTCTCGCCGAAAAATACAAGGACTCCTTGTTCGGCAAAATCAGGCACTAACTCGCCAACGGCGGTAACCGTCGTTGAGTAAACGATCTCTGACAAGGGCTTACTTTTCTTTGATGTCGTCTGGCTTTACACCTGACACGAAAAGCTCTGGAGTAATGAACATCGCAAGTGGGCCTGCTGGGCTTGTTGCGTGAATATCAACTGTTAATACCTTCTTCATTGGGTACACACCAACGCGCGCTGTTCCGCCACAGTCGATAACTGCAACTGCGATCTTGTCGAAGGGAACGCTGCTCTTGAAACCATCAAATGGTGTTCCGCCTGTTAGCTCTGCAATGCGAGCTGCTACCGGGTGAATTCCACCGCCAGTAACTGAGTAAATGTATGGGCGATCATCTGTAGGCGTGATTGTTAAAGGTCCGCCCCAACCACCTTTTCCAGCTGCGATAACTACTGACTTGTATTCGCCCATTTTCTTCTCCTTTTGATAATTCTTAAATTTAGATCTTCTACTTAGAGTATTAAACCCCAAGGTGCAGTTACCCACACCTTGGGGTTTAAATTCACTACTACTTGCTGCTGTATAGACCGAAGCTTGCGAAGTAAGCGATTACAACTGATAGAGGTCCAGTTACTAGACGGCTAAATAGAACCGCTGGTACACCAACTTCTACAGTCTCTGGCTCTGCTTCACCAAGTGCGAGACCTACAGGGATAAAGTCGCAACCAACCTGTGGGTTGATAGCGAATAGCGCTGGAAGTGAGTATTGAGCAGGGATGTTTCCCTTACCAATCTCTACACCAAGAAGTGTTCCAACGATCTGTGCAATTACCGCTCCTGGTCCAAGCAATGGAGAGATAAGTGGAATTGCACAAACAACTGAGATAAGTAGCAACCCTGGAAGAGTTGATGCAGATCCCTTAAGTCCCTTAGCGATCCAGTCACCAATACCAGTTGTAAGAATCAAACCGATAATGAATGAGATGAACGCCATGAATGGGATCACGTTGCGAATTACTGTATCTACAGAATCGCGACCTGCCTGATAGAGAGTTCCTACTACTCCACCAACAGAACGACCGATCTTAACGATGAGGTTATTTAATGCGCTCATGTTATGCACCCTTCTTCATCATTCGAGCAGTAATTGCTTCAGTAACAATTCCGCGAATGAAGATAACGACTAGACCAACAAGTAAGTAACGAACAGCTAGGTCTCCAAGACCGAAACCGAGTTGCTGGATACCTGTTGCGATACCTACGTATACGAAGAGCTCGCCTGGGTTCGCGTGAGGGAATAGACCCAAGATTGGGTGAACAAATGAAACCGCTGAGTCATAGAACGCTGGCTTGAAGCGTTCTGGTAAAAAGCGTCCCATTGTGTAAGCCATTGGGTTTGTTAGAACGAAAACTGCAACGAATGGAAGGATGATGTAACGAACTGGGTACCACTGGATACCAGGACGTGCAGCTGCCTTTCCAAGGTTTTCAATCTTCTCTGGTCCGATTAAACGAACTAGAGCATTAACTGCGGTTAGCAGAACGATAAGTGTTGGAAGAATTCCGCCCATTAGTGAGAGAAGAACTGATCCACCCTTATTGAAGACTGCAATAAAGTCTTCTGCTGCTGTTGCAAGAGCGCCGAGAACGCCGTCTTGCTTTTCAACCGTTACATCTGCTGACAAAAGAATCAGTGAATGTAGGTTCAATGCACACCTCCTAAGTGTTTTTGGGTTGGTTGTACAACCGTTAAATGACCACCCGTACGGATTGTTTGGTCATTACTCTCCACCAGCTTTGATCCGCCCAAAGTGTTCGATGATGTGCTGAGCGCTGCTTTGTGCAGCCTCTTGCACCTTCTTCTTTTCACCTTCAGCGATTCGGTTTCCCGAAGCGATCTCTTCGATGGAGAATCCTGTGTATGAGCTCAGTGGCTTTGATTTTGCAAAGATGGTGAAGCCCTTAAGGACCATTCCATCTTTGACGATTCCACTGTCATCGCATGTCAGCGCAACAAAAGCGCGACCACCGCGGTATCGACGTCCACCCATGCCAATTGCCATGGTGCCTTGCTTGCGCAGGCCGCGGATATCTTCTTGGAAAATTTTTGCTTGCTTATAGGCGAACCACAATTGGAAGAGCCACATGATGCCGATGAGAATAAATAGCTTGCCTAGATTGCTCACGCGCTCTTCACCGCCGTTGGTTGAAGTGACTTAACTACAGAGTTAGCACACGCTAAATCCACTATTAGGGTATCTATTAAGCCCGCTTTAGCGGCCCCAACCACGCCCAAAACCTTCTCCGCACCTGATGCAACCCCGATTACACGCGGGATATTTTTGATCTCTTCGAGGGTCAATCCGATGACTCGGTTATCCAATTTCGCTGAAAGCGGGCTGCCATCCTTCTTATAGAAGCGGGCTGCGATATCCCCGGCGTAATCCTTGGCTAGCTCATCGCGCTCTGCCTTGGTGGTCTTGAACTCGCTGAACACCATCTCGGATGAGGATGAGCCAGCAGAGCCGATTCCTACTAGGGCAACGTGGGCGCCACGGGCCAACTGAAGAGTCTTAGCGATGCTCTCCTCTTCCAATAATGAATCGCGAACCTTGGCGTTGCTGACAACGACAGGGGACAAGAAGGGAACAAATTGTGCGTTCAGGTTCTTAGCCAAGTTACGGCCAACCTCTTCGGCGCTAACCGATGTATTAACAGATGAAAGTGAACCCATGACCTGTGTGACCTTTAGACCCGACAAGGTTTCGCTATGTGTATTTACAACAGTTGCTTCAAGGCCACGGCCCCAAGAGATTGCAATAGTTTGGTTATCTCGTAGGTTTTTCAATAGTGCGCTCGCAGCTGCACGGCCTACGGTGTTAAGTGTTAAATCATTTGATTCGCTTGTAATTACCTGAACATCTTTAATCTTTAATAACTCTGAAAGCTGTGCTGACAGCGCTTCGTGCTTATGCGTGGGCGAAACAATTTTAATTTCGACATAACCCATGCGCTTTGCATCAGACAACATGCGCGAAACATTTGATCGAGATGTATTTAATTTTGATGCGACCTGATCTTGCGAATAGTGGCCCTCGTAATACAGGCGTGCTGCGCGAAGGATTAGCTCCGTCTCGCGCTGCTTCACAATCATCACATCCGTTCAGTCGTTGAACATTTGCATAAGTGTGCTGTTTTCACTACCCATAAATCAAGGACATTTGTGAATTTATTTATAACGATTAAAGGCCGAGATTTACCAGTTCAGATAGTTGCGAACGGGCCGAATTCTTAGCGTCCTGCGCTGTGTTTGCGGCAATTGCGACATTACCGGCCAGTACTAATTGTTGTAAAGAATGTGCGGTTACTGCTTGCGCAACATCTGTAAGTGTGGCAACGCTGCACGAAAGTGAAGATACTCCCAAACCAACTAAGACAGATCCCAGCGCTGCATCTGATGCAGCTTCACCGCAGACACCAACAGGACAGTTGTTCTTAATGCCGGCTTGTGCGACCAGATGCACTGCGCGCAACAGCGCTGGCTGCCATGGATCATTGAAGCCTGCAAGAGGGGCAGATTCGCGATCTGCTGCATGTAGATACTGCCCTAGATCATTTGTTCCAATTGAAACAAAGTCGCACACCTTTGTAATTTCATCTGCATGGAAAATTGCAGCAGGTACTTCAATCATTACTCCTGCTTTATTTAAACCGTACTCACGCGCCATCGAAACAAAGGCTGCAGCCTCACCTGGCAAGGTCACCATCGGCGCCATCACCCATACTTCTGCCGTTGTTGCCTTTGCCGCCGCCGCAATTGCTTGCAACTGTGTGCGCAGTAAATCTTCATGTCCACCGATTGTGCGATATCCACGAACACCAAGTGCTGGGTTTGGTTCTTGATCAAAGTTAATAAATGCCATCGGCTTATCGGCACCCGCATCTAATGTGCGGATTACAACCTTTTTGCCATTAAAGGGATTAAACAATTCGGTATAGATTGCAGTTTGTTCTAGCAGTGTTGGTGCATCGTTGCGATCTAAGTACAAAAGTTCTGTGCGCAATAAACCAACACCATCAGCACCTGCAGCAACCGCCGCAACTGTGTCCTCAACGCGACCAATGTTTGCGTAGATCGGAACTACCTTGCCATCGGTTGTTACATAACCTTCGGCAGAACGTGTAATAACCCTTGATTTACGCTGCTTTATCTTCTCAATAACGCTGGCAATCTCAGCCTTTAACGCTAAATCTGGGTTGAAAGTGACCTGACCCTTTGTTGCATCAATTGCGACGGTGCCACCGGCATTTACCATTGCTGCATCTACAACTCCTGGACAAGCAACGATCGCTGCGATTCCATTTGATCGAGCAATGATCGCTGTGTGACTAGTTGGTCCACCACCAACTGTGACGATTGCAAGAATCTTGTCTGTTTCTAAATCAGCGGTATCTGCAGGAGATAAATCCTGTGCAATCAAAACGGTAGGTACTTCAAACTTTGGAATTTCAGGGTATGCAATACCTGCGATTTCGCACAACACACGATCACGAATATTTGCAACATCACTTACACGTTCTGCAAGGTAACCACCAGATGCGGCCAATAGCTCTTGGAAAACTTCAGTTGCCTTGACCATGGCATAACTTGCGGTGTGACCACTTGCAATAAATCCAGCAGCCTCTTCAGCAATCGCAGGATCAGTTGCGATCTCGGCAGTTGCTAACAAAATCTCTTGTAGCTCACCCGTTGTTCGGGCTGCTCGTGCCTCTAAATCAGCGCCAACGTTTTTGATTGCAAGATTTAAGGCATGGCCTTCAGCTTCAAAACCTTTATCTGACGGCTGACCGGTTGCAACTGGAATATTTGTATTAAGAACAAAGAAAGGACCAACAGCAGCGCCTGAACTTGCAGGTATGCCAGTAAGTGTTGTCACCGATTGTCCTTTAGTTAGGTGCTTCTACAAAGAAGCGACGAGAGCGTCTAGAAGTAGTGCACCATCATAAAAGTCACAGAAGTTAAGATCAATAGTCAACGAAACAATCTTTGTTGTTGCGCTTTCATAGCCAATCGTCACCGATGTTACTTGGTTGGGAAATAGCAACGGAGTTGCAGAGCTCATGGAATATGTAGTCAGATCAAATACTGTCGTTGTAGCCCCTGAAAGCATTGCTACAGGCACCTTTCCGTTCTTTGCAGCATCTGTTGTGGATGCAACCAAAGCGGCTAAATCTGCGATCGATGATTGATCTGGATCTCTAAATACTGGCAATGCGCTGCCGTACTTCGATTCGATAATCAAAGCAACACCAATATGTTCATGTGCTGCTAAATCTGGACGACCGCGTAAAACTTTGGCCCAGGCAGCGATAAATTGGGCGTGATCAAAGTTGGCGCTAACACTTCGAGTAAAGGATGCTTGCGCGATTCCGCGGGTCATTTCAATACCCTTGGCAATTAAAGCCTTGTTTGCTTCTTGGCGCTTGATGATTGCAGGATCTAATTGCGCGCCGTTGACATCTTGCATTGTGATTGTGCGATCTGGTCCAGTTGGATGCACGGTGCGCAGATCAATGCCGCGATTTGCTGCCTCTACTCGTGCCTTTGGAACCGCCTTCACATTGGTGTTAACAATGATTGGCGCAGGTGGAGCAACAACAACTGGTGTTTCAACAACAGGTGCAGGTGCCACAACTTCAACAGATGCAACCGGCTCGTTGTCATCACCGAAATCAAAAGCCATTACTTCTGTTTCAGTCAGCATGATCAATACAGGCTTACCGATTTCAACAACATCACCTGGGTTTGCAACTAAAGATTCGATAACGCCATCTGCAGGTGCTTCAACCTCCATGTCGATCTTGTCTGTCATTACCTCAAACAGAACATCGCCACTTTTAACCTGGTCGCCAACAGCAACATGAAAGTTGATTAGCTCGCCAGTTTCCATAGTCATGCTCATCTTCGGCATGACAACTGGATATTTGAAACTCATCGCCAGTTCTTAACAATCTCGCGAGCAGCAGCTTCAATATCCTCGATCTGCGGAACCGCAGCCTTTTCAAGCTGTGGTGCGTAAGGGATCGGAATATTCATGCCTGCAAGGCGCTTAATTGGCGCTATTAATGAGCCAAATGATGAAGAACCAGCAAGCTGTGCAATTACCTCGTTGATAAAGCCTGCTTGGGCTGGACCTTCTTGAACAACCATTAAGCGACCAGTTTTTTCAACTGATTCAAATACAGGACCCATATCCAATGGCGAAATTGTGCGCGGATCAATCAAGGTAATTGAAATACCTTCAGCTGCTAATTTTTCTGCAACTTCGTAAGACTTATTCACCATGATGCCCGTTGCAACGATCGTTAGATCCTTACCTTCGCGAACAACCTTTGATACTCCAAGCGGAATACGTGCTGAACCTTCTGGCACAGGATCGCGACCAGGAATCTTGTACAGCAGTTTGTGCTCCAAGAAAATAACTGGGTTTGGATCATCAATTGCTGCAAGCAACAATCCCTTTGCATCTGCTGGGTTTGATGGAACAACAACCTTTAATCCAGGTACTGATGCAAACCATGGTTCAAGATTTTGTGAATGCTGCGCAGCAGCACCGGTGCCTGAACCTTGCGGTGTACGCAAAACCATTGGTACGTGCAAAGCGCCACCTAACATGAAGTGAATCTTTGCTGCCTGGTTTGCAATCTGATCCATTGCTTGCGCAGTGAAATCTGAAAATTGAATTTCAACAATTGGACGCATGCCAGAAAGGGCTGCACCAACTGCTGCGCCAACAATTCCAAGCTCTGCAATTGGTGTATCTAAAACTCGATCTGCTCCGTAACGGTGGTACATATCGCCAGAAACACCAAATGCTCCACCGTAAATACCAACATCTTCACCCAACAAGAAAACTTCTGGGCGTTCATCGAAGGCAATAGACATTGCTTCGCGTACTGCTTCTGCCATTGTTAACATGCGATCGCTCATGCTGACACCGCCTTAAATACAGCATCTAATAGCCCTGATGGCTCAGCAGATTCAGCCTTTACAGCCTCATTTACGGCGGCCTTGATGGCTTCAATTGCATCATTTTGAATCGCATCGCACTGCTCTTGATTTAACAAGCCAGCTTCGATTGCCCGAGAAATGAAACGTGGAATTGGATCTTTAGTGCGCCACTCTTCAATCTCTTCCTTGGTGCGATACAAATTCTTATCAGAACGTGAGTGACCCTTCCAGCGATAGGTCTCAGCGATGATTAGCGTTGGACCTTCGCCAGCTTTTGCGCGATCTACAGCAGCTTGAGCAACTTCGTAGACTGCAACAACATCATTGCCATCAACATTTACTCCAGGGATTCCATATCCCTTTCCACGATCTGCCAAGTTATCAATTGCAAATGCCTTTGCGGTAGAAGATGACATTCCGTAGCCATTGTTTTCGCAGAACAAAATCATCGGCAGCTTCCAGATCGCTGCCATATTTGCAGCTTCGTGGAATGCACCCTCATTCATCGCACCATCACCAAAGAATGAAACTGCAACAGTTCCACGATTCATCATCTTTGAAGCAAGTGCTGCGCCAGCTGCGATTGGCAATCCGCCACCAACAACACCATTTGCGCCAAGGTTTCCGGTTTCAACATCTGCAATGTGCATCGAACCACCGCGACCACCGCAGTAACCAATCTTCTTTCCAAGTAATTCAGCGATCATGCGGGTTAAATCCGCACCCTTTGCAATGCAGTGACCATGTCCGCGGTGTGTAGAGGTGATCTGATCCTGCAATGTCATCGCCATACACATTCCGGTTGGTGATGCTTCCTGTCCGATCGACAAGTGCATAGTGCCGTGCATCATTCCGCGACCAAAGAGATCTTCAACCGCCTCTTCAAATTTACGGATTCGCCACATGTACAGAAGGGCGTGACGGGCATGCTCGGTCGATGACAATGGATGACCCATAAGCAGGGGATTGACGCTCATATTCCAACTTTCACATTTGTGCAGCGGCTTGAATGGATGTTCATATTAAACACCACTGTGAGTGACGTTACGCTACGGGGTATGAAGGAATTTCGCTCAGTAGTCGCATCAGCCGTAGGTCTGCATGCCCGTCCAGCAGCACTTTTCGCATCAACTGCAAAAGGTTCTGGAAGCACGGTTCGCTTAGCAAAGATCGTTGATGGCCAGGCAACTGCAGCCGTTGATGGTGCAAGCGTGCTTCGCGTCATGACCCTTGGCGTCAAATGTGGCGATGAGGTAGTTGTAACTGTTGAAGGCGATACAGAAGAAGAAACTATTGCGAAGCTTCAAGAGATCGTAGAGAGCAACGATCATTGATTTCTAAATTACGTACCGGCGTTGGAGTCGATGCTCATCAATTTGGCGAAAGCGGACCATGTGCGCTCGCAGGTTTGTCATGGGCCGATGCTCCACGTTTAGTTGGTCATTCAGATGGAGATGCAGCGGTGCACGCGTTGTGCGATGCGGTTTTATCTGCCTGCCAACTTGGTGATGTCGGAACATTCTTTGGTGTCGATAAGCCCGAAATGGCTGGCGCATCTGGTGTTGCAATGATTGAAAAGTTGCGCGACTTTGTAACTGGTAAAGGTTTTGTCATTAACAATGTTGCTTTGCAGATTGTCGGCAACCAACCAAAGATCACGCCACGTCGCGATGAAGCGCAGAAAGTCTTAAGTGATGCACTTGGTGCACCCGTTTCGGTTGCTGCGACAACATCTGATCAAATGGGATTTACCGGTCGTGGTGATGGTATTTATGTAATCGCAAATGCATTGGTAGTTGCTCCATGACATTAAATCTCTATGACACAGCTACACGCGAAGTTGGCGAATTTAAACCGCTAGTTGCCGGCGAGGTTTCTATTTATGTATGTGGCGCAACCGTGCAGGCAGCACCACACATCGGCCATGTTCGCAGTGGAGTTAACTTTGATATTTTGCGCCGATGGCTCATTAAGAGCGGATATAACGTTACTTTTATTCGAAATGTCACCGATATTGATGACAAAATCCTGCAAAAAGCAGATGTAGAAAAGATGCCTTGGTGGGCGCTGGCGATGAAGTATGAGCGTATTTTCACCGCTGCATACGCATCTTTAAATGTTATGCCGCCAACCTACGAACCACGCGCAACTGGGCACATCACTCAGATGATCGAACTTATGAAGACGCTCATTGAAAAGGGTGCTGCCTACGCGCCGGGCAATGGCGATGTTTATCTTGAGGTTCGTAAATTAAATCGCTACCTAACTTTGTCTCGTCAGCACTTAGATGATTTACAACCAGCAGCAGATGCTGATGAAACTTACAAAAAAGATGTTCGCGATTTTGCTTTGTGGAAAGCTGCAAAGCCCGGAGAACCATCATGGCCAACTCCATGGGGTGCAGGTCGTCCAGGATGGCACTTGGAATGTTCAGCAATGGCACATGCGTACCTTGGTGAAACATTTGATATTCATGGTGGCGGATTAGATTTAGTTTTCCCACACCACGAAAATGAAATCGCACAATCCGAAGCTGCAGGTTATGGCTTTGCAAAGCGTTGGTTACACAACGCATGGGTTACTCAATCTGGCGAAAAAATGTCCAAGTCACTTGGTAACACCTTGCAGGTTCATGAGATCTTAAAGAATTTCCGTGGAATTGAACTGCGCTGGTACTTAGGTGGAGCGCACTACCGATCAATGTTGGAGTACTCACCAGAAGCTTTGCAAGAAGCGGCAACAAACTTCAAACGAATCGAAAACTTTTTAACTCGTGCAACTGAACTTACTGGCGCGCAACCAACGCCAAAGATCAGCGCAGAATTTACCGCTGCAATGAATGATGATTTAGCTGTACCGGCGGCGCTTGCAACTATTAGCGAAAATCTACGACTTGGAAATCAAGCAATTACCGATAATGACAAGGCAGCAGTTTCAAAGAACGCCGATGAAATCCGTGGAGCGTTAGAAGTATTGGGTTGCGATCCATTTGATGCTGCATTTGCATCAGCTGGTGGCTCAGATCTAACAGAAGCGCTAGATGGCGTCATTAAATTAGCTCTTGCAGAGCGCGCATCTGCTCGTGAGCGTAAGGATTTCGCTGCATCAGATGCCATCCGTGATGGGCTTGCTGCTTTAGGAATTACAATTGAGGACACTGCTCAAGGGCCTCGCTGGTCTATTAATTAATTACTGAAACGAGATCTCATCATGGCTGGCAATTCATCCCGTAAAGGCGCTATTCGCCAATCAAAAAAGGGACCATCTGCCGGTACTGGTGGAAATAACAAGCGTCGTCTTGAAGGTAAAGGTCCAACTCCAAAGGCTGAGGATCGTCCATATCACGCAGCTGCAAAGCGTAAGAAGGCTGCTGAAAAGCGCGAGACTCGTTCTCCACGCATGCCAAAGGGTGATCGTCCTCGTGGTGAGATCGTTGCAGGACGTAACGCGGTTCTTGAAGCACTTCGCGAGAATGTTCCATCGACAGAGTTATTAGTTGCACGCAGTATCGATGTTGATGATCGCGTTGCCGAAAGCTTAAAGCTTGCACTTCACCACGGACTTCCAATCCGCGAAGCACACCGTGCCGAAGTAGAAGGTATTTCACCTAATAGCCAAGGAATCATCCTTGCGATCAAGCCATTCCAGTATTCAAGTTTTGAAGAGATCATGGAACGTGCAAAGTATCCATCATTGATCGTGGCACTAGATGGTGTTACAGATCCACGTAACTTGGGCGCAATCATTCGTTCTGCCGCAGCATTTGGTGCAGCAGGTGTGATCATGACCGAACGTCGCGCAGCAACAATGACAGCATCTGCTTGGAAATCATCTGCAGGTGCAGCAGCACGTTTGCCAATCGCACAAATTACAAACCTTGCTCGCACAATTGATGCAGCTAAAAAAGCTGGAATGTTTGTTGTGGGACTTGATGGAGAATCTGAAGATGACATCAGCAGCATGAAGGTTGCAACTGAGCCTTTGATGATCATTGTTGGTTCCGAAGGTAAGGGCCTTGCACGTCTTACAAAGGAAAAGTGCGATCTAGTTATCTCAATTCCAATCAGCGCATCTACTGAATCACTTAACGCAAGCGTTGCGACCTCAATCGCACTCTTCCACGTAGATCAGCAGCGCCGCAGTAAGTAAGGAAAAGCCTTGAAATACACCCGTTTTATCGCACTTGGTGACTCCTTCACCGAAGGCATGTGCGATGAGAAAAAGTACGGTCAGTATCGGGGATGGGCAGATCGCGTTGCCGATGTTATGGCTGCGCACTACCCAGATTTCAAATATGCAAACCTTGCTATTCGCGGAAAGTTGTTAAAGCAGGTAATCGATGAACAAATCGAACCAGCTCTTGCTCAGGTAACTGGTAAAGAAACTCTGATTTCTTTTCACGCCGGGGCAAATGATGTTATCCGCCCCAAGTACAACCCCAATCTTGTTTTACCTTTATATGCCGAAGCGGTTCGTCGCGTAGCTGCATCTGGTGCAACAGTTATGTTGTTTACCGTTCTAGAAGATAGCGGCAGTGAAGGTCGATTAGCCGAGACTTGGAAGATTCGTTTTAGAGATTTCAATGAAAACATTCGTGCTATCGCTGCAGAGGTTGGCGCGATTTTGTGCGATGCAAATGAAGAGCCAGCCTTTAAGGATCCCCGCTTCTTAGCTTTTGATCGTTTGCACTTAAATCCAATGGGTCATGATCGTGTGGCACAAGCGGTGCAAGAAACGCTGGGACTTCCATTTGATCCTTCATGGCGTCGCCCGCTTGCAGCACAAGAACCGCAACATAAATTTGTGCAAGCGGCAATCACAATTGTTTGGTTTGGAACCTTTGCACTGCCATGGATGTGGCGACGTGCACGCGGTAAATCATCAGGCGATGGCCGTACCTGCAAATATCCAATTGCAATTTCTTGGCCGTTGTCACACTTAGATTAAAGAGAAGTAACCGTCCACTCCCAGGTGTGTACACCAGTCTTAATGATGTACTTATCTAAAGTATCTGGACCACATGATGCGGTACCCACTCCACGATGCGCGGTATCGATATGAACAACTGTGTTGCCACAAGCTGTTACCTCAACATCGTGAGTCGCATCAGCTAAATCCGCATCTCTGTTAGGGGTTACAGACACCTGTGCTGGCTTGCCCATCGCAAAGCGAAGGCCATTTCCAGTTGCGTTTGTGACCTCAAACCAACGAACTGCAGCGTGCCCACCATTTTCTTGTGGGCGAACATATGGAATGTACTGAGCTGCAACAGTTGAAATATAACGACCGATACGTCCGATCTTGCGATCAGGGTATGACTCGTGTGCACCTGTTCCGAAGTAGGTCAGTTCGTTAAGTGAACCATCTAATTCAAACAATGTTCCCACACGTGCTAGATCATCAAAGGCCTTTGGAATTGTTACAGATTCCTTAACTGTAAATCCATCAACAACTGGTGTAATCATTTGTGTGTGCTTGAAAGAAACTCCAGTGCTGGTCTGCCAGTTATTTACAACTTTGATAGATGTTGGAGTCTGTGTAACAACGCAATCGGTGCGCGAAATTTCGCGGATTCCGTAACGCTCCCACTTGGTAGCGATATGTCCGATGCGATCATTATCAGTTGGTGCGCGCCACAATGAAACAGATGGTGCAACGATTCCGTACGGCAAAATAATTTGACCGTGCTCATCTACAACATCGCCTAGCTCCTTAACCTTCTTAGGCGCAGTTAGCGCTGTTGAAGGAAGAGCGATCTGGCTCCAACCGATTTCTGACATTGGTAATGCCCAAGGAGTACTTGCTACGCGAACCAGGGTGAAGGTGATGAAACGTTCTCCACGTGATGTTCCCTTTGCTAGCTTCTTTGATGAAACCTTGAAGTTAACCTTTTTACGAGGTGCAACCTTAGGAAGTTTTACAACGCCACCATCTTGGATAACGCCATCGCAGGTGATTGACCATTGCAGTTGATACTGACTTAGGTCGGTGAAGAAGTTCTTGTTAAAGATTGCGAATTGACCTGTTGCTGGCTTAACGCCGGTGACTACAGCAGGGGCTGCAATAGCCTTAAATTCATGCATTGCAGGCTTAGCTGTGCGATCTGGAAAGACCATTCCATCGCAGCAGAAGTTGCCATCATGCTTTGTTTCACCGTAATCGCCACCATAGGCGTTGCGCTTTGAACCATCTGGCAATGTTTGAACAGGACCGTGATCCCACATCTCCCAAATAAATCCGCCTTGCAAGCCACGAGTTGATTCGATCGCTTCCCAATACTCTGCCAAGTTACCGTTGGAGTTACCCATCGCATGCGAGTACTCGCACATAATCAATGGACGATCAGCCATTGGAGACTTCGCATAC
>ERZ1034363.700-NODE-700-length-21539-cov-2.961047_pt1 | contig 21539 bp, 12 predicted proteins | sample MGYA00520616_ERZ1034363 | MGnify/ENA primary metagenome ERZ1034363 (study PRJEB33736, sample SAMEA104284506) | Azolla filiculoides | biome: Urban; feature: Water surface; material: Ditch water | place: Netherlands | collected 2015-10-28 | depth 0-0.1 m ... | reverse complement strand
ATTCTACTGCTTCATGGACAGCATATGTAGACTCGTTCGATCAAGATACGGGTAAACTTAGAGTCTTTGATTATAAAGGCACGTTTAATAATTCACTTTCTGTAAAAGCATTTGACAATACTGTATCCGCAAACGTATCAAGTATACAAGTATATGGCGACGGAAGAGCTAAGGGTACGGCTAATTTTGAAAATGGCCTGATTAGATATCCTGGCATATATTTGAATACTGACGGCCATTTGAGTTCCGATAAGAGACTGCAAGATGGTAAATATTACCACAACTTCTCTTATGTAATCAATACTAACCAAGATTATAGTTCTTTCAAGACACCTCTAAATAACATAGTACATCCAATAGGTATGGCAACATTTGTTAATAGGTTGAGTGACCACACAGTGAACGTTTCAAGTAATTTGACCAATACTATCCTTAAAACATCCACATTAGTCGATAGTTTCAATGTGCGAACGGGTGCTAATAATATTGTTTCGACAAATGTTTCCGCAAACTTAAGATTGACGGTTAGTGTTGGTGATGTTGTTACGGTTGGCACACTCACTAAGAGATTGTCTGGAACAGCAAATACAACAGCACAATCGAATACGGTTGTTGGTGTTAATACCAACTTCTTAAACGAACTCCAAGATGGTGATATTGTTTACTTGTCAACAGGAAATACTGAAACGGTTACAGTCACCGGCAACAATTCAATCTATACACAAAATACTATTGGTGTAACTAATACAGGCGTTCTAATTAACTTGGTGTTTAGTGATACCAAGACAGTAACTTTTGTTAATGCTAATACAATTCTTGTTGATACAAATTTCTCAACAAATGCTTCATATGCTAATGTATCCCTTCAAAAAGTTTCATAAATAACATTATGCCTTCAATAATCACAAAAAATCTAAAAGTCACATTAGCGGAACAAGTCTACAATTTGTTAGATTTGGGTGCCAATTCATATTTACCAACAGACAGACAGTCCTATCTGTATGTTGCTTTAGGTAAACAATTAACTTGGAATAGTGGAACAGAAGTTGTTCCTAATCCGGTTGATGGTACTGTTGCGCTAAATACACTATATGACAACGCTTTGTTCGTAAAAAGATTGACAAACGCTGATGCGTCATATGTTGTTCCTAGGATCAACTGGCGTTCCGGCACTGTCTATTCAGAATATGTTGATGATGCAGATATCTTTGGAACAAACTTTTATGTGTTAAATTCACAATACAAAGTTTTCAAATGTTTATCAAATAATAACGGAGCCGCATCAACAAGTCAACCAGAAATTACGTTATCTTCAACCTCATTAGAAGAACCATATATTGAAACGGCTGATGGATACAAATGGAAGTATTTGTATACGTTGAATTCACTGCAAAGACAGAGATATTTAACACAATCTTGGATGCCAGTTACCAAAAATAGTTTTGTATCAGGTTCAGCCATAAACGGAAGTATTGACATTGTTAACCTCACAAATAGTGGTAATAATTATGTTGACGGTACAACGCAAAACATCATAACCATTACAGGTGACGGAACCGGTGCTGTAATGAAAGCGAACGTAGTCAATGGCCAAGTTCAGAATATCATTATTCAGGATCGTGGAATAAACTACACCTATGCTACAATAACCTTTAATGATATTACTGGAGGATCAGGTTCCTCGGCCGCAGCTGAAGTTGTAATTTCTCCACAAGATGGCCATGGTTTCGATCCAGTTTATGAATTGGGTGCATCGACCATTATGTTTAATTCTGATTTCACAGGATCAGATACATCATTCCTAGCTGAAAATGACTATAGGCAAGTATTCATAATTAAAAATCCATTGTCATCAGCTAGCGTTTTGGCAACATCAGAAAAGTATACTTGTTATTATAAATTGAAAGTTTCACCTGGTTTAGGTAATTTCAACGAAGACGAGATCGTTTACCAAGGCGTTTCTTATGCAACTTCCAATTGGACAGCAAACGTTGTTTATTTTGACGCAGTTGCTAATTACCTATATGTGAATAATGTTAAAGGCACACCAATTACGAACCAATCTGTGAAAGGTTTCAACACAGGGTCAATTCGTATTATTAATACATTAACCGAACCAACTCTGAAATTATACTCCGGCAAAGTATTATACATATCTAATAGTGCAGTAATATCCAGAGATGCAAACCAAACCGACAGAATTCGTTTCATATTAAGTTTCTAAGAGTCACGAGGAATAAATGACCACCACTTTTAATTACGATCCATACTACGATGATTTTAATGAAGATAATAACTTCATGCGTGTGTTGTTCCGTCCTGGCTATGCAGTACAAGCCCGTGAACTAACGCAATTACAAACGATTCTTGCAAATCAGATTGAGAAATTTGGTAATCACATTTTCAAAAGTGGTAGTCCAATCATCGGTGGTAAGATTTCACTTGATGATAAAGCTAACTACATTATCCTGAAAAACCAGTATAATAATTTGGATATTGTTCCTGAAAATTTCTTAGACAAAACAATCGTATCATTCAACAGTACCACTTCAGTTCGTGCTAAAGTTATCGCTATAGATGTGACTGATAGTACGGCACCAGTTCTAGTTTTGAAGTATCTGAGTGGTGGTTCTTTCTCTGAAAATGACGAATTGAAGATTTACGGACAAAATATTTTTGCTCAAGTTCGTGCAACTAATGCCGTAGGTAATTCTTTCGTTGCTAGTATTCAAGAAGGTGTTTATTACTTCCGTGGCCAATTTGTAAAAGTTGTTCCACAGTTCTTGGTTCTAGAACTATACTATAAGATTGGTGCTAACTCTACCGTTGTTTCCAACCAACCAACATATAAAGTTGGTATTGAATTCACAGAAAATATCATTGATGAAATTGATGATACATCACTGTTAGATCCAGCACAAGGCTCATTTAACTATCAAGCCCCTGGCGCAACACGTTACCAATTAGATACAACATTATCAAAGAGAACTATTGATTCATCAGATGAATCGTCCTTCTTTGAGGTTTTACGTTTAGTTAACGGTGTTAAAACAAAAGAAGTGCAATATCCAATCTATTCAGAGATTGAAAAAACAATGGCTCGCCGTACATATGATGAGTCAGGCAACTATACAGTTGACCCATTTGTTATCTCTCTGGAAGAAGGTGATCTGGCTAACGGTAAATTCAATATCGTCCTAGATCCAGGTAAAGCATATGTTGGTGGATATGAGTTTCAAACTATTGCTCCAACAACCATCCAATTAGATCGTGCGAGAACCGTAGCAAACGTTGTTGAATCTGATTTACCAACAAACTATACGAGTTATGTAGCATTAGCGAATATCCGTGGAACATTAGATTTTACAACCTTCCCTATGTTGGATGTACACTGTGTCGCACATGATTCAGTCGATGCTTCAACAGACGCAAAATATAACTCAACAAAAATTGGTACCGTTCGTGCCAGTATGATGAAATATAATGATTCATACAATGCTAATTTAGGTAATACACACACATTTTTGGTTAATGTGTTTGATGCCCAAACCCTTGGAATTACGGCTAACGTAGCATCAACTTCAACAAATACTGTAATTAAATTACCTGCAACATTCTCCACAACACCAGGTGCAAACGCATATGCGAATATGTATTTCCGTCTGACTGATTCTGGCAACTCATCTATATCTCCAATCCTTATTACTGAATCAAACGGCGCAGGTCTAACTGTCACATTAGCGGAAGCTCTCCCAGTTACACCAAACACCAACAACTCATTCTCAATTGACGCTGACTTCCGTTTTGCGGAATCTATCTTGACAAAGACCGGAACCGCTAAATTGTTTGGTGGAAATATTGATGGAGATTCTAAAGATGAATCAGGTAATGCATATATCAATGAACCATCAAGAACATCATTAATTTTTGATGTTCCTTATGAGGCTGTTAAAGCTGGTTCGATTGCTAATTATGACTTCTATGCTAAAAAGATTTATAGCAATAAACTATCTGACGGTGCAGGAAAAATCACATTGTCCACTGAGGGCACTGATACCTTTGCATTTGCAGGTACTCCAGGAGTTCTATCTGATTCGGTCGTTTTAAATAATATCATTTGTTTCATCAGAAGCGATTCTGCATCTAACACTACTTCTGGTATTACACCAAACACCGTCTTAAGTTTGGCAAATAATAATTTCACAGTTACAGCTATTAACTCCACAACCGTTGATGTACAACTCAACACAGTTGGTGTACGTGCTGATTTCATCGTTACTTCCAAAATTAACAATGCAGAGAACGGTTCAACCGGTGCAATTCGTGGCAAACAATTGATCCCACTCATTACTGGTGCAGCTTTACATGCCAAAGTTCCTTATGAATTGAATCCTGGCGGTGACACTCTTGCTGCTGCAAACTCTTCAGTTAAAACAACATTTACAGATGGCACAATATTTAATGATATTGGTGCAACTTGGTTCTATTCGAATGGTTCATTGACTAATTTGAGAACTCCTGGTATTGCTGTTAGTTTGCAAGTTCCTGATGTTTATGAGATTGTTCGTATCACAGATTCATTATCTCCTTCAGTTAACGTAACTACAGCTATGTTGACCAATTCGATATATGATGTTACAGATAATTATGAATTTGATAATGGTCAGAAAAAGACACACTATGACCACGCAACAATTAAACTTAAACGTGGATACAGTTCACCAAAAGGCCGTATTCTTGTTCAGTACAAATATCTAAAACACCAGTCAGCACCATCACCACAAAACGATGGCCTGTTTACGGTAGATTCATACCTTAAAGCCGGTTCAAATTTCACATACGATGATATTTCTGTATTTGTGAATAAAGATGATGGAAAGACAACTCAATTACGATCAGCTTTCGACTTTAGACCAACTAGAGAAATTGGTGGAGACACATTAAGTGGTGCTGTCAACCCTGATCCAGATTTAACAGGTTCATTAAATTTCCAATATTACCTTGGCCGTATCGATCAGGTTGTTGTTAAACCTTCCCGTGAATTCTATGTTGTTCAGGGTAAATCGGCTATTTCTCCAAACCCATCTCCAGTTTCACCTGAAGATATGTTGATCTATACGCTAACAATTCCTGCGTATACTGAAACAGTGGCTGATGTTCGTGCAGACTTTACAAACAATCGCCGTTACACCATGAAAGATATTGGTGCTTTCGATTCACGCATTAAAGGTCTGGAATATTACGTTTCATTAAATTCACTGGAACGAAATGCATCATCATCTAAGATTTTGGACAACAATGGTCTTGAAAGATCCAAGTATGGTATTCTTGTGGATAACTTCTCCACAACCGATGCACAAGCAACTTACACAGACGTTGGATATGATAACCGTTGTTTGGTTGAAAACGGCGAACTGAAACCTGCTTCATTAATGAGAACTTTCCCAATGAAATGGGTTGAGTCATTAAGTAGTGGTCCTTTCAACGCTGTTGGTACTAACACCAAGAAAACTTTGATGTTAGATTATACCACTTCGGAATTCGCTAAACAGAAATATGCAACCAAAGAAATGACAGTTGCTGGTGCTCTGTTTGGTAGTTTCTCAGGTACAGTTAAACTATTCCCTGAATTTGCTGCTGATGTGGATACTGAAGTTACCGCAAAAGTTACATTAAATTCAATGCAAGGTGTAGAAGATGCTTTCACGTTTATCAATGATGCATTAAAACGTGTTGCAGACAGAACAGGATTGTGGTCAACAGACAAGAATAATCCATTCTCAAAAATTTCAACAAATGCATGGTACACAGCATCATCGTCATCATATGTTGAAAGTGGTGTTCTACTGAAAGCAGGACACGCTCACGGTGGTGAAGGTGCTGGATTTAGAGGCAACATTTTAACTACAACAGATAGTGTATATTTCAATCAGAATTATAACCTGTCACAACAAACACTAAGCACTTCAACATCACAGGTTGACGTTGGTTCTTTCGTAACAGATTTGGCAATTATGCCATTCATCAAAGGTCGTTTAATAACCTTTGCATCAGAAGGTTTGCGTCCAAACACAACTTTCTATAGTTACTTTGATGGCACAAAAGTTGATGAGTACATCACTGTTCCGAACAAAGTTACACTGAATGTTGCATCAGGATTTTCTTCAGGTGAAGTTTCTCTGATTGCAAACACAACATCTGATCTTGCTGCAAACCTAGCAAGTTTCTTGGCTGGCGGATCATCATATGATGCGGTTATTGTTTCGACAAAAGAACCTGGAACAAATACAGCCTATATCATCAATGAGACAGGTAAACCTTTAGTTAACAAGTATATTATTGGTTTAGACACGGGTACAGTTGCAGTCATCAATTCATTAGTTGAACACCATTCTGGAATGGGTAGAGCTAATACAAGTAATGGATCATTCATTCTTTCATCAGATGCTCCTTCCGTGAATATTGCTGGCAACACAATCTATCTGATACATCAAACAGGAGACCAGAAAGGTTTAGGTATACCTCTCACCGTTTCTAGTTACAACGTAACAACTAAAGAAGCTGTGGTCAATGGTGGTATGGCATCATATAGTGGTAACTACACATACTCGTTTGGCGCCAATTAAACATACCAATTCGGTCAAGTTTCTGGTGCATTTTATGTGCCTGAAGCAACATTCCGTTCAGGTGAAAGAAAGTTCCGCTTGTCACAATCTTTCAACAACTCTTTCGATACAGATTCAATTTCATTTGCAGAACATACTTTTGTTTCTTCTGGTTTGAAAGTTGATAAGACCAATTTAGTGGATACAGTTTATAACATTGGTGTTCAACCAAAAGTTGTTGGTGCAACAACCGAGACAACACTTGTTTCACAGACCACGTCCAGTCAGATCATTGCAACATGGCAGGATGATCCTCTTGCACAGACATTCTTTGTTGATCCACAAGTATACCCATATGGTGTGTTCTTGGATAACGTAGACCTGTTCTTCAAGGCAAAAGATGATGATAACATTCCAGTTCGTGTGCAGATTCGTCCTACCGTAAACGGTGCGCCACATACAGATTTCTGGTATCCAGAATCAGTGGTTTCTAAGTATCCATCTGAAATTAATTTGTCTAATAATCCGTTATGGTCTAGTGCGACAGATAAAACAAACTTCAAATTTCAGTCTCCTGTATTCTTGAAGCCTGGTCTTTATGCTCTTGTTGTACTGACAGATTCACCAGATTATCAAATGTGGGTTGCAGAAAAAGGTCAGTTGACCACCCGTGGTGAAACTGTATCACAGAACCCATATATCGGTACACTGTATAAGTCACAGAACTCAATGGAATATGTGCCAATTATCAATGAAGACATGATGTTCGTTTTGAACCGTTGTGTATTCGATACTGGTGCAGCATCGTTTGTGTTGGAATCTGAAGCACAATCAACAACATATAACGTTGACAAATTCCGTGTACTACAAACCGCAATCAATCCTTTGTCTGATGCTCCTATGTCAGTCACACATTCTTTCTTGTCTAAACCAGTTGGTCAGGCAAAAGAAACAGAATACCGTGAAATTCTACCTGACGTTACATACTCAATGGGTCAGGATGAATACTATGTTGTTGGAGACAGAAGAAAAGAATTGGCAGCACAAGGTGATTTTACTCTGAAAATTGATATGACAACAACTGATGATTCAGTTTCACCTGTTATATCGTTGGAAAGTATTTACCTGAACGCATGGGAAAACTTCGTAGATAACGGAACTCTTTCGGCTGAAGATTTTAATATCTTGGCTTCAGGTGCAAACTACTCGAACTCAAACACAATCACTGTTACCTCAACAACAGGATCTGGCGCAGACATTCGATTAGTTGTAAATGGTGCAAACGGTAATGTTGTTTCAGTTAACGTTGTTTCAGGTGGTTCTGGTTATACTGATGATTTCACGATGGCCATCAACTCCGCAACCGGTACAGGTGCTTCTATTATACTGAATAGTGAATATGATGAATCTGGTGGACCATGTGATGCTAAATACATCACCAAACCTATTGTTCTTGCTGATGGTTTCGATGCAGGTGATCTGCGTGTATTCCTTGCAGGTAACAAACAAGGTTCGACAGATATTCAAGTATTCTACAAGATACTCTCAGCTACTGATGCGACACCGTTTAACGAATGTGCATACCAGAAAATGGTTTGTGTTAATCCAACAACTACTCCTTCTAAGACAAACATGGAGTATAGGGATTATGAATATCGTCCATCTGCAACAATTAATGCTGTTTCATATGTTTCTGCCGATGGTATAACATATGATACATTCAAGACTTTTGCTATTAAGATTGTCATGACCTCAACAGATCCAGCAATTGTACCTAAAGTCAAAGACTTGCGTATCATTGCTCTGCCTGCGGAGTAATAAATGTTATTGAAAGTAGAAGGCGGTCAATTCGTTAAAGATACAACAAACAAAGCGTTATTGACCGTCAACCCAGCGGCATTGCAAGAAAATGAAGCTAGAAAAAAACTAGCTTCTAAAATAAATTCAAAAAATGATGAAATAAATACATTAAAGAATCAAGTAGAAGAGTTATCTAATGATATATCGGATATCAAGATGATGCTGAAACAACTAATAAAAAACTAGGATATTAAATGGCAATTCCTATTATTACCAGAACAAACACCATCGATGAATGGAGAATACAGACCAATCAAGAAGCAACAGCTCTTAATGCTCTTGAAACTGGTGCTTATACGAAATCAAATGGTGCTCTAACCTTAAGTGGTAATAGTTCCCTTGTATTGACAGCGAACGGCGTATCTCTACAGGTATCAAACAATGCAGTTTTTCAGAGCGACATAACTGTTGAGAAAAACATCATTCTTGGTTCTCGTTCATCACAGACGGGTAACCTGACAATGGGTGCAACTTTAGTTGTTTATGGTGTTGGATCAGCACTTCAAGTTGCAAACAACGCACTCGTCAATACAGACCTTCAAGTAACAAGAACTGTATACACTGGAAATATTTCTGCAAACGGTAATGTTACTGTTGGCATCGATGCGTCTGTAGCGAGAACACTTAGACTGTCTGGAACAGGAGATGTGTTGTATGTTAATACGGGTATTGCCAAAGTCAACACTGCTACGATCACTAATATAACATCAACAAATACAAGCATAGCGAATGCGGTAATTGCATCGGAAACTGTCACAACATCCATAGTTGTGAATTCTAATGTCACCACAGGAAACATTAGAACACTATATTCTAATAATGCATCTATCACCACTGAATCGGTAGTTAATTCGACTATAGTTTCAGGTAACGTTGTAACTTTGCAATCGAATGTAGCAACAATCAATACACTATCGGTTGGCACAGGTACATTAGCAAACGCTAATATTGGTGTTGCGGTAATTACAGGCGGAGCAACAATCTCCGCTGTTGGAATTGCAACAACATTATTGGTTGTAGGCAACACAACTTCTGGTAATTTGATCACATCGAATTCAACTAGAACAGGAAGTTTAACGGTATCGAATAGTGCAACAATCGGCGGCACTATTACGGTAACCGGTAACTCTAATCCAGGTAACATTGTAACAACTGGATTAATCCACACAGCAACATTGAAATCTACAGGGTTGGCTACATTATCCGATGCAGCAACAGTTGGTACAACTTTAACTGTCACAGGCAACACTTCATCTGGTAATTTAGTAACAACAGGTTTAACACACACTGGAACACTAAAGACAACAGGTCGTGCAGACTTCGGTACGGTGGATGCAACAGGAAACGTTACATCAGGAAACGTTGTTACTACAGGTTTAGTACAAACTGGCACAATCAAAACGACAGGTCGTGTTGATGTTGGAACAACATTGGTCACCGTAGGCAATACTGCGGCAGGCAACGTAGTTTCATCTGGATTGATGTACACGATAAATTTAAAAGCAACAGACACAACAACGGTTGATAAACTATATGCTGGTGCAACGCAATTAAGTAATACAACAATTGATGGTCGATTAACAGTCACTGGCGATTTTGTATTGACTGGTGCATCAATCATTGATGGTGACTCTTTGATCCTTCGTGCGAACACTGGACAACCATATGGCACAGGATACTCATATTTTGGAGTTAACCGTGGTGCAAACGCCAACTCATATATTCGTTGGAATGAACCAGCAAAATATTGGGACATTCGTGATGTGGATAATCCTACAAGTTATTCTAAGATTCTAACTGCTAATTTAATTAGTGATAGTGTAACAACTGTTGATTCTAATAAATTAGCAAGTTTGACTGCTGCAAAAACATTGAACGATTCTATTGCAACTGCAAACACAAATCTGAAAGCATACACAGATGGTTTGAATACCTCAATGCTTCAACGTGTTACTGGCGCAAACGCTGCAATCGTAACGGCAAACACATCGATGAAATCATATGTCGATGCTAATATTTCGATTGTTAATCAACGTGCTGTAACTTCCGGTACATATGCTAATGCTGCTTATGCACAAGCAAATACTGGTGTAGCGAATGCTGCGACTGCGGACCAGAAAGCGGTAAGTGCTGGAGTTTACGCTAACGCTGCTTTTGCACAAGCGAACACTGGTGGACAAAACGGAATATCAGCAGGTTCTTATGCAAACGGTGCATTTGTTGCTGCTAACACCGCATCAGTTAATGCGACAAGTGCCGGATCATATGCAAACAGTGCTTTTTCTAAAGCTAATACTGCAACAACTAATGCTGCGACTGCGGATCAACGTGCTGTAACTTCTGGTGTATACGCCAATACCTCTTATCTACATGCCAATGCTGCATATAATGCCGCTAACAACTCGGTTGATCTGTGGGTACGTTCTGCTGCAAACAGTGCAAGTTCATACGCTAACTCTGCTTACTTACATGCAAATTCGGCGTTTGGTGCGGCTAACACTAAGTTTGCAAGCGCTGGTGGTACAATTTCCGGTGATGTTAACGTAACAGGTAACTTGACCGTTTCCGGTTCAACGACATATGTGAACACTTCGGTATTGTTGGTAGGTGATGCAATCATCACTCTAAATGCTGATATTCCACAAACATCATCACCTTCTGAAAATGCTGGTGTTGAGATTGATCGTGGCACATCAGCTAACACATTATTGTTGTGGAATGAAACCACCGATAAGTGGACATACACAAACAACGGAACAACCTATCAGAATATCGGAGCAGAATCCGGTGAAATTTATGCTAATGCTGCTTTTGTAACAGCAAACTCCGCTGCAACTTCAGCTAGTGATTTGTATAGTATAAAAGCAAACATTGCTTCACCGACATTCACAGGTGCAGCATATGCTCCAACTGCGGCTGTAACGGTCAATAGTACACATATAGCAACAACGGCTTTTGTATATAACGTTTTAGCTAATACATCAGCAACATATGCACATAATATTTCCGGTACAGCCAATAATATTACAGCATACACCATTAACCAAAGTGTTGGTACATCAAGTGGTGTACAGTTCAGTTCAATTGGTGTAAACACAGCACCATCTGGAAATGCAGGTGAAATTCGTGCAACAAATAACATTACTGCATATTACTCTGATGATAGACTGAAAACAAATCTTGGTAACATTACTGATGCTCTTGCAAGAGTAATGAAATTGAATGGTTTCTATTATGAAGCAAACCAGACCGCTCAAGATTTAGGATATAAAGTTAAACGTGAGGTAGGTCTTTCTGCTCAACAAGTTCAAGCAGTACTTCCAGAAATTGTTGTTCCTGCACCAATTGATGAGAAATATTTAACTATTCATTATGATCGTGTTGTTCCTTTGTTGGTTGAAGCAATTAAGGAATTGAAGAAAGAAATAGATTTGTTGAAGAAGGTATAATAAATGGCATTGAACTCAACCGGAGCAATCAGTCTCGCTGGAGCAACAGCGGGACAATCTATCGCACTTGAAGTTGGAACAACATCCAATACGCAAACGTCATTTGGTGATCCTGCTGTTATTAGATTGTCTGGTATTTCTAGTGGCGCAATTGACGCAAACACGTTTCATGGAAAGTCATACACACTATCAGCAAACATTCTTGTAGTTGGTGGCGGTGGTGTAGGCGAAGGCTACGGTGGTGGTGGAGGTGGTGGCGTTTCAACAGCAACACAAACATTGTCATTAGCAAACTCTTATACTGTTGCGGTCGGCGGCACAAATGGTGGATCAGCCTTCTACGGATCAAGTACCGTTTCAGCGGGTGGTGGTGGAAACGGTGGCGGCGGTTATGGCGGTACTTCTGGCAATGGATACGGAGGTGGTGGTCCAGATAATCCAACTTGGCCCGCAGGACCACCGGGATGGCCTAATGGTGGTTATGGATATGCCGGTGGCGGCGGTGGTGGCGCAGGCGGCGGTGGCGGTAATGCATGGGATGAATTACCTAACGGTTATTACATTCATGGTGGCGATGGTGGTAACGGAGCATATTGGTCGGTGACCGGTTCATATTATGGAGCTGGTACTGGCGGCGGTGCATTCTCGTACAACAATGAATATGGTTGGACTCCCGGTGGTTATGGTGGTGGAAATGGAGCTGGTGCTGGTAACTATGGCACAGGCAACGGCCAAGCCGGTGGCGTCATTGTTTCTTATGTAAGTTCTTCACGATTGTATTCAGGAGGTACGGTAACATCATCTGGTTCAGGAGCTTCTACTAGATGGTTTCATAGTTTTGGTTCCGGTGGAACATTATTATCAGGTTCAGCATCAACGTATAGTATATCATATCTTTCAGTTGCTGGAGGCGGCGCCGGTAGAAACGGTGGTGGAGGAGGTGGAGGTGTTTTAACTGGAACATCATTAGTAGTATCTGGTTCATCGTACACTATAACAATAGGTGACGGCGGAACAGCTGGAGGTAATGGTGCAAACACCAGCGTAAGTGGACCATATTTCATAGTCAACTCAATTGGCGGCGGTGCAGGCGGAACGTTTAATTCAGTTGGAAGCAATGGTGGTTCTGGCGGTGGCGGTTCATACAATACAAGTGCGGGTAATCCTTTGGCTGGCGGAAGTGGTACAACTGGCCAAGGTAACGCTGGTGGATATGGTTATATGTCTCCGAATGAAGCAGGTGGTGGCGGTGGCGCTGGCACAGGCGGTACAAATGGTAACTCTGGCGGGGCTGGTGGTATTGGTTGATCAGCAAGTATATCAGGTACTGCAACATATTACGGAGGTGGCGGTGGCGGTGGCAACAACAACAGTATTCTTCAGGGCTCAGGAGGCACGGGCGGTTTAGGTGGTGGAGGTAATGCTGGTGGTTATCCAGGAGATAACGGTGTTGCAGGAACAACAAATCGTGGTGGCGGTGGCGGTGGTACAAATGGTGGAACAGCGGGTAATGGCGGTTCTGGTATATTAATTATCTCTTACGTTGGATCGCAACGAGGCTCAGGTGGTACAGTAACGAGCGTCTCAGGAAACACCATACATACTTTCACAACATCTGGAACTTTTACAGCATAAAGGATTTTTGAAATGAGTCACATAAATTTTGCTAATGTTCAAAATTTCATTGTAGTTAATACAACCATAGCGGAATGGGAATTTATAGAATCTCATCCTGAAATATATGGTAATTCTACTAATTGGATTGAAACGGATGCTAATACCTATGGTAATATACATTACACAATAGAATTTACTTCTAATGGTAAAATTATGACACCTGATGGTGGTGAACCGTTCCGTGGAAATTATGGTATAGTGGGATACATTTTTGATACCGAGAATGATGTTTTTTATGCACAGCAACCATATCCATCATGGACTTTAAATACAACAACTTGGTTATGGGAAGCACCAGTTCCTATGCCAACAGATGGTAATTATATTTGGAATGAACCAAGTTTAAATTGGACAAAAATAGAAATGCCAACATATAATCCATATACGGTCAAACCATAATGTTTAAATCAATTATACTCTGGGCATTAAAAGTTCCAACACTCCTATTTTTAGATTTGTTCACAATTGTATTTTCTCCAATAATTTGTTTATTTGTGACGCATGAAGAAGAATCTGAAGCTACTGGATTCCCTTCATTGTTTCCCGGAAAACCAAGAGAATTTCTGATTAAACCTTTAAGGATATTTCAATCATTTGATGCGCCACTTGATGAATGGTGGTATGGTGATTATGCACTAGATTCATGGCGTAAAAATTATACACAAGCAGATTATGATTCGAAATGGTGGATTCGTTACCTTTCACGCATCATGTGGTTGTGCCGCAACTCTGCATATGGTTTTGGATTAGCACTGGGTTATGATTCAAATGATATGATGTATCTTGTTGAAAAAGATAACGATGCTTTATGGAAAACAAATAATAATATGGTCAGTTTTTGGAAAGTAGAAAATCCAAAAGGTGAAATTGGTTGGTGGTACAAAGCACAATGGTTTTACACAAAAGAACGTTGCATAATGATTAACATTGGATACAAGTTGGATGCAGATTCTCCAAACGGAAAGAAGGTTGTAGCAATGCAATTTAATCCGTTTAAGTCTTATCCACTTAAATAGTGCGGCAACAAAACACATAAATAGACTATAAAAGGAGTCTATTTTGGCAGCGTATTCAGAAATCGTAATAGAGCAGGGTGCTACATTCAACACCACCGTTGACGTTACTGATGTGTATAACCACGCAATCAACTTAAACGGTTACACAGCATCGTCAATGATGCGTAAATCATACTACACATCCAGCTATAACGTTATAACTGCAACAATCACCGGCACTTCTAATGGAGAAATTACTCTATCAATGACTGCTGCCAACACTAGAAACTTAACACCCGGTCGTTATGTCTACGATTTAGTTATTAATGATGGTGCAAACACCATTACCCGTGTCGTAGAAGGTATTGTGACCGTATTACCATCGGTGACCAGATAATGGCAATCAAAGGAACAATCAATCAACAAGGTACTGTTGGAAAAGTTGTTGTCCGATCTACAAACCAAACTACAATTTCTGCACCAAACTTTGCACCTAGGTTAAATATCGCACTATCGGATGTTCAGGGTGTCAACGTGGTTACGGTTACAAATGGTGATTCATTGATTTATGATTCATCTCTAAATCAATTTGTATCAAAACCAATCAATACCGCCGAGATCGAAATAACAATTATAAATGGTGGAAGATTCTAATAAATGGCTAATACCAACACCGTAATTCAGATTAAATATTCTGATGTAACTGCAATCCCACCAAGTTTGAACACCGCCGAAATGGCATATTCAAACGTTTCAAACAAACTATGGATCAACGATGGTTCAGGTGTTGTTTCTATTGCAGGCAAATATTATACTGATATCATCAATTCAGCATCACCAACAAACGATTATGGCACTCTTGTACTGAGGAGTGGTTCTGGTGACTTTGAAGGTAATATCATTCGTGCGGTTGATTTATATTCCAGAAATTTCAACTTATTAGAACGAACTAATGTAATATTTGAATTTGCTAACACAATAGCAAACACAGCTGATGACTCAGCTTTTAATCATGCTAATGGCGCATATATTCAAGCTAATGCAGCCTACGATAAAGCAAATAGTGCGCCAGGTAATAGTGGTGATATTATACTCAATACAAGTGGTGAATATGCAACTGCTCCAAATTTAAATTACAATAGCAGTTCACAAACACTTTATGCGAACAACATTAACCTGTCGAATAATGTTGAGGCTAATAATGTAATTGCATATAACAGATTCTTTGCAGGCGTGGCAACACAACTCGCAACACCTGTTCCATATTTGATTGCACAGTTTACAGGTAATACCAAACCATACGTTCAAGTCAACTTACAGAACATTGAACCAGAAGGTTCCGGCGATTCGGTTGTAACTTCTGATGTTGGTACGGATGAGACCTTCTATATCACAACTGGTATGCAAGGTTCACAACTTGAACAGGGTGCTTTATTTCCACTAGACGGATATGTACTGGTTCAAGGTAACACTAGTCAAGTAGCGGGTAACTTAGTTATCGGTACTATTTCTGAAACACCAGGACAAAAAACAAGAATCGTGTCCGGTGGACATGAGATTGCAAACATTGTTGCGGAATTTGGTTCTGATATAATCACATTTATACCAGAGATTACTTCGCCCACGACAAGAAGAATTTCAATACACGCTAATGCTGCATTTGATTCAGCTAATAACGTATTTCCACAAGTTCAACCCGCCTTCATTCAGGCTAATGCTGCATTTACGGCTCAAAATACAACAGGAAGATATGCTAACAGTGCTTATCTCCATGCTAATGCATCGTATGTTTCACAGAATACAACTGGCATATATGCTAACTCAGCATACCTGCAAGCTAACAGTGCATATGTAAGCCAGAATACAACCGGTGTATATGCTAACACCGCATATTTGCATGCTAATTCAGCCTATGTAAGCCAAAACACTACTGGTGTTTATGCCAATGCGGCATATTCCGCAGCTAACGTTGCAGATCAGAGAGCTGTAACTTCAGGTGTTTATGCTAACAATTCTTATATTCACGCTAATTCCGCTTATGTAAGTCAAAATACAACTGGAGTATACGCTAATTCTGCATATACTGCGGCCAACGTTGCTGATCAACGAGCTGTAACTTCTGGTGTTTATGCCAATACTGCATATCTCCACGCTAATGCAGCATTTGCATCAGCTAATAATGTATTTCCTCAAGTTCAACCTGCGTTTATTCAGGCTAACTCCGCCTTCGATGCGGCTAACGTTGCAAACCAGAGAGCGGTAACAAGTGGTTCATATGCCAACTCAGCGTATGCTCTGGCAAATACTAAATTTGCAAGTGCTGGAGGTTCAATATCAGGTGACGTTAATATTACAGGTAATTTAATTGTCACTGGTGGTACTGTATATGCGAATACAACAACTGTAAACTTAGGTGATGCAATCATCACACTGAACGCAGATATTCCACCAACTCAAGCACCAACAGAAAATGCTGGTATTGAAATTGATCGAGGATCTTCTGCTAATACTGTATTGTTGTGGAATGAAACAACAGACAAATGGACGTTCACAAATGATGGCACAAACTATAGTAATATAGGTTCTGCTGCAGCAGAAAGTTATGCTAATAGTGCTTATCTTCAGGCTAATAGTGCATATTTAAGCCAGAACTCAAGTGGACAATATGCCAACTCAGCTTATCTACATGCTAATTCCGCCTATCTAAGTCAGAACTCAAGTGGACAATATGCCAATTCCGCATACTTGCAAGCTAACGCTGCTTTCATTAAAGCTAATACTGCCGCTGGTAGTGATGGTCAAATACAGTTAAATATATCAGGGGCATTTGGCGCAACTGCAAACCTAAGATTCAGTAATACAACAAATACTTTAACGACAAATAACGTGACTGCAATTGCTAATATCGCATACGCAAATACCACGGCAACGATTAAAGTATACCAGTATTACAATGAATCTTCAGGTAGTTTAGATACAGTATTCTTATAATGGCAACAGTATCTAAATTATTTGCAAACGGTGCATTTCAAACTAGTGTATCGTTAGATGAGATTACAAGAACGACAGTAGGTCAATCGCAAACAGGTATTTTTGCTAGTGAATTCGATGAGGTAACAATTTATCCTGTAACCAATGGTTTAGCCAAACGAGAAACAAATACTGGTAAACTTATGGTTGCTGGATACTTTGATGAGTATAGCATGTACGCACCAGCCGGTGGATCTCCTGATATTGTTACAAGTGGATTGATGGTTAATCTAGCGAATGCACCATCTTCAGGTGCAACATGGACAGATATTTCAGGCAATGGAATAGATGCAACCTTACAAGGTACGCCGTCTTATGTGTCGAATAATGGTGGTGGTATTAAGTTGAATAACTCAACATACAGCGGTACAGACTACATTGTTGTTCCTTACAATACTACAAATAACACGCTCACGGTTGAAATTGTTGCGTCATTTAACCCAACACAATATTGGGCCACAATTTGGGGAAATGAAAGTTATACTGCCGGGCTAGGTTTTTTTGCCTTTATGTCCTCCGCAACAAGTATGGTATATGGTAGACCTGGTGCTACTGCGACCGAAACTATAGCCGCAAGTGATTCTATTCGCCATTGGATTTTTGTTATGAACGCAGGCCAGAATAGTTTATACCTGAATGGTTCACAACAAGGAACCACACAAGCAAGAACAACGGGTGGTAATGCAACTGGTAATTTTTACTTCGGTTCAAGACACAACAACGCAGGTACAGATGCTCAGGATAAAATGAATAACTCGAATTCAGCATTACAACCAGTATACTATCAAATGCGTATTTACAATAAGGCATTAAATACTACCGAAATCACACAAAATTATAATGCGGTTAAGGCAACATATGGCATTTAAGACGCCATAAATATACCAATGCTGATAATCACCACAGAATAACAAAAGAAAAAGACATGGCAAAACTTCTAAGCGGATCAAGAATATACGGCAACACAACTATTGATACTTTCCTATCAGTAGGAACAAACGTATCAATCAGTGGTTCCAATGCTGCAACATCCAATTCTACTGGTGCATTGACTGTTGAAGGTGGACTAGGTGTAAAAGGAAACGTATATACAGGAAGTATTATACTGACTGGTTCGGGCAATACAATCACTTTCCCAGATGGAACAAAACAATCTAGTGCATCAGGCTCAGCAGGAAATACCGCTAACTCAGCATACATCCATGCCAATAGTGCTTATGTTTCACAGAACACAACTGGTGTATATGCTAATGCAGCATACTTACATGCCAATTCATCTTATGTAAGCCAAAATACAACTGGTGTATACGCTAACAATTCTTACCTTCATGCTAACAGCGCATATGTAAGTCAGAACTCAACTGGTAATTATGCTAATAGTGCTGCAAACACCGCAGACCAGAGAGCAGTAACAAGTGGTTCATATGCTAACTCAGCATACACTCTCGCAAACACAGCTAATGCGTATTTCTATGGTGTAACAAATTCTTTAAACGTTGCAGTCACATCTACTGGCAACTATGCTAATGCAGCATATTTACATGCCAATAGTTCCTATCTTAGTCAGAACAGTACTGGCCAATATGCCAACAGTGCATACCTGCAAGCTAACAGTGCATATCTTAGTCAGAACTCGACAGGCAACTACGCTAACTCAGCCTACTCAAAAGCTAATACGGCGGATATCAATGCTTTGTCGGCCGGATCATACGCTAATTCTGCATTTTCACAATCTAATGCTCACAACACATATGCAAATACTGCGTATTTCCTGAACACGGGTGGAACGATCACAGGTAATGTGACAATCACCAAAGATTTGGTTGTCACTGGTAACATTACTATCACAGGTAACTCGACAGCAATTTCTGCGAATAACCTAGTCATTGATGATTCTATCATTTATCTCGGTAACACATCAACAGGGAACACTAGCGACATAGGTTTTGTCGGTCATTTTTTCCAAGTTCGTTATCAACACACAGGTATCGTTCGTGATGCGACAGATGGAAAATGGAAATTCTTCAGTAATGTGGCAGCTGAACCCACTGGCACAACAGTAGATTTTACAAACGCTTATTATGATACTGTTAAAGTTGGTATCATCGAAACAGATTCATCCGCTAATATTGGTTCATTGACATATATTGGAACAAATTATACAACACCACTAGGTGGCGCAACAAATCCAATTCTAGGTGCATTACAGACAAGTAACAATTATGTTCAAGTTTATGCACTAAATGCAAATAATGGAACTGAGGCCTCAACAGACTTTGTTGCATATCCAGATAATGGTAATGATGGGTCTGGTTGGATTGATATGGGTATTACGAGTAGCACATATGCTTCTCCTACCTTTTCGATCACAAAACAAAACGAAGGTTATATTTTTGCTTCTGCACCATCAGGCGCATCGAAGTCTGGTAACCTTGTTATTGCTACTGATGCAACCGGTATATACAATTCTATTGAATTTTATGTTGGTGGTTTTGCACAGACAAAAGGTTCTGCAAATGTCAAGTTTACAACACAACCATCATCGACCAGTACAACAACAGGTGCAGTAATTGTAAAAGGTGGTTTAGGTGTAACAAATAATTTATATGCTGATGCAGTTTACGATAATGGTGTTAGAGTTATCAATAGTGTCAATGCGGCAAGTTCATATGCTAACTCAGCCTATGGCCAAGCAAACACCGCAACAACTAATGCTGCAACCGCAGACCAGAAAGCGGTAAGTGCTGGAGTTTACGCTAACGGTGCATTTGCTTTTGCTAACACAGCAAACGCATATTCTTATGGTGTGAATGCAACACAAAATACGAACATCACAATTGCAACAAATAATGCCGCAGCTGCAAGTTCATATGCCAACAGTGCATACAATAAAGCAAATAATGCTCTTGCAAATACCTCCGGAATTTTTGCGGGTGATCTGCAATTAAATGGTATACTAAAAGTTTACGGTACGGCTGGTTTAGGTTCTGGTTCTGAAGGCGGACAAATTGATCTAATCAAAGCGGCAACAGATACTACATTAGTTACTGGCGTTTCAATCGATGTTTACCAAAATAAGTTGCGTATTTTTGAATCCGGCGGCACAAATCGTGGTGTTTACATTGATTTGGCAAACAGCGCAGGTACATCCGTCAGTACAGACCTTCTTAGTGCTGGCGCAGCTGGCGCAGCAGGATCATATGCTAACTCAGCCTACTTACATGCAAATGGTGCTTTTTCTGCCGCAAATACCGCATTGGGATACTTAGACCAAAATGTAAAAACAAATTCTATAGTTACTTTTGATTCAGTATTGACTTCCAATAATGGTTTGGGAACAAACTTTAGAGTGGGTGATGATGCATGGATTGGAGATACAAATACTTCCAATACTATAAGAATTAAAGGTCAACAAAATTCAAACGATGGTTATATAGCCTTCGGTTCAAACACTTCATTGTTAGGTGTAGCATCAACAGGCCAATTAACATATGGTGCAAATAATGTTTGGCATGGCGGTAATGACGGCGCTGGATCAGGTTTAGATGCCGATTTTCTTGATGGATTACATGGTTCAAGCTATGCAAGATCGTCGGCTGAATCATATGCTAATAGTGCATACACCCAAGCAAACACCGCAACAACTAATGCTGCAACAGCAGACCAACGTGCAGTAACTTCTGGTTCATATGCTAACTCAGACTACTCTTTAGCAAACACCAAATTTGCAAGCGCTGGTGGTACAATTTCCGGTGATGTTAACGTAACAGGTAACTTGACAGTTTCAGGCCAGACAATATACGCAAACACAACAACGGTGAATCTTGGTGATAATATCATCACGTTAAATGCAGATATTCCAGCAAGTCAAATGCCAACAGAAAATGCTGGTATAGAGATTGACCGTGGTCTATTAGCAAATT
>ERZ1034363.699-NODE-699-length-21540-cov-10.851698_pt1 | contig 21540 bp, 25 predicted proteins | sample MGYA00520616_ERZ1034363 | MGnify/ENA primary metagenome ERZ1034363 (study PRJEB33736, sample SAMEA104284506) | Azolla filiculoides | biome: Urban; feature: Water surface; material: Ditch water | place: Netherlands | collected 2015-10-28 | depth 0-0.1 m ... | reverse complement strand
TTCTGCTTTTTTCTGCTTCTCTAAAAATTATAAAGTCAATAAATACAGTACTTTAAGTGCAAATGGGAGGGTGGTTTTAAAAGTTGTAGATAACTTGTTTATATGTCTGATAAAATCATACATAGCTATCCGATTTTGGGTGTATATGCCTGACAAATATCAGTTTTATCTTTACCAAAAATAATAAAAAAATCTTACAATTTATCAAGCATTACATTAGTTTAAACACAATCTTATAAACAAAAAAAATCCCGAGAATAACTCGGGATTTTTTCTGTTTATGATTTTACTTTTTAAGCTTTTTATAAGTTCTAATTAAAGTCTTAAGATCGCGGTTAGAAGTTACATCCATAACTTTGTCAGATAAAAAATGACCATAATTGAATGTTATAGTGTATTTTGAGGTAGTTAACGCATCAGAAATTACATCCAGGTCATTTCGTAACGCTTGTTTTTCATCTTCTATTTTTTGTAAGAGTTCAAATTTAGCTTTAAAATCTCTTCTAAAAGTCGTGGTATTAAATGGAATCGAATTAAGAATTTGCATTTGCTTCTTCGATTTCAAATCCAAAGTATCTATAATTTTAGGTACTATATTCTCAATTTCTTTTCGCGATAATGAATGTAGATGTTCAGGAAGAAAAGATTCTTGCTTTACAGTTCCTTTTTTAGGGACTGATTGTATTGCAGGTTCTGGAGCGTCGGTATTGATATAACCGCTCCCAAAACACTTTTTACACTTTACATCTAAACCTTCACACGTACAAATTTGAACTGCCATAAATAGTCGTTTTTTTAATATGCTGAAGCTGTAGGAATCGGTTTTTATGAAAAACTTCTGAATACAGTTTCAAATAGGCTGTAAAGATATATAAAAGCGAATGAAATTAAGTGTAAATTAAAAAATCAATAACGATACTTTATTCTGCTACATACTCCAAAATATCACCCGGCTGACAATCCAAAACGTTGCAGATGGCTTCCAACGTACTAAAACGAATCGCTTTGGCCTTACCCGTTTTTAAAATCGACAAATTGGCTAAAGTGATGTCTACTTTCTCTGAAAGTTCGTTGAGCGACATTTTGCGTTTCGCCATCATCACATCTAAGTTTACTACTATTGCCATAATTTAAACCGTTAAGTCGTTTTCAGTTTGTAGTGCTATTCCTTTTTTAAAGATAATCGCAATAATATAAATAACAGCTCCCATTAAAATAAAAGCTTCGCTATCTACCCAAAACTGATTTAAGTTATCAAGAACAAAGCCGTGATGCATTAAATTTTTAACGAACTGTCTCGCAATATGACTTAAAAATCCTATTGAAAGCGTGCAATAGCTAATTAAAGAAATTTGCTTAGCCACAAACGTGTTGAACGGTTTTGATAAATCCATTTTGTGCATTAGATGAATTACGGCATAAAATAGAACCGCTTTTAAAATGGAAATAATTAGAATAAAACTATACACACCATAAAAAGCAAACTTACTTTCGTTATACATAGCCATTAAGTCTAATTTTTGATACAAATTTTGAAGAACTTCAGGATTATAAAGACTGAAAAAGAAATTAACGACTAAACCGCCTGCTTCAATAGATAAGCCTACAAAAATAAGCCAAGCTATAACGTATAAGCCCCAAAATACGAAGTTGTTTGTTTTTGACATAATTGCGAAATTTAAAATTACTTTGCAAATGTCAATAAAAATTTATTGAAAAACAATAAAAATTTAATTATTTTAGATAAATAAATGCAAATCCCTTGTAGTTGCTGATGTCACAAAATAAAAAACCCCGAGTACTACTCGGGATTTGATACTATAAAGTAATTTAGAATTAGTTACAAGCGTCTAACGCTTCAGCAAATTGTAAAATACTTTCTAAATTGTTTTTAAATTCTTTCTTCTCCACACGAGCCAGTAGGGCAGGACAACCTGCTGCTAATTCCTCAAAACGCTTTTTAGGAGAAAGCATCCACGAAGCCGAAGCATTCGATTTTCCTTCCGAATCGTTGGCGCCTTTTATAATGATTTCGCCATTAAAATATTGGTACACACTGATTTTTTTACCCGTGTACATTTCTTTTACAAATTTCTTTGTAGCGCTAGACATAGAAATACCGCCATTATCAACCGCTACTTTAAATGAAACGGATGCAAACTCTTCACCATTACTCAAGGTAAGACGATTTACTTCGTTTGCTTTAAAAGTTCTCTCCGAAAATTTCCCTTGAAAATCTTTTACAGTTACCGTAATAGCATCACCTAAAGCTAAAGTTCTACTTTTTTGAATATAACCTGCAATCGTGTCTTTTTTAATCGTAGCCAAATAAGCCAAAATATAGTTTGGATCTGTATCTATGCTATATGGCGCGCTAGTAGTAGTATAACTTGGTGAACTTGCTACTGGAGCCGCTTCTTCAAAAAAGAAGTTTTTAGTTTCAACAGCAAAGTGTCTTGTATTGATTTTATTTACTTTAAAAAGCGTGTTCATATCGTTGCATTCTTCAATATTGCTCACACCATCGCTTTTGTCATAGTCGTTTTCAATAAGCTTGTTTGACCATTCAATAGATTTGTTAGGTAAATCTAAATAATTATAAATTTGTGCTAAGTTGAAATAAGCACTATATCTTATTTTGCGATGCGCTTTTGAATCTTCCGCATATTTTTTAGGTAACGATTCAAAGTATTGAATTGGACTTTGCAATTCTACTTCAAAGTTTGATACCGGATTGTTAAACGTCATTTTGTCAAAAACAGCTCTTACTTCTTCAAATGCTTTGTATTCTGCGGCTTGTTCAGGGTGTTTTTTATTGGCTAAAATCCAAAGGTAATCAGTTCCTGTTTTTACCGAATAACCATAATCGTTATTCAATTGCGTGTTTAACGAGTTCACTACTTCAGTAACAAAATTGTTATAAATGGTGCGGTTAATGTTGTAAAAATACGAATCAGCACTTGAGTAGCTATCATATTCTTTACTTTTCAAGGTATTACTTCTAGTAAAGTCGATAGTTTTTTGAATTTTACCATCAGAGCTGCTCACTTTTGCACTACCATTTTGAGCATACGTAAGCTCAGCGGTGTAGTAATACGTGTTGCGCACAACACCATTTTTATCTTTTGAAGAGCTAGTTCTAGTAGCAATGTTCTTCTTAGTAATGGTTGGTGTTAACAACGTAATGTCAATGTTGATGTACCCGTTTTTTTCCTTTTTTTCAAACCCATTGATGTTCACTTGGTTCTGAAAAAAGAACTTAGATTTATCATACATCAAGTTGCGGTCGATGTTGGTGGTGAACGAATACGTTCTGTTTTTTACTTCCGCTATAGGGTTGCTCGGTAATTGCACATACGAATAATTGAAATCATGGCGGTCTAAGTCAGTAGATTGTCCTAATGCCACACATGAAAGCAATAATGAAAAGATAGAGAATAGTTTTTTCATTGTGATTTTTAAAATTAATTATTGGATAAAGATACTATTTGTATTTTGAATATGGAATTTAAAAAGCGTGGTTTTTAATAAGGTATAAAAAAACTCCCGTGTGGTGGGAGTTTTTGTGGGGTTTATTGTACTAAACTTTGAATTAAACCTTAAGCCTCCAATTTCTTATGAATACTGATATCTGTTAGTTTACTGAATTGATTATTTAGGGTCTATTATTTTTGTGATTTCTTTTTTAAACCATTCTGTTGATGCAAGTTCTTTTTGTGAAATACGAAACTTAGTTAAAAATTCTTTATTTAAATGATCCTTAAGGCTAAATGCTTTTAGGAAAATGTCAACTTCATCTGATTTTAAATAGTCAATAATCTCACTTTCATTGCCTTTGTCTACTATTTTTTCAGAATCAATTTTGAGTTCTAAATAAGAACTCCTTGCTTGTCGAAATATTGAAATAATGTGGTCTTTTTTGCTGTTTTTTTGAGAAATCAACTCTTTTGTATATTCAGCTATATTTAAATTGTTTATGCCTAATTCACTTATGTTTAAAGGGTGATATAAATAGTTTTCAAAACAATAATAATTTAAAATATAATAGTTGGGATATTTTTTTCTCAATCTTAAAATTTCCGAGTCTAAAAGAAAATCACGATCTCTTAAGCCGTATTTACCAACTCTTGATTTTGTTTGACTAAATACTCCCCCAGCATCTCTTTCAGAAACAAAAGAGACATTAGTCAACTCAAGATTATTTAAAAATTCAGAGTTTTTGTTTTCACAATATATTAGTTTGTCTTCTGATAATTTATCTCTAGAGATATCTGTTATTAAGCCTGCGACATTTACTTCTGTTAAACTATGATTACACATGATTTGAAGCAAACCCTTTGCTTCACAGCGTCTAAGTAAATCGTAAGAATAAAAGAATGGTCGAGATGAATTTATACATTCTTCACAATTACACTGAATCATTTCATCCACTTTCAATCTTTGAAAATCTTTGTTGATTTCTAAGATGTTTTTTCTAATTACAGCTAGAAAATCTTTTTTATTTTCACCAGATAATGTAATAGTAATCTTACTTTCAAAATATTTTTCCCTTATTAAAGCATAAGTATTTTCATACTTTAATAGTACACCATATCTCCAATATTTATTATTATAAATATCTTGATGCATTTTGACTATTAATCTTGAGAGAATACCTTTTGGCATAAATTTATATCTCAACTCAAACATTGACGAATATTCATCAGGACTCCATTCTAAGTCTATTTCGTCAACTTCAAAAAGTCTAGGGACTAAAAAATCGCCATTTTCTAATTCGAAGCATAAATCAAATTTTTTGTTTCTCATTAGACATAATAATTGTGACATTTTTTCTCGATACTCATCTTCATGCCATATTCTTAAAATATCTTCAGTAGTGAATCTTCCTTTTTGATCTAAAACTATTTTATCATCGAGAATTTTATATACACCTTTAGTAACCCATTCATGGTTAAGAAATATTGTGTCTTTTAATTCAATATCTTTTTGAAAATGCAAAATGACTCCTAAATCATGAAAATATTCACTTAAGAATAAAGCTCCTTCTTGATCACGGTAGTGCATTTTACAAATTTCTAAATATTGATCTTGACTTATATAATTTAGTCCTTGCATTTTTAGTTTTTCGAGCTCAATTCGGATGTCAACCCAAACTTTTGGTAATGCTGTACCAATATGAGGAAGGTTTGAAGTTATCTCAATCAATTCTTTTTTAAAGGCTAAAAAATCGGACCTGAATTCATCTTTTAAACTAACTTTATAATATTTTAATAAATTAGGGAATGAATCTTGGAATTCCTTAAAAGGAACTTCTTTATTGGGTTGATCAGCTTTATTTAAAACCATAATTATAGGGCTTTGATCACCTAATAGTTTAATTATATTGAGCCAATAATAAAAATCTTCATGCCTATCTTCTTTTCTTGATTCAGTGACAATCATGTAAATTGATCTTTTTGTTAAGAAAAATTGATGTGTTGAATGATAAATTTCTTGCCCTCCAAAATCCCATACATTTATTTGTAAATCTCTCTGAATAGTAGGATTTATTATTTTTATTTGCTCATTATTAATTATCCAAGGTTGAATATTAATTCCTTCAGTGCTAATTTCATTTTCTAAATGATAGTCATCATCCATAAGTCCTTTTGAAAGACAAGTTTTACCAACCCTTCCTTCTCCAACAATAACTAATTTTGCTTCATACAAATATTCAGGAATATTCATTTGCTCAATAAAATTTCTGATTGAGTCTTTGCCTCGCGCAACAATTTCTGGGGGTAATAAATCAAAAGGATTACCTTCAAGATATAAAAATTCTAAATTTGGAAGATTTGCAATTTTAGATGGTAAATATTTAATTTTATTGTTAGATAAATCTAAATGAGTTAAATTCTGTAATTCACAAAGATTTTCGCTAATTTCTAAAATTTGATTATTTGATAAATTGAGACGTTTAAGTTTTTTAAGTTTCTTTAATTGCTCAGGAATTACTGTAATCTTATTTTTTGTTTCAGAATATTCATCATTTCCTAAATCAATTGTAACCAATTCTTGACAATTGTCAAATATTTCTTCAGGAAATTCAGTTAGTCCACAATTTCGGAGGTCAAGTCTATTCCATCCAAATTTTATTACATTTTCTAAATTTCTATTCATTTTAGCTGGCTTTGTCATATATAGAGTAATGTCAATTATTGTTTTATTTGTTTAAATATTTCCGAGGCTCTTTCCAAACTTACTTATAACGTCTCACCGGTTCGTGTATTTTGAGATTTTTTGTATAATTACTAAGGCAAAATATACAAGAAAACCCTGTATTGACCTAAAAACCACAATGGCTAAACCACTGTTAGCGGTAGTTGTTTTTCTTTTTTACAGTTTCAATATTATCAATCAATTTTTTATTCTGTTCTTTAAACGTGTCTAAATCAAAATTTCCCTTTGAATATTTTTTAATTTTTGGGATGGTTTTGTCAAGTTCTGTTTGATTATTTAATCCTAAATATGCTTGTGCGAGAGTCTGAAGAACCCAATGTTGGTCGCCACGTTCTATAAAAGATTTATCTGAGATTATTTCTTTGCATAAAACTACAATTTCTTCTCTAATTTTTTGGCTTTGAATGAAGTACGATATTGATTCAAATTTATCCGTTTCAATTGTGGCTTTTGAAGTTAACAAAAATGCGTAATTGATTCCATTGTAATAGTCTTGAGCGATATGATAACCTTTAGAGTAAAACTTAATTGCTTTATCAAGATATTTTTGAGATGCTGTTAATTCAAAAAGTCTTTTGTTGATTGCTCCCGATAGACCTAATGTTTCTGGGTCAGTCGTTTCTTCTGGATTTAGTTCACTCAAAATTTCTTGAGCATCGAGCAAAGCAGCTTTTGCGTTTGGTTTTTCAAGTTTATAAGTAACAAGCGCAAGTCTTTGTCTTAAGAAAATATTTTGAGGTTCAAACTTCAAACATACTTTATAAAGTTGACCAGCAACCCAAAATTCATTGTTATCTTTTGCTTTTTCTGCATCGCTAATTAGTTCAGATAATGTTGGTTGAATATCATTTTCTTGTTTAATTTCCGTTACATTCAATTCCTCCATTTTTGGAGGTTGAAGTTTAGGAAGATAGGTGTATACAGGACTGTCATTTTTATTGCTTTTCAAAACTTCTAATACTATAGCTTTCAATTCTTCCTTAAATCGTTTTGCCTCACTAACTCCAATATCTTTACCTAAATGTTCATATTTTGAAATTATCGTGTGATTTAAATCGAAAGGATATTTAGTTTTATCTTCTGAAATAACTATTGTAGTATTTGGTCTTAATGCGTGTCTTACACCAAGTTCATACAATGCATTTGGATTAAGTGTAGAAATATCTGCAACGACAATATCCGCATTCAAAATCCATTCATACATTGGAACATCAATATTTCCTGAATGTCTTATATCTTTAGCTCTAAAACAATCAATTCCTAACTCATCAAATGCAGGCTTAATTAAATTGTCAAAAGTTTTATCTAAATCAAATATATTTCCCGTTTCGAAATCCGTTTTAGGACCAAATCCAATAATAACAAAACAAGTTTTTTTATTTGACATATTAAGCGTTGTTTATAGCGTCGATAATTGATTGATAAGTGAAAGACATTGCCCAACTTGCACCAACTCCAAAAAGCTCACTCGGAGAAATGTTTTCTCTGTCAGTTTTCACGGCAACAATTCTTTTTCCTAATTCTACTGCTTTATCAATTTCCCATTTTACCCACGCACTTTTGTGAGTTTTACTTCCAACTATTACTAAAAAATAAGTTGCTTCATTTATGTATCTTGATATTACAGATTTGATTGCAGAGGCATTCGTGCTATTAATGCTAACATCCGCTGAATGGTCGTTTATTGAGAAATCAAAAAGTTTGTTTGCATCCCAAGCTAATAATAAATTTTTGTAATGTTTGTCGTTGTCATATTCATAACTAATGAATATTTTTTTCTTGTAAGCCATTTTTTCTATGTTTTTAAGTTAATGTAATTTTGTTGTTTTGTCTTTTAAGCTGTGAGTTGGGGGACAATTACTGCCAATTAGCAAATACCATTCACTAGTCAACTATTTTCAATATAAACCGCTCCAAAACCGCATTACAGAATTTATCTGCCATTTTGTTAAAGGTTGGGTTAAAATGTAAGTGTTTGTATGTGCAAAAACGAGTAAAAATTCCTGCTTTTAAAAACAGGAATTTTTAGCTATAATACATTTAAAATGTTTTAAAATGCATTAAAGATAGTCGCGCTTAGTTTGATTGTACAATAACGTCAGTAGTAATATCAAGCACTACAGGAACAGCATCAATTTCATTGAAATCATCATCATAAACTTTGTAGTTTCCGTTGTATTGGATGGTGTAGTTGTTATTTCCGTTATTGGTAACAGTCACAGTTCCAACAGGATTGTTAGCGTTAATCAAAAAGGTATCGTCTGCTTGTGTAACATTACAGGCTGAAGTCCAACCCGCACAAAGTTTTTGATTGCTAAAAAAATCTTGATAAAACTCATAATCATCATCTAAAACATTATTGATTGTATAAGTTCCTTCAATTGGTAAACCATCAAAATAAAACAAATCAAAACTTACAGTAGCAATTCTAGAGCCTTTAATTCCAGTAATTACTATTGATGAACGATCAAAAAGCTGAGAGTCATAAGTCATATTGTCCATTTTTAGCTCTATAACAGAACCAGAGGGAACACTATAAGATTCACCATCAATACTAACTTGATTGTTAGCACTGTTTTTGTCATCCGAAGAGGAACAAGATTGAAAAAGAAATGTTGATAAGAAAAGAACTAGGGTTGTTTTTAGAATTTTTTTCATGGGATTAATTAATTGTTTTATTTATTTTAAGAATTTGTTATTTTTTAAGTTTTTGTTCGTTTTTAATTTTTACAAATTGATTCAGAGGTTTAAATTTTATCTAAAGCCATATATTATTTTTAGTATTTCTCATGAATAAATTTGTCGTTTTCAAATATAAAAAACCGCTCCAAAACCACATTACAGATTTTCTGTACATTTTGTTAAAGTTTCGGGTCAAATGTAAGTGTTTGCTAGTACAAAAAATAGAGTAAAAATACCTGTTTTTAAAAACAGGTATTTTTACGGGGGTAACCAGGTATTTTTACGGGGGTGCAATTTTAACATTTCGACACAAAAAAAAGGAGCCGAGTGTATGCTTAGTGTATGAAGAGTGTATGCTTAGTGTATGGCGAGTGTATGCCAGAAGTATGGAAGAGGTATGGAAGAGGTATGCCAGAGGTACTAATGAAGTGACAAACTATTTAATCACCAAGTCATATTTTTGCAACAAGCCTTTTAAATTTTCGGTAGAGAATATAGCGCGTTTCAGTTTGTTTTTCTCCGGGTCGATAACAAAATCATAGCTGGTAGAAAAATCGGTTTTGTTGGCAGTTGTGCCTATAAAAACAGCGTGTCTTAAATTGCAGTTGTCAAACAAGGCTTCGGTCAAATCACTTTCCATAAAATCTACCGCAATCATACTGCAATTGATAAACTGCATTTTCTTGAGTTTCAAACTATAAAACTGGGCATAATCAAGTAAACTGTCTTTAAAGTGAAATTCATACAAAATCTGGTCAGTCATGGCAAAATTTACCGATGTAAAATTGCATTTGGTAAACCACACATCACGCAAAGACACATGGTTAATCTTGGTGCCTTTAAAATTACAATCCAAAAAGTTACAATCAATAAACGTCACGGCAATAAACGAACACGCTCTAAAATCGCAATTGATAAACGTACAATTTTCGTATTCTTTATACTTTACATCGCTTTCAGCATATACAATGTCGGTAAAATGTTGGTCGGTAATATAATCTGCGTGCATGATTTTTTTTTAGAACCGTAAAACTACTTCAATTTTTTATCGAATCAAAAGAAACTTATAGCTTTAAAAAAGCTATATTCGTAAAAAAATAAAGGGGATGTAGCTCAGTTGGCTAGAGTGCTTGACTGGCAGTCAAGAGGTCGTGGGTTCGAGCCCCATCTTCTCCACAAAGTCCTGTTTCGGCAGGATTTTTTGTTTTAAAACCCTTCAAAAACACCCAAACCAAATAAGGCAAAATCATATTTTACAGGGTCTTTTGGGTCTAATGCTCTTAAATTTTGGTCTAATTCGGCTAAAGCTTTTGCATCGTTTTGCTTGCGATTTAACAACTCTAATTTTCGCGCCACATTGCCCGAATGTACATCCAAAGGACAAGATAATTGGGCTGGCGCAATGCTTTTCCAAATACCTAAATCCACCCCTTTGTTGTCGTTCCGCACCATCCAACGCAAATACATGTTGATTCGCTTAGCAGCCGAACCATTCAACGGATCGGAAATGTGTTTTTCGGTACGTGCCAAATGTGGGGCTTCAAAAAAAAGTTGTTTGAAATGTGAAATCGTGTGTTGCAGCGTTGGATGCTCTTGTGAAAAAATTGCTTCTAATCCTTTATGATTTTGATAAATGTGTTGCAATCCTTTGATAAATCCCACAAAATCCTGTCCGTTAAACGTGCGATGAACAAAAGTTTCTAAGGTTTCCAATTGCAATTCAGAGTGATTCATCACAAAATCGTATGGTGAATTACCCATCAAATCCATCATTTTCTTCGCATTATTGATAATCATTTTACGATTACCCCAAGCAATTGTAGCCGCCAGAAAACCCGCAATTTCAATATCTTCTTTCAAAGTATACAAATGCGGAATCTGAATCGGATCACTCTCAATAAAGTTTGGATTATTGTACAATTCGACCTTTTCGTCCAGAAATTCTTTTAATTCACCTTTTGTCATTTGTTACACCCATAAAATTCTCGCAAGGAGACAATAAAGAACAAAAATTAGATAATTGCTATCCCTTTTTACTTTTCCCTTGTTTACACAATATTTCCGTCTACCATTGTTAGTTTTCTATCGGCCATGTTAGCTAACTCTTCATTATGAGTAACAATTACGAAGGTTTGCCCAAATTCGTCACGCAATTTAAAAAACAATTCGTGTAAGTTTTCTGCGGTATGGGTATCTAAATTTCCAGAAGGTTCATCGGCAAAAATCACAGCGGGTTTATTAATTAATGCCCTTGCAACCGCCACACGTTGTTGTTCACCACCCGAAAGTTCGTTGGGTTTGTGGTGCGTGCGCTCGGCTAAACCTAAATAAGTTAACAAGCGTTTAGCTTCCGTTTCTACTTCTTTTTTATCTCTATTGGCAATAAAACCCGGAATACATACATTCTCTAAAGCCGTAAACTCAGGCAACAATTGATGAAATTGGAAAATAAATCCCAAATGTGTATTTCTAAATTTAGAAAGCGCCACATCTTTTAAATCTAATACCGATTCGCCATTGATTTCTAATACTGTTCCTGCTTCTTTTTTAGGGGCATCTAGTGTGCCTAAAATTTGTAATAAAGTGGTTTTTCCAGCTCCAGAAGCGCCTACAATAGAAACGATTTCTCCTTTTTTAATGTGTAAATCAACACCTTTTAAAACATGTAACGCATCGTAATATTTATGCAGATTTTTTGCAAGTATCATAATCCAAGATTTCTACAAAGAAACAAAGATTTTTGAGGAATAAAAAAACTATTCGATGGCAATTGTCGTAAATCAAAGTATAAAGTTTCGTTAAAAAGGGTTTTGTGTTTAATTTATAACTAAATTTGTTAAACAAAAAATGAATTATGAAAAGTAAATTTAAGTGGATGTCGTTCTTTTTTGGTGTGCTAGTAATGTCATGCACCGCAAAAGAAAAGCCAGTGGCAATACAAGAATTCAAAGAACCAGTAAAAAGTAATACAACAATAGGAATGGAAACAGCAACGTTTGCAGGAGGGTGTTTTTGGTGTACAGAAGCCATTTTTTTAGAAATAAAAGGAGTAGAGAAGGTTGTGTCGGGTTATATCGGCGGTACCACTAAAAATCCTACGTATCGTGATATTTGTACAGGAACTACAGGGCATGCAGAGGCAATTCAAATTACCTTTAATCCAGAAGAAGTAGCGTATGAAGATTTGTTAGAAGTTTTTTTTGCTACACATAATCCAACAACATTAAACCGTCAAGGCGCCGATGTAGGTACGCAATACCGAAGTGAAATATTCTATCACTCATTAACTCAAAAACAACAAGCAGAAAACTACATAGCTCTAATTGAAAAGGAAAAGTTATATGAGCAACCTATTGTAACCAAAGTATCTGCAGCTACAGTGTTTTATCCAGCGGAAGATTACCATCAAAACTACTACAATCAAAATGCAGAACAAGGTTATTGTCAAATGGTGATTGCACCAAAATTAGAAAAGCTCCGAAAATATTACAAATCAAAGTTAAAATAGAAGGAAAAATAGCTATGAATACAACTATTGAAAAAGAAATATACGATATAATTGGTGATAACCACCAAATGACTTCTGCCGATACACCGCTACGTCCAGATGCTTTTGTAAAATCGGATGCTGCTAAAATGGAAGTTATTGCGGAGCATTTTGAAATCATTATGAAAGAATTAGGATTGGATTTAACTGATGATAGTTTGCAAGGTACTCCACAACGAGTAGCAAAAATGTTTGTACAAGAAATCTTTTCGGGATTAAATCCAACAAATAAACCTAAAATATCTGTTTTTGAAAATTCGTATCAATATGATAAAATGTTAGTAGAAGCAAATATTAATTTTAATTCTACTTGTGAGCATCATTTTTTGCCTATTGTTGGTAAAGCGCATATTGGTTATGTTTCTTCAGGAAAAGTAATTGGATTATCAAAATTGAATCGAATCGTAGATTATTATGCCCGAAGACCTCAAGTGCAAGAGCGTATGATTATGCAAATTTTCAACGAGTTAAAAGCTGTACTAGCAACCGACAATGTAATCGTCGTAATGGAAGCGACACATTTGTGTGTTTCAAGTAGAGGTATTAAAGATGAGAGTAGCTATACTTCAACATTGCAATATGGAGGTGTTTTTAATCAGAAAGAATTCCGTGATGATTTTTATAAAATGATTCATAAAGCATAATTTGGCATTTGTTTTGTATATTCGTAATAGAATTTACATAAAATATAATGGCAGAAGAAGTAACTAATCCAGTAATAAATAACCCTGTTCAACCAGTAAAAAATGATAAAGCCTCAAAGTTAATTTTGAGTTTATTATTTGATGGAATAGGAATGTTATCTTATCTAGTCCCTGTATTTGGTGAAGCAATAGATATTTTCTGGGCACCCATTTCAGGATTATTACTAGTGTTGATGTTTAAAGGAACTGCGGGTAAATTAGCAGGTATTTTTGGTTTTATAGAAGAAATGACGATTATAGATTTTATCCCAACATTTACAATCACTTGGTTTTATACCTACGTAATCAAAGGCGGTAAAGGACAAGAATAAAAAAGGAGCTTATTGCTCCTTTTTAAATTTTGAATCAAAAAACCTTGCGATAAAGCCCAGTTTCATACGCTCAAGCATCTTCTTTTCAAATTTCCAAAAGAAATCAAATTGCCCGAATAGAAAACCAACCAATACCAACAATACTTGATAAATAGGAAATATAAGTACCAATCGCAAAACTCTATACAACCAATGCGGTTGAAACGTTTCTGGAATACCAATTAAGGTTAAAAAAGGTTTAGCCAATTGTAATGAGCTAAAACCAGTAATTGCAAATACAATAAAAATAAGGGTTAATTGCCAATTACTTTTGACATTCCAGCGTTCTTTAAGTTTTTTCATAAATGTTATATTCTTGGGACAAATCCTCCTAATTGTTGTTTATTCGTTAATTGAAAATAGACCAAATAGTTGTAAATCATATAATTTACTTCATATCCATAATCGGTACTATTGTCATAATTAATAGCCATTTCATACAAATTTGGATTGTATTGTGAAGGAAACATCACTCTTCTGTTCCATTCGGTAACCCAAAATCTATTTCTTGCTTCTAAATAAGATTGTGAATAGTAATTTCTAGGTCTTGCATGTGTATTAAACCAAGAGGTAAAGCCACCATCAATTATAATTACTTCATATTCTAAAGCTTCATTAGCAATGTGAATAGTGTCGCTTTTTAAAGTTGGCTTATCTTCAAAAGTTTTTTGCGTTTTTGAACTAGTACAAGCTATAAGTACAGAAAAAACCATCGATAAAAGTAAAATAGCATATTTCATAACTTCACTTATTTAGAAAGGTTAAAGATAAAAAAAAGCATCGATATTACCGATGCTTTTAACACTTATAATTGAAATTTTACTTTCCAAATAGTTTTCCAAGTAAACCGCCTAATCCACCTTTTTTAGAAACGGCAGCAACAGCATCACTCATGCCAACTTTTCCGTCTCCATCTTGGTCTAGACCAAATTGTCCACCATATTTTGAAACAGCGTCCATTAATCCACCACCTTGACCACCAGAAATAGCGTTTACTAAATCGCTCATGTTAAATTCAGGTTGGTTTGGATCTTTAGCTTTATTAACTAATCCGCCAAGAATTTGAGGGATTAATCCACCTGCAACGCTTCCTGCCGCATCAGATGATAAACCAAATTTTTCACCTAAATTGCCAGTTACTTTTTCCGTCAATTGTTGTACCACCGGATTGTTTCCGTCGATAGGCGTGTTACCACTTAACATTCCAGTTAAATCGCTAATGTTTCCACTAGCTACCATATCTTTTAAACCTGAAAGGATTGAACCTCCGGCTTCTTGCATTACAGCATCATTTTGTTCATTAGGCACTGCTGGATTGTTTACTACAGCATCGCCACCAAATTGTTTTACTAATTCTGAAAGTTGTTCAAACATAATTTTAGGGATTTTTTGTTTAGATAAAGATACTAATTTTTAGTTATTTTTCAATAAGCTAATAATTTGTTCAGCAAGTTCTGTACCAATTCTATCTTGTGCTTCTTCAGTTGCGGCACCAATATGTGGTGTTAATGAAATTTTTGGATGCATTAAAATTTGGATTTCTGGAGTTGGTTCTTTTTCAAAAACATCTAATCCTGCAAACAATACTTTTTCTTCATCTAAAGCTTCTATTAAGGCAACTTCATTAATCACACCGCCACGAGCACAGTTTACAATTCCAACATTATCTTTCATTAATTGAAACTCTTCTTTATCAATTACATAACCCTCTTGAGCAGGTACATGTAATGTAATAAAATCGGAATGTTTGATAACGTCTTCTAATGGTTCTGTAACGATATCTACGTTGATAAATTGACCGTTATAAAAATCCACACGAATTACAGCTTCGTTCACATATTTATCGGCAGCGATAACTTTCATGCCTAATCCTAAAGCCATTTTAGCAACAGCTTGTCCAATACGACCAAAACCAATAATTCCTAGTGTTTTTCCACGAAGTTCGATTCCATTTGCATAAGCTTTTTTCAAACCATCAAAGTTAGTATCTCCTTCTAATGGCATATTTCTATTAGCATCATGTAAAAAGCGAACGCCAGTAAATAAATGAGCAAAAACCAATTCAGCAACACTTTCAGATGAAGATGCTGGCGTATTAATTACATGCAATCCTTTTTCACGAGCATAAGCTACATCAATGTTATCCATTCCAACGCCACCACGACCAATAATTTTTAAGCCTGGACAAGCATCAATGATATCTTTTCTAACTTTTGTTGCACTTCTTACCAAAATTACTTTTACATCATGAGTATTGATAAAATTAGCCACTTGCTCTTGAGCTACTTTTGTAGTAATTACTTCAAAACCTCCTTTTTCTAATGCTTTGATACCACTTTTTGAAATTCCGTCGTTTGCTAAAACTTTCATTTTGTTTTTATTTTTAAGCTAGTTACTATTTACTAGTCACTAATTACTAAATATTTTTCTCTAATTCTTGCATTACATCAACTAAAACTTGTACACTTTCAATTGGTAACGCATTGTACATTGAAGCTCTATAGCCACCAACTGAACGGTGTCCTGCTAAACCAGAAATTCCAGCTGCTTTCCACATCGCGTCAAATTTTTCTTGGTGAGCTTCGTTCTCCAATAAAAAGGTTGCATTCATGTTACTTCTATCTTCTTTAGCTGCTGTTCCTTTAAATAATGTATTTCTGTCGATTTCTGTATAAAGTAAGTTTGCTTTTGCTTCGTTGATTTTTTCAATAGCAGCAATTCCGCCTAAGTTTTTCAACCATTGTAAGGTTAAAAGTGAAGCATAGATAGGAAATACTGGCGGCGTATTGTACATGCTTTCTTTGGCAATATGTTGTTGATAATCTAACATATTTGGAATAGTTCTTCCAGTTTTTCCTAAGATTTCTTCTTTAACTACAACCAAAGTAGTTCCAGCCGGACCCATATTTTTTTGTGCTCCAGCATAAATTAAATCAAATTTTGAAAAATCTAATACACGTGAAAAAATATCTGAACTCATATCACAAACCAACGGAACATTAGTTTCTGGGAACGATTTCATTTGGGTTCCAAAAATAGTATTGTTGCTTGTGCAGTGAAAATAAGATGCATCTGCAGGAATTGTGTACTCTTTTGGAATATGATTGTAATTATCTGGTTTTGAGGAAGCTACAACAACTGTTTCTCCAAAGTGTTTCGCTTCTTTAATAGCGCTGTTTGCCCAAGTTCCTGTATCTAAATAAGCAGCTTTTCCGTCAACTTTCATTAAATTATAAGGAACCATTAAAAATTCTAAACTAGCGCCACCAGATAAAAATAAAGCTTGGTATCCTTTGCCCTCTAATCCTAAAAGTTCTAAAACTAATGCTCTTGCTTCTTCCATTACGGCAACGAAATCTTTACTTCGGTGCGAAATTTCTAAAATAGATAATCCAGAATTGTTGAAATCTAAAATTGATTGCGCCGATTTTTCAAAAACTTCTTGAGGAAGAATACATGGACCCGCGCTGTAGTTGTGTTTTTTCATTGTATTTGTTGTAGTTATGTATGTGTTTTAAAAAAGGCAAATTTCGGAAATAGCTACTAAAAATCGAGTTATAATTTAATAATAATTAGGCTATGTTATTAACGAAAACGTTGTATATTTTACAAATAAATACAAATAATGTAATTATATTTTTGACAAAAAGGACAAAGTGTCTACATTATCTGCATAATCCCAAAGCTTAGGTTGTTGCGTTTGTCCAAAAGAAACACTATTTTCAATTAGATTATTTGAAACTATGCACTGAATTTGTTCTAAATCATTATTTAATCGTGAATTGACTTCATTTAAGTTGTCATAAAATTCATAGAATACCGATGAAATAGGAGAGGAATAGCTTGAATCTTCTTTAATCGTCATGAATTCATTGTCCAATAATTGAAAATTACTCATCAAGAAAACCGCTTTGTTGTAATCGTAATTGTTTGCATATTTTTCATACTGAATTACCTCACGAAATTCGTACATAGCTTTGAAGAAATTATCAAAATTATACCCTTTTGGAACAAAAAGTTTGGATACATTACGACATCCTAAACCAAAATATCGAAAAATATCTTCGCCTAGACCCACTAAATCTTCATGTGTTTCTGTTCCATCTAAAACGGCAACCGAATTTCTATTTTTACGAATGATACTCGGTTTATCTTTGAAATAATATTCAAAATAGCGCGCTGTGTTATTGCTTCCTGTGGCAATTACGGCATCAAAACCTTCTAATTTTCCTTCAACAAACGTTATTTTTGAGTTAAGTTCTGGTTGAATCGCAATTAAATATTTTGCTAAAAATTTCAATAAATGTTGGTCGTTTGATGAGGTTTTTACCAATACATCATGACCCGAAATCAATACCGAAAGAAAATCATGAAAACCCACTAACGGAATATTTCCTGCTAAAATTAATCCTGTTTTCTTAGGCTCAGTTTTTGAGAAATCGTAGTTAGAAAGCCACTGATTTAGGTTGTCTTCTGTTAAGGCTTTTGCCCAAGATTGAACGCTAAACTGTACTTGCTCAGGTGTAAACCAACCGTTGTGCGATTGCGAAAGTTCAATCAAATTAGCAAATTCATCAAAGAACAAATCGTTCTGTAAAACCGATGCTACTTTAACGTTTCCTTCTTCAGAAAATTGACCTAAGAAATTCCCTAATTCAACAAAACTCGATTTTATTTCACTTTGTAACATTTGTAACTTGTTTATATGTGGTTTACGTTGTAATTTTGCACAAAAATAATCATTTAGTTAGACTAAAAGTAGATTTTTATAAAACTTCTAACTTCTAACTTCTAACTTCTAACTTTGAAGATATGGCAATTATAATAACAGACGAATGTATTAACTGTGGAGCTTGTGAACCAGAATGTCCAAACACAGCAATTTATGAAGGTGCAGATGATTGGAGATGGAAAGATGGTACGAAATTAAACGGAAAAGTAATTTTACCTGATGGAACTGAGGTAGATTCAGATGCAGCTCAAACGCCGATTTCAGATGATATTTATTACATTGTTCCAGGAAAATGTACAGAATGTAAAGGTTTTCACGAAGAGCCACAATGTGCTGCTGTTTGTCCGGTAGATTGTTGTGTGCCGGATGATAATCACGTAGAAAGCGAAGAAACATTGTTAAATAGACAATCGTTTTTACATAACGAATAAATAAAGTTCCCGATTTATATCGGGATTTTTTTTGTCTTTTTTGATTTTATTATTTTTTTCGATTAATAGAAGTATATTTGCACACTTTTAAAAATTATATTAACTTTTAATTAAAGTCCCCTTTGGGGATTTAGGGGCTTATGAAAGCAGGAATTGTAGGATTGCCAAATGTTGGAAAATCAACTTTATTTAATTGTTTATCAAACGCAAAAGCGCAAAGTGCTAACTTTCCGTTTTGTACTATAGAACCTAATATTGGAGTAGTAAACGTTCCAGATCCGCGTATTGCTCGTTTAGAGGAATTGGTAAAACCAGAGCGTGTTCAAATGGCAACGGTGGATATCGTAGATATTGCAGGTTTGGTAAAAGGAGCAAGTAAAGGAGAAGGTTTAGGAAATCAATTCTTAGGAAACATTAGAGAGTGTAACGCCATTATTCACGTTTTACGTTGTTTTGATAACGATAATATCGTACACGTTGATGGAAATGTAAATCCAATTCGCGATAAAGAAACGATTGATATCGAATTGCAATTAAAAGATTTGGAAACGGTTGAAAAACGTTTAGAAAAAACCAATCGTGCTGCTAAAACAGGAAACAAAGAAGCTCAAGCTGAAAAAGCGTTGTTAGATAGAATTCGTGAAACTTTATTAGCTGGAAAATCAGCTCGTACTGTAGTTCCTCAAAATCAAGATGAGGTAGAGATGATGGAGGAATTCCAATTAATCACTACAAAACCAGTTTTGTATGTTTGTAACGTGGACGAAGCATCGGCGGTAAACGGAAACAAATATGTAGACCAAGTTCGTGAATTAGTTAAAGATGAAAATGCAGAAGTAATCATTCTTTCAGTAGGAGCAGAAGCAGATATCACCGAATTAGAAAGCTACGAAGAGCGTCAAGTTTTCTTAGAAGATATGGGATTAACTGAGCCAGGTTCGGCAGTTTTGATTCGTGCAGCTTATAAATTATTAAAATTACAAACCTATTTCACGGCTGGTGTTAAAGAAGTTCGTGCTTGGACAATCAACATCGGAGATACAGCGCCAAAAGCAGCAGGAGTAATCCATACTGATTTCGAAAAAGGATTCATCCGTGCAGAAGTTATTGCTTTCGAAGATTTCTCAAACTACGGTTCAGAAGCTAAAGTAAAAGAAGCAGGAAAATTAAGAGTAGAAGGAAAAGAATACATTGTAAAAGATGGTGATGTGATGCATTTCCGTTTTAATGTGTAATTTCTGAGAACATAGAAAAGAGAACATAAAATATATAAAACCGTTGAAGCAATCCAGCGGTTTTTTTGTGGCATAAGATTTGTATTGGCAAAACAAAACAAACTACTATGAAAAACCTTTTAATTTTATTAGCTTCAATGCTCTTATTTTTTTCTTGCAAAGAACGAGTAGCACACCCTATTGGTAACACATATTATTATCAAGAACCACAGCCTATAAATGATTCAGAGTTAAATTCAATTCCAAATAAATATTTAGGATTGTATGTAAATGAAGATTCTATCTATTTGAATGTTTCAAAAAGAATGATTGCAGAAGAAAGTTTTTTTAAATTCCGAATTCATAAAAACAGTTTAGATTCTTTAAGTAATGAATTGATAAAAATTAATGGAAAATATAAATTTAAAAATGAAACTACATTTTTAGAAGATAAAATAATTGGCGATTCTATAGAATTCTCTCAGAAGGAAATTGATACTTTGTTTATCTTCTCTGATAAACAAAAAGCAAAACGCATTAATGGTAAGTTGGTTATAAGTGATAAAGATTCTATTTATTGGCAAACAAAATTGGTTTATTTGAATAAAGATGAATTGGTAATCAAGTATTTGTATTCAGATGACGATTTAAGAAAACTAGATTCTATAACTAAAATAAAATCCAAAAAAATAGATTCTACAACATATGTAATTTCTCCATCAAGGTCAGAATTTAAAAGATTTTTTGAAGTTACAAACTTTGGTTTCGATATCAAATATAAAAAAGTTTCTAAATGAAAATTATCAAAAAACTGCTAAAATATATTGCGATTTTCGTTCTATCATTGGTAACATATTTGATAGTTGTAACATTACTTTCGTATATTCCTGTAAATGATGATTTGGTTAAAAGTAGGAAAGAAATTTCCATCTGCATTCTAACAAATGGTGTGCATACCGATATCGTTTTACCAATTAAAAATGAACATCACGATTGGACTTCCCAACTCAAATTTGAACACACCAAATCAAAAGATACTACGTATCAATATGTGGCTTTAGGTTGGGGCGACAAAGGTTTTTATTTAGAAACACCAACTTGGGCTGACTTAAAAACAAGTACAGCAGTAAAAGCGGCTACAGGCTTGAGTTCATCAGCAATGCATGTGACGTTTTATAAAAGTTTGAAAGAGAACAAATCTTGTAAAAAGATTCAAATTTCGTTAGAGAATTACAAAAAAATGATTGCATTTATTAACGAATCTTTCCAAACCAAATCAGGAGAATTCCTAAAAATAGAAACCGATGCCGTTTACGGAAAACACGATGTTTTTTATGAAGCCAACGGAAGTTACTCGCTGTTTTACACTTGCAATTCTTGGGCAAACCAAGCCTTAAAAGCAGCTAATCAAAAAGCCGCTCTTTGGACAATTTCAGATAGTGGAATTTTTAGGCATTATGAGTAGTTAAAAAGTCTTTCCTCTTTCCTCTTTTTTCTATCTTCTTAACCATATTTTGTCAATAACTTCTCGGTTTCTGGCTTTCAATCTTTGGAGATATGTGCTATATTGCACAAAATCCAAATTCTGTCTATGTTAGAGCAAAATCAATATACCGAAGACAATATACGTTCGCTCGATTGGAAAGAGCACATTCGTATGC
>ERZ1034363.698-NODE-698-length-21577-cov-4.610605_pt1 | contig 21577 bp, 20 predicted proteins | sample MGYA00520616_ERZ1034363 | MGnify/ENA primary metagenome ERZ1034363 (study PRJEB33736, sample SAMEA104284506) | Azolla filiculoides | biome: Urban; feature: Water surface; material: Ditch water | place: Netherlands | collected 2015-10-28 | depth 0-0.1 m ... | reverse complement strand
CAAGTGTCTGGTGGTTGTATCACACATGGGATAGCTATCGTCTTGTGACTGCAGTCGAGGAAATTAAGACATTTCTTAAAACGCCTGGCAATGAAAACGAAGTGATTATTTTGGATTTTCAGGACACGAAGATTATCTATGAAGATGAGAGTGCGCGTAATGTGCTTCTCTACTACATCCAGAAAGAACTGGGTCCCTATCTTGCTACGCAGAATCGTGTGTGGCGCTGGCAGGACGCAACCATGTCTGAGCTTGTCGCCAAAAACAATCGAGTCATCGTGCTCCTAGAAAATTTTCTTTACACCAAAATAAATGACCGCAATTACAGGCCAATCAATTGCGTGGGGGATATGGTTTTTGGGTACAATTTTTCAAACCGCACCACGGCTATGGTCAGTGCTTACGACGAGGGCAATGCGAGAACAGCGGCGCAGATAAAAACGCTTGTGGAAACCGAAATAGCTCGAGATTATAAGAGCACAAGTCTTGTTGCCGATTTTGATAAGGCCAATGAAGAAAAATACAAATTATGCCAAATGTTCTACCCCTTGAAAGCTTGTAATTCTATGATTGAAGAACGGAGCTTAGAAGAGTATCTGCAACCATTTACAGAACGAATAGCGAAATATAACCGCTTTACAGACGAGAAGAAACTTCGTGTTATGCAGTTGGTGAGTCGCCCGTCTGATGGATCGTATGTCGAATTCCTAATGGGATTTGACGACTTGTTGGATTACGCACGACAACAAATCAACGTGCCGTTAAATTATCCGAGCAGTACTTGCAAAGAAGGATGGCTGGGTAAACGCCTTCGCATGGGGATCGAGGGTGGCGCGGCTCAATGGAACCCACCAAACATCATCATTGCGGATAACTACAGAGCCAACGAGTGGGTCGTTCCAGACTACCAGGGAGGTAAGTGGGTCAAAGGTCGACCATACACCAATAAAAACAAGTCCAAGAGTTATGTCGATATGGCGATTGAACTGAACAACATTAAACCTAGCACCCGCCTCAGCGGGGTTCCGTTCCAAGATGGACAATGTTTGCCATGACCTGGGATAGAGTTATCATGCTAACTTCAACTATAAAGTAGTTATTGATCTGGTATTGGCTGCTTGTATATCCACTGATCAGTGGCGTGTTAGGCAACTTAGGTTCATTTTTTTGTTAACGTAGCAAGTCCATTTGGGTGTGTGTGGTTATGAATGCCTGGGCCAAGGCAATCCGGCTGTTGTTTCTGATAAGTGGTCTGCTGGGTTGCTCACAGGTTTTTTCTCAGACAGCCTCTGATGCGCCAGGCCCGGTGCTCGGTTTCTCAATGGGTTCAACCCTTGGGTTTACCGAAAATCCATTGCAGTTAAATTCTGATCAATACGGCGATTGGTCGGTGCAAGGCGTGGCTACGGGACTGTCGTTTCGACAGACGAATCCTGTCGCAAATAACTCAAGCGATTATTCCGGGTTTTCGAATGCCCAGATGATTCTGCAGAAAACCAATGGGCCAGTTCAGTTATTAGTGCAAACGGGTCTTTACGCATTGCCGGCGATTGGTGCCCCTTACGTGCGGCCGCAGCCCGCAACTGAATCCAATTTTGATTACTTGCCTCAGGCCTATGTATCTCTAACGCCGAATGAGAACTGGTCGCTTGCCATTGGCAAAATGCCTGCGCTGGGCGGTGGTGAATCGGTATTCACCTACCAGAATATTAATATCCAGCGAGGATTATTGTGGACGCAGACGCATGTGATCACCCAGGGCATGCAGCTGAATTTCTCTAAAGATATTTTTACGGCATCGCTGGCCTGGAACAACGGGGCCTATTCGGATGTGTACAACTGGTTGGGTGGTTCGGCGGGGGTTAAAACCGGCGACAACAGCAATGTCACGGTGAGCTGGACGGGCGCCTTATCTGGCAATTCACAGAACACAACAGTTACACCGCTTCTGCAAAACAATTCCCAAATTGCAAATCTCATCTATCAGTATCAGGATGATCGCTGGAGTGTCATGCCCTATGCGCAGTACACCTATGTGCCCATGAATACGGCGATCGGCATTAATGGCACATCTCAATCGTTGGGCCTTGCGTTGCTTTCCGTGTATCACGTGACACCTTTGGAAAATGGCGTGGCGCCAAAGTTCCATGTGTCGATTCCCGCCCGTTTTGAATATCAGTCCAGCTATGGCAATAACAACCTGGCTAACAATCCGGCGGGGCTAATGTATGGCCCAGGCAGCGCTGCCTGGTCGGGGACGTTAACACCTACAGTGCAGTGGGGTAAAGTTTTTGCGCGAGGAGAATTGAGTTACGTGAAAGCATTTAATCCGCTTGCGGGTCAGGCATTTGGTGCAAATGGGCTCAATAACAACCAGACACGCGTGATGATTGAAGCGGGCTTATTGTTTTAGGCTCAGGCGAGATAAGCACCTAAGAGACCAATTCCTCCAGCACCAAGTATTAAAATTACCGGGTTGATTTTGGTTTTGACCAGAAGTAACCCCACCAAAAGCGCTACGGCGCATGATTGCCAATTGACCAGAGATTCTTTGGCAATGGTGTAAACCCCAGAACACATTAGACCGATAGAAATGGGTTCCAGTGCCTGCTGCAGCGAGTGTCGCCATGGTGTGTCGCCAATACGTGTCCAGAGGCGACCTGCATAAAGGCAGAGAATGCTGGAGGGTATGAAGAAGGCTAGGGCTACGATGAGGGCGCCTGTAAGGCCATCAATCATGTCACCCATAATGAGTACGGACAGCATGTTGGGGCCGGGAGCGAGCTGGCCCACGCTGTAGGCGTGTACAAATTCGGTGGCGCTGAAGTTAAAGTGCTGATGCAGCATGCTTTGCATTTCTGGCAGTACGGCAGAACCGCCGCCTACGGCCAGTAGCGAGAGCATGGAGAAAACGCCGGCCAGTTGTAACCAGAGCGTCATGATGATTGCTCCGGTGTCTGGGCTTGCGTTGGTCGGTAGATATACAGCGCGAGCGGCAGTGCGATAGCCAGTACAACATAGAGTGGCCATTTAACGATACTCATCAGCACGAATGTCAGTACAAGCAGCGCGAGGGATTTGCGCTTTTTGAAGGTGCGTTCACCCAGGTTCCAGGTGACTGTTGCCAATAATGCGGCCGCTGCAGCGGCAACCCCTCCCAGCACGTGATTGGCCATGGGGTGCTCTCTATTGAGGCCATAGAGCAGGCCGATGCTTAAGACAATAACGGCGCCGGGCAGCAGTAGACCTAAGGTTGCCACCCAGGCACCGAGGGCGCCACGAAGGCGATCCCCCATGAGAATGGCGATATTGACAGAATTCAGCCCGGGCATGGTCTGGCTAATCGAGAGCATGACGATGAATTCGTCGTTATCGACCCAGCGATAGCGCGTGACGAGGAGTTCTTTTAAGTAGGCGACAATGCCGCCGCCAAAGCTAATGGCGCCAACGACAAAGAATTGCCAGAAGATCTGGTGCAGCGAGATCTTTGGTGAAGTGGCGCTATTCTTTGCTGCCATACATCATCGCGGTTTTAGTCGTGCCGAGTGCGAGGTCTTTAGCAAAGAACTGTTGTAGCTTTTTGAAAAATTCATCGGCCAAGCGATGTGTTTCAATATCTTTGCGATTGTTCTTATGAACGCGGTAGGCAAAGGCCAGTTCGCCGATCATGGGTTCGCCGACGGTGTGAAACCAAATTGCAATTTCGCAATGGGCATGCACATTCTTTGAAAAGGCGATATTGCCGAGCGTCACGCAGGCTTCAAGCACCTTGTTTTTGGCGTTGCCGACGATGCGTAATTTTTGATCGAAGGGTAGGTTGAGTTCCGCCAGGCCAGGGAAAACCGGAAGTAGTACCGAGAGCTTACGTGTCGGTACGCGGTCGATAGCGACCTGATCAAGGATTGCGTTATGGGAATAAAGTCGGCGAATCGAGCCGATCGGGCCGTCTTTCAGGATCTCTTCTTTAAAACGGATGCGGAACGGAATCTCTATTTTAGGGATCGGATTGAGCTGCCAGGCCCGGTCGATATCTTCCGAGCGGCATTTGAAGGTAACTTCGCACCAATCGTCGGTCCAGGCTTCTTTGCGTGATTCGCGGACGCGCAGAATAAGCTTGTTGCGTCGGAGTCCATTATCGAGCGTGTCGACGAAATAAATATTTCTCATGCCGCTGTTGAGGGTTTCTGGTGCTGTAAATACCAGACCACTTTCTTCGCAGAGATTATGGATCTCCGTTTGTAATTCGGTAATACGATGACGGCGATCCAGGCCCCGTGGCTTGAAGAGCAGTTTAAACTCCCGATTGGTGATGCGCTTATCAAGCTTGATCAGTTCGTCTGAGGGCTTCTCTTTTTTTGCCATGGCGGTTCTGCTGGACAATATGATGGTTCAGTCTAACATTGCTGCGTCTGGTTCGTTATTTCGGGTGAAAAGTGCGTATGTCTTGTCCCATCGAGATTCGTGAAGCACGCGGGGTGCGCACACTGCACTTTGGCTCGGATTGGGTGCAGGGCGCCATGCGTATCAATCGGCCCAATGAACTGGAGTTGGCCTACACGCGGGAGATGATGGTCGGGTTGCTGTTGTCGCCGAATTGGCCCAAGTTGCCGAAACGTATTCTGCAGGTTGGGCTTGGTGCTGCGTCGCTAACCCGGTTTATTTATGCCAATCTGCCGGAGGCGCAGCAGACGGTGATCGAACTGGAGCCGGTGGTGGTGGGGGCGGCGCAACAGGGATTTAAACTGCCCCCGCTGGGCGATCGGCTTCAGGTTGAGATTGCAGAGGGTGCTGCCTGGATGAAGTCATCCGCAGAACAATATGACCTAATTCTGGTCGACGGTTTTGATGCAGAAGGTGATACCGGTGCTCTGGAAAGTCTGTCGTTCTATCAGCAATGCCGTGCGCGTCTGGCAGAAGGTGGGTTGCTGGTCTCTAATTTTCTGAGCCGTAGTCCACGTTTTCTCAAAAGCTGTATTGCGCTGGATGCGGCGTTTCACGGGCAGAGCCGGTTATTGCCGCAAACGCCGGGTGGCAATGTGATTGCCCTGGGGGCACGATCTGAAACTGTGTCCTTGGATGAACCGCAGCTCCGGGAGCGAAGCGCTTTACTGACCCGGGACACCGGCTTAGACCTGACGCCATTGATAGCGCGTATCGTGGCTCAGGAAGATGGTCTTCCGTTCTGCGTTTAGGCGGCTACCAGCTAATCGTTTCTGTGGCGCTGATGCAGCGTTCCATCAGTTGAACCATAGGCGCTGCACGCTGTGAAAAGCGTACGACGACGGGCTCATTCTTTTCTTCTTCAGTTTGTAGCAGCTCAGGCCATATCACCGGATTGGCTGCTTTGTCCGCAGCAATGGCGACGTTAAGTCGTTCCAGGTAGTTTGGCAGTTGGGCTGTGGCCATTTCACCGTGATCCGGCAGGCTTAATTTAGTGAGCAATGTGTTGGCGTCATCGCCGAACATGATCACGCTACCCTGTGTGGGGGACTGAAACTTGATCAGGCTCATGAGTGATCCGTGGTTTTGACTGTTTCTTTGACCTTGATGGTTTCTTCGATCGACATAAAGTCGGGGATCTCAATATTCTCGCGCTGAAGAATCGCGTCAATTTGGTGTGCGTGTTTGATGAGCCAAGCTCTTCGGAAGAGAACGGACATGTTGATCATCGAAGACGTAGCGAGCGCAATGGCAAATAAGCCAGAAAGCGCGATCACAATCGCAATGAATTTCCAACCGGTAGGCATGACTTCGGTAACGATACCCATGGTGGTGTAACAGCTACCTGCAAACATAATGGCTTCCAGAGGGTCTTTGATTAGCGATAAGGCTCTGAGCGCTCCCCCCCACAGAATGATGACCATGATCTGAACAATCATCAGGTAGATGATGGCGGCAAAATAATGATGAAAGACCCCCGTAGGGCGGTTTCGGTTAAGGCAGATCCGGCCACGAATTTCAAAGTTGATCGCAATTCTGCGCAAAAAGAACACGTTGATCCATAGCGCCCCAAGTAGCCCCAGAATGGCTAATGGTAGGTTTTTAAAAAAAGGCACCAACTCAAGGGTGTGCGCGCTTGTTAATGTTTCCATCGATCAGGTATCCGGTTCAATTTGATTTAGGCGGTTTCTGCCGTCATGCCGCAATGACGTAGCAGGGCGTCTACCTGTGGGTCACGACCGCGGAAAGCGCGGAAAGATTCAATCGCCGGACGTGAACCGCCGACCGATAGAATCTCTTTGAGGAAACGTGCGCCAGTGACAGGGTCTACCGGATTGCCGCTTTCTTCAAAGGCAGCGAACGCATCGGCAGACAGCACTTCTGCCCACTTGTAGCTGTAATAGCCTGCCGCATAGCCACCCGCAAAAATGTGCGAGAAGCTATTCGGAAAGCGATGCCAGGCAGGCGGGTTTATCACGGCCACTTCCTGGCGTACTTTTGCCAGCGTGTCGAGTACTGGTGAGGCGCAGGTTGGATCGCTATGGATGAGCAGATCGAACAGGGAAAATTCAAGCTGGCGTAGGGTGAAGAGACCGCTCTGGAAATTTTTGGCAGACAGCATCTTGTCGTACAGCGCGCGCGGAAGGGGTTCGCCCGTATCAACATGACCGGTCATGTCTTGCAGCACGGACCATTCCCAGCAGAAATTCTCCATAAACTGGGAGGGCAGCTCAACGGCATCCCATTCCACGCCATGAATGCCGGATACGGCCAGGTCTTCAACCTGCGTCAGCATATGGTGCAGGCCATGACCGGTTTCATGGAAGAGGGTGATCACATCGTCGTGCGAGAAGGTGGCAGGTTTATCACCTACAGGTGCCGGGAAGTTGCAGTTGAGGTAGGCCACTGGGGTCTGGATGCCCGATGCAATACGACGACGGGTAAGCGCTTCATCCATCCAGGCGCCGCCTCGCTTTTCGTCACGGGCGTAGAGATCCAGATAGAACTGGCCGATCAGCTGGCCGTCTTTGGCGATGCGGAAGAAGCGCACGCTGGGGTGCCAGACGGGTGCGCTGTCCGCCGTGATCTTGACGCTGAAAAGACGCTCGATCACGTTGAATAGACCACCCAGAACCTTAGGCTCCGGGAAATACTGTTTCACTTCGTCATCCGAGAAGCTGTAACGCGCTTGTTTGAGTTTCTCTGAGATAAAGGCGATATCCCAGGGTTCCACTTCCGTAAAACCCAGTTCGGTTTTGGCGAAAGTGGTCAGCTCAGCCAAATCCGCTTGGCCGTGAGGTTTGGCACGTTGCGCTAGGTCACGCAGGAAGGCTAGCACTTGCGGCACGTTGTCGGCCATCTTGGGGATTAGCGATACTTCTGCATAGCTTTGGTAGCCGAGCATCTGTGCCATTTCGGCGCGTAGCTTGAGTATTTCGTCGATAAGGGCAGCGTTATTCCATTCCGGCTTGCTGGCGCAGTCGGCAAACTCACTGGCGCGTACGGCGTAGGCTCGATACATGTGAGCGCGTAGTGGGCGATGGGTCGCGTATTGCATCACCGGCAAGTAGGATGGGGCATGCAGGCTGAAGCGCCAACCGGCGATACCGGCTTTGTCAGCGGCGGCCTTGGCTGCCGCAATCGCGTCAGCGGGTAGGCCGTTGAGTTCTGCTTCGTGGGTGACGTCCAGTTGAAAGGCGTTGGTTGCGTCCAGCAGGTTCTCTGAGAACTTGGCAGCCAGTTGCGACAGGCGTTCCTGCAGCGCCTGGAAACGTGGTTTTTCGCTGTCGGGCAACTCGGCACCCGAAAGGCGGAAGTCTCGAATCTCGTTCTGCAGGATACGCTGGCGCGCTGGGCTGAGCGTAGGAAACTCACTGCTGCTGGCCAGGGCTTGATAGCGCTTAAATAGTGCGAGATTTTGGCCGAGCTCGGCATAGAAGCGGGTGACTTCCGGTAGCAGGGCGTTGTACGCCTCTCGCCAGGGCGGTATGTCGTTGACGCTATGCAGGTGGCCGACGATGCCCCAGGCGCGCGATAGACGCTCCAGATTGTCTTGCAGAGGTTGTGCGAAGTCATTCCACGTTGCAGGCACATTGGAATCTAGCAGACGTTCAACCTCGGCACGTGCTTCAGTCAGCAACTGGCTGATGGCGGGCTGGACATCCGTTGGTTGAATGACGTCAAAGCGGGGAAGCCCCGCAAAATCGAGGAGTGGATTCATGTCGGGGCTTCCTGTGTTGCTATTGTTATATTGTTTCCGGAGAAATTACTCGGTGACTTTCTGTCCGGTGAGTTTTTCAAAGGCTTCGTGATACTTGGCGGCCGTTTGTTCAATCACCTCTTGAGGTAATGTGGGGCCGGGTGCCTTTTTATTCCAGTCCAATGTTTCCAGATAATCGCGCACGTACTGTTTGTCGTAAGACGGTGGGTTGCTACCCGGCTTCCAGGCATCGGCCGGCCAGAAACGTGATGAGTCTGGCGTGAGGATCTCGTCGATCAGATGGAGCGTGCCTTTATCGTCGATGCCGAACTCGAACTTGGTGTCAGCAATGATGATGCCCTTGGTGGCTGCATAATCAGCGGCGGCCTGGTAGAGGGCAAATGCCGCGTCACGGGCTTCGGTGACCAGTTTGGAACCTGTTTTGCCCGTGCCCTGGAGCAGGCTGTTCAGTTCCTTATCGCAATGCGCCTGAGCTTGTTCGAAGGAAATGTTTTCGTCGTGGTCGCCGACAGCGGCTTTGGTGGCCGGCGTAAAGATCAGTTGTGGCAATTTATCAGCTTGCTGTAGACCAGCCGGTAGCTTGATGCCGCAAACCGAACCGGTGTCCTGATAGTCTTTCCATCCCGAGCCGATGATGTAACCACGAACCACCGCTTCAATCGGCAGCGGGCGCAGACGCTTTACCACCACGGCACGGTTACGCACCTGGGCGCGTTCGTTCTCGGCAACGACTGTTTCCGGATCGATGTCGGTACTGTGGGTGGCAACGATGTCGGCCAGTTTCTTAAACCAGAAGCTGGCGGTTTGCGTGAGTACTTTGCCCTTGCCCGGAATCGGATCTGGCAGGATCACATCAAAGGCCGACAGACGATCGCTGCTGACGACGAGGAGTTTGTCGTCACCCACGGCGTAGATGTCGCGTACCTTGCCCTTGGCAATCAGGGGGAGGCTGGTGATGGTCGATTCGAATAGGGCTTGAGACATAAGGGTTACCGGAGAAAATTAACGAACGACTTGATTCAGTTTGCCTTCGGCATAGTTCAATGCCATCACGTCGAGCGGAATCGGTTTGATTTTGCTGGCCTGGCCGGCACAACCAAAGGCTTCGAAGCGTGCTTCGCAAACCTTTTTGGCGGCTTCGCGGGCTGGCTTCAGGTAATCACGCGGGTCGAACTTGCTCGGGTTTTCGAACATATAACGACGGATGGCGCCGGTCATGGCCAGGCGGATGTCGGTATCAATGTTGATCTTACGTACGCCGTGCTTGATGGCTTCCTGGATTTCTTCTACTGGCACACCGTAGGTTTCTTTCATGTCACCGCCGAATTCACGGATCTCGGCCAGTAGTTCTTGTGGCACCGACGACGACCCATGCATGACGAGGTGCGTATTCGGGATGCGGGCGTGAATTTCCTTGATGCGCCAGATGGCCAGGATGTCACCGGTTGGCTTTTTGGTGAACTTATAGGCGCCGTGGCTGGTGCCAATGGCGATTGCGAGGGCGTCACACTGCGTGGCTTTAACAAATTCCGCAGCCTGATCCGGGTCGGTCAGCAGTTGTTCCATGGTCATTTTGCCATCGGCACCGTGACCATCTTCTTTGTCACCCATCATGGTTTCGAGGGAACCGAGTACGCCCAGCTCACCCTCAACCGACACGCCGATACTGTGCGACAGCTCGACTACTTTGCGGGTGGTTTCAACGTTGTAGTCGAAAGATGCCACCGTTTTGCCATCTTCCATCAGCGAACCGTCCATCATGACAGACGAGAAGCCCGAGCGAATGGCGCCCATACAGACGGCAGGGCTCTGGCCGTGATCCTGGTGCATCACCACCGGGATGTGCGGATAAGCTTCGAGGGCAGCCAGGATCTGGTGGCGCAGGAAGGGCTCGCCGGCATATTTGCGGGCACCCGCAGAGGCTTGCATGATGACGGGTGCATTGAGCCTGTGAGCGCCTTCCATAATGGCCCAGACCTGCTCCATGTTGTTAACGTTAAAAGCAGGCAGGCCGTAGTTGTTTTCGGCGGCGTGGTCGAGCAGTTGGCGCAGTGAGACAAGCGACATATAGTTCTCCGTAGGGCAGAGTGCCGGGTGAAATGTTTAAAAGTTAACCGGTGATATCGGGCGTTGCGTGATCCCCGACATGAACAATCTTGAGGGTATTTGTGCCGCCCGGGGTGCCGATGGGTTCGCCGATGGTCAAGACAACGAGGTCGCCACGTTCTACAGCGCCTTGATCTAGCAGTACGGTTTGGGCATCGGCCAGCATCATGTCGCGGTCCGGTTGGCTACGTGGCATGAGCATCGGGTAGACATCGCGAAAGAGCGTCATGCGATTGCGTGAGCTTTCGTCCGGGGTGAGCGCGAAGATGGGTACGCCGCAATTGAGGCGACTCATCCACAAGGCGGTAGAGCCTGACTCAGTCAGGGCTGCAATTGCTTTGACTTTGAGGTGATGCGCTGTCCAGATGGCTGCCATAGCAATCGATTGGTCGACGCGCGTGAAAACACGGTCAAGGAATTCACTTTCCAGCATGACTGGGTAGGTGCGTTCGGCTTCCAGGCAGATACGCGACATGGCTTCCACGGTTTCAACCGGGTACTGGCCGCTGGCGGTTTCGGCCGAGAGCATGACGGCATCGGTGCCATCCAGCACGGCGTTAGCAACGTCGGAAACTTCGGCACGGGTTGGAATCGGCGAGCTAATCATCGATTCCATCATCTGCGTGGCGGTAATGGCGAGTTTATTCATCTCGCGCGCCATGCGGATCATGCGTTTTTGCAGTGAGGGCACAGCCGCATCGCCAACTTCAACACCCAGGTCGCCGCGGGCAACCATGATGCCGTCAGACGCGTCCAGAATCTCGGCAAGGTTCTCAATGGCTTCGGTGCGCTCAATCTTGGCGATGATGAGCGATTTGCCGCCGGCCTTTTTCATGAGGTCTCGTGACAGATGAATGTCGGCAGCTTCACGCGGGAAGGAGATGGCTAGGTAGTCGGCATTGATTTCCGCAGCCGTGATCATGTCAGCTTTGTCTTTGTCGGTCAGCGCCGGTGCAGACAGGCCACCGCCTTTGCGGTTGATGCCTTTGTTATTGGACAGCGGGCCGCCCACGTGCACCTTGGTGTGAATCTCCGGGCCATTAACAGCGGTGACATTCAGAACGACACGGCCATCATCGAGCAACAGGACATCACCGGTATGCACATCGTTAGGCAGTTCTGGATAATCGAGACCCACGCGTTCCTGGGTGCCCAGCTTGCACGCAGCATCCAGAATGAAGTCGGCACCCTTGGCCAGGGTGATTTTGCCATCGGCGAATTTGCCCACGCGAATCTTGGGGCCTTGTAGATCCACCAGAATGCCGACCGGGCGACGATATTGCTGCGCCAGTTCGCGCACCAGCTTGGCGCGCGCCCGATGGTCATCAGGCGTGCCATGACTGAAATTGAGCCGAACGACATCCACGCCCGCAGCGATCAGGGCGCCCAGAGCCTCCGGTGAAGAGCTGGAGGGTCCGAGTGTGGCAACGATCTTGGTGCTGCGGAGCATGGCAATCCTTCAGGTGATGAGTTGCTTTTAGCCGTTAGCGCGTGCTTCAAGCGCTGCGATGGCGGGCAGAGTCTTGCCTTCCAGAAATTCTAGGAAAGCGCCACCGCCGGTCGAGATATAACCAACATCCTCGGCGATCTTGAACTTGGCAATCGCGGCGAGTGTGTCGCCACCGCCAGCAATCGAGAAGGCATCTGAGTGGGCAATGGCAGACGACATCATCTTGGTGCCACCGGCGAACTGATCATGCTCGAAAACGCCGACCGGGCCGTTCCAGATGATGGTGCCGGCGTGCGCAATGATGTCCGACAGGCGGGCGGCAGTTTTAGGGCCGACGTCCAGAATGCGGTCGTGGGGCGCTACATCGTCTACGGAAACCTTATTGGCTCGTGCCAGCGCCGAGACTTCATCTGCCACAACCACATCCACCGGTAGCGGCACTTCGGCGCCGCGTGCCTTCATCATGTCCATGATGATCTGAGCTTCCTTGACCAGTTCCGGTTCGGCCAGTGACTCACCAATGCGGTGACCGGATGCCAGCAGGAAGGTGTTGGCGATGCCACCACCAACAATCAACTGATCGACCTTTTCGGCCAGTGATTTGAGTATGACCAGTTTAGAAGAAACTTTTGAGCCACCCACAATAGCAACGAGCGGGCGAGCTGGGTTTTCAATGGCTTTTGCCAAGGCATCGATTTCGCCGCCCATCAGCATGCCAGCGCAGGCTACCGGGGCAAAGCGTGCAATGCTGTGCGTGGTGGCTTCAGCACGGTGTGCAGTACCGAAGGCATCATTCACGTAGACATCACAGAGCTTAGCCATTTTCTGCGCCAGCTCTTCGTTGTCCTTTTTCTCGCCTTTGTTGCAACGGCAGTTTTCCAGTAGGACGACTTCGCCCGGTTTGACTTCAAAGCCACCATCGACCCAGTTCTGGATCAGACGGACAGGTTTGTTAAGCAGCTGACCCAGACGTACAGCTACTGGCATGAGGGTGTCGTCGGCTTTGACTTCGCCTTCGGTCGGACGACCGAGGTGCGAGGTCACCATCACGGCGGCGCCATTGTCCAGGCAGTACTTGATCGATGGGATCGAGGAGCGGATGCGGGTGTCTTCAGTGATGTTGCCGGCATCGTCCTGCGGGACGTTGAGGTCGGCACGGATGAAAACGCGCTTACCGCGCACATCGACATCGGTCAGCTTCTTAACATTCATGATCAGGCTCCGAGGTAGCGGTGATTACTTGGCATTGATCCAAGCGCGGGCAGTGTCCAGCATGCGGCAGCTGTAACCCCACTCGTTGTCGTACCAGGCCAGCACTTTAACCAGCGTGCTGCCGTCTTCGGCCTGTATTACACGGGTTTGTGTGGCGTCGAAGGTCGACGAATGCGGATCATGGTTGAAGTCCGACGACACCAGCGGATCGTTGTTCACGGCGAGGACATTCTTCATTGGGCCATTGGCAGCCGCAGTCATCAGGCTGTTGATTTCGTCTTTGGTGGTCGGGCGATCGGTGGTGAATGTCAGGTCGACCAGCGATACGTTGATGGTTGGTACGCGTAGGGCGAAACCATCAAACTTGCCTTTCAGTTGCGGTAGCACCAGACCCACGGCTGCAGCTGCACCGGTCTTGGTCGGGATGATGTTCTGGGCGGCGGCGCGGGCGCGACGCAGATCCGAGTGACGCACGTCCACGGTGACCTGGTCGTTGGTGTAGGCATGCACAGTGGTCATCAGGCCGGACTTGATGCCGACGTTGTCCGACAGAATCTTGGCTACCGGGGCCAGGCAGTTGGTGGTGCACGAGGCGTTCGAAACGACCGTCATATCGCTTTTGAGCACTTCGGTGTTTACACCGAAAACTACGGTGGCATCGACATCGCTACCGCCTGGGGCCGAGATCAGTACACGTTTGGCGCCTTGCTCCAGTAGGGCTTGAGCTTTGGCCTTCGAGGTGTAGGCACCGGTACATTCCAGCACCATGTCGACCTTGTGGTCGGCCCAGTTGATGGCCTTCGGGTCTTTGGTCGAGTAGAAGGCAATCTTTTTGCCGTCAATGATGATGCAGTCTTCGCCTTCAATTTCTACCGAAGTGCGGAAGCGGCCATGGGTGGTGTCGTATTTCAGCAGGTGGGCGTTGGTCTTCAGGTCGCCCGATGCATTGATGGCGACCAGATTGAATTCCTTCTGCAGGCCCAGCTCATAGATGGCACGCAGGGTGCAGCGACCGATACGACCGAAACCATTAATTGCGACATTGATAGCCATGGTAAATCTCCGTGTATTTAAATATGAGACTGCAGATTAGTTAGAAATCACACCGCGGACGGTGTTAACAACGTTTTCGACGGTGAAGCCGAATTCTTTGAACAGCAAACCGGCGGGCGCCGATTCGCCAAAGCGGGCGAGGCCGACAACGGCGCCGTCCAGACCCACATACTTGTACCAGCCATCCGGGTGTCCGGCTTCAACCGCAACGCGGGGCAGGCCAGCGGGCAATACCTGGTCACGCCAGGCCTTATCCTGTTGGTCGAAAGTGGTGGTCGACGGCATCGAGACCACGTTGACTGCAACGCCGGCTTCGGCCAGTGCAGCTTGTGCATCGAGCGCCAGTTTTACTTCGGAACCGGTGGCAATCAGTACGGCTTTTGCATTGGCCGCCGGCGAAACGACATAACCACCGCGGGCAATGTCAGCGGCAGCCGTCTTGTTCGCAACCGGTGGCAGATTCTGGCGTGAGAGCAGCAAAGCCGTTGGGCCGCCGTTGTTTTCAATGCCCTTCACCCAAGCGATGGCCGTTTCGGTGGCATCGGCCGGGCGCCAGACATCCAGATTCGGAATCAGGCGCAGCGAAGCCGCGTGTTCCACCGGTTGGTGGGTCGGGCCGTCTTCACCCAGACCGATGGAGTCGTGGGTGTAGACCATGATCTGACGCACTTTCATCAGCGCCGCCATGCGGATGGCGTTACGGGCGTAATCCGAGAACACCATGAAGGTGGCGGTGTAAGGGATGAAACCACCGGCCAGTTCAATTCCATTGGCGATGGCCGTCATGCCGAATTCACGCACGCCGTAGAACAGGTAGTTACCGCCATCGTTGGCGGTGATGCCCTTGGCGCCCTTCCACCAGGTCAGGTTGGAGCCCGCCAGGTCGGCCGAGCCACCCAGCAGTTCCGGCAGGTTTGGGGCGAGTGCCTCGATGGCCAGTTGTGATGCTTTACGCGTGGCGACGGTCTCCGCTTTGGCCTGCGTGGCGGCGATGAAATCGGCCGAAGTCTTGGCCCAGTTGGCTGGCAGCTTGCCGGACAGACGGCGGGTAAATTCAGCGGCTTCGGTCGGGAAAACCTTGCTATAGGCGGCAAAGGTTTTGTCCCAGGCGGCTTCGCGTTCAGCACCTGCCGCACGGGCACTCCAGGCGGCATACACATTGGCGGGGATTTCAAAGGCGGCGTGCGTCCAGCCAATGGCGGCGCGTGTTGCCGCGATTTCATCGGCACCCAGCGGTGCGCCATGCACATCGGCCGAGTTGGCCTTGTTCGGCGAACCCATGCCAATCGCGGTACGGCAGCAGATCAGTGCCGGACGTGAGGTGTCGGCCTTGGCAGCTTTGATGGCGGCGTCGAGTGCAGCGGCATCATGACCATTGACGTTGGGGATGACTTGCCAGCCGTAGGCGGCAAAGCGGCCCGGCGTGTCATCGGTGAACCAGCCTTCAACCTGTCCATCGATCGAGATGCCGTTGTCGTCCCAGAAGGCGATCAGCTTGCCTAGACCCAAGGTGCCGGCCAGTGAACAGGCTTCGTGCGAGACACCTTCCATTAGGCAACCATCGCCCATAAAGGCATAGGTGTAGTGGTTTACGATGGTGTGCCCATCGCGATTGAATTCAGCGGCCAGCAGCTTTTCGTTAATCGCCATGCCCACGGCGTTGGCGATCCCCTGACCTAGTGGGCCGGTGGTCGTTTCAACACCAGCGGTGTAGCCATATTCCGGGTGGCCCGGTGTGCGGCTGTGCAGTTGGCGGAATTGTTTGAGGTCTTCGATGGTGAGGTCGTAGCCGCTCAGGTGGAGCAGGGCGTAGAGCAGCATCGAACCATGACCATTCGACAGCACAAAGCGGTCACGGTTAGGCCAGGCAGGGTTGGCCGGGTTGTGGCTGAGATGTTGACGCCAGAGGACTTCGGCGATTTCAGCCATGCCGAGCGGCATGCCGGGGTGCCCGGAGTTGGCCTGCTGGACAGCGTCCATGGCCAGGGCACGAATTGCGCCCGTCAGTTCGTTATAGGCCGGTGCAGCAGGTGCTGGGCGGGCGGGACGGGATGGTGCGTTGGCGGCAGACAGTGAAGACACGGCAGAGGCCCGGCAAAAGACGCAATTATCGGCTAAAACCGGCTTGGCTGCAAAGAATGGGCGATAAGTAATTCAGAATGATGGTTAAGTCATGGCTTACTCATGCGCTGCTTTTTAAGGGCGGCGCATGAATCAGATGTGCGTGATTAACCCTTGTGATACGAAGTCACCCGCTCGACTTCGTTCCTAGAGCCTAGGATGACGGGCACACGTTGGTGCAGGGTGGTGGGTTGCAGATCCAGGATGCGCTCGCGACCGGTTGTCGCAGCGCCGCCGGCCTGTTCGATGAGCATGGCCATCGGGTTGGCTTCGTACAAGAGGCGCAGTTTGCCCCCCTGTTGAGCCATTTTGGCGTCCATCGGATACATAAACAGGCCGCCACGCATCAGAATGCGGTGCACATCGGCCACCATCGAAGCGACCCAGCGCATGTTGAAATCTTCGCCTCGAGGGCCTTCTTTACCCGCCAGAAGCTCAGAAACGTAGCGCTGTACCGGCGCTTCCCAATGACGCTGGTTCGACATATTGATGGCAAATTCGCGGGTATCTTCAGGCACCTTGAGATTTTCCTGGGTCAGGCGGAAGGTGCCGACTTCGCGGTCCAGCGTAAATACATGGGTGCCATGGCCAAAGGTCAGTACCAGTTGGGTATTCGGGCCATAGACGGCATAACCAGCGGCAACCTGTGTGCAGCCCTTTTGTAGGAAGGCATCGCCATTGGCGCACTCAATGCCTTCTGGCGCGCGCAGCACCGAAAAGATCGTGCCGACAGAAACATTCACATCAATATTAGAGGAACCATCGAGCGGGTCGAAGACCAGCAAGTATTCACCTTTCGGGTAGCGATTCGGGATGCAGAAGGGCAGATCCATTTCTTCGGATGCCATGGCTGCAAGATGGCCACCCCATTCATTCGCATCTAGCAGTATTTCATTGGAAATAACATCCAGCTTTTTCTGGACTTCGCCTTGCACGTTGTCGGTGCCAGCGGTTCCCATGGCTTCGCCGAGGTTGCCTTTGCCAATGGCAATGGCAATGGCCTTACAGGCTCGGGCGACCACTTCGATCAGTAAGCGAAGATCAGGATCCAGTGTTTTAGATTCGCGTTGTTGTTCGATCAGAAAGCGGGAGAGTGGGATGCGCATAATAGGATTTCGCTAAATAAATAGGATTGGGTGAGATTGTACTGGGTTCAACCCGCTTGATCACGTAACCATTGCTGCCAGGTATTCCAGACGCCAGGTGCAGCAGCGGCATAGCCTGTCGGGCTTAAGGTTGTGTCTTGCTCTGAAAGCCCGAGCACATGAGTGAGCTTGTCACTGTGACCGCCCGCTTCCGCAAGAATGAGGCGGCCGGCGGCAGCATCCCAGGGCATTTGTCCACCATGAACATAGGCGTTCAATTGACCGGAGGCGAGTGCACACCACTCCAGGGTGCTAGCCCCAAGGCTGCGCCAGCCACGCCATGGTGCGGTTTGTCCATCTTCGCGGGCGATACCGGCAGGGGAAATATGAGCGATCTGCTGTCGTAAGTGGCCAGGAAGATAGGTCATGTCGACACCGATAACACAGTCCTTGAGACGCCGCGGTTCTTGGCCGAGAGCCAGACGTGTGCCATTACAGAAACTGCCTCCCCCCAGAGAGGCATGCCAGTTTTGCGCTAAGGCTGGCGCGATAGTAGCGCCCAATACGGTAGTGCCTTTGTGAACCAGTGCAACAGAAATAGCGAACCAGGGGAGTCCGTGGGCAAAGTTAGTGGTGCCATCAATAGGATCGGCAATCCAGAGCGGTGTTTTGCCACTCTGGCCATCTTGCCAAAGCTGTCGTTGAGTTTCTACAGGCATTTCTTCGCCGAGCAGGGGCGCGGGAAAGATCTCAGACAAAATGTCGGGCAAGGCGTTTTGTACCGACAGATCGGCATCGCTGAGCAGTGAGCCATCGGCTTTGGTGCTAACCCGAGCATGCGCGAAGCGCGGCAGGACTTCTTGGCTGGCCAATCTTTCTAGCGCTTGGTTTAGTTCAATAGCGCAGGTAGCCCACAGGGCTGTTTCTGAGATCAATGGAGCGGACATGCGCTCTATAATAGCAACCATGGTGATTCCCCGTTTTTATGTGCCCCAGTCTCTGGCCGTAGGTCAGCGTGTTTCTCTGCCTGAAGCTGTGGCTAATCACGCCGTGCGTGTACTGCGACTTCAGCCGGGAGACGTACTGGTGCTTTTTAATGGGGAGGGTGGCGCTTATGCCGGGCATTTACTAGCGCGTGAGCAGACCACAAAAGACGCCCCATCAAAAAAACAGCGAGACGCTCGGCATAGCCGTCAGACTGAAGCTGAGGTGCTGCTGAATGAATTTCAACCGGATGACCGTGCGAGCAACCTGCAAATCAGCTTATGGCAGGGTGTGTCGGCAGCAGAACGCATGGATTACACCTGGCAGAAATCTGTAGAGCTCGGCGTGCATCGGTGCGTACCGATTGAAACGCGTCGTTGTGTGACCCGCCTGGATGCAGCACGTGCCGAAAAACGTCATGCGCACTGGCAGGGCGTGATCGTATCGGCAGCCGAGCAATGCGGGCTGAATCGTTTGCCAGAATTGCTGCCGGTACAGACGTTGACGCAGGCTCTGGCTGCAATGCCTGAGTCAGGTGTTCGGGTGATGCTGGACCCGGATGCCACCGAAAGTTTTCCGGTGTGGCTCGAGCAGCAGCGGGGATTATCAGACCTGACGATCCTGATTGGTCCTGAAGGTGGATTTGCGCCTGAAGAACTTGTAGCTGCGCAAGAAGCGGGTTTTTTGTGTTTCCGTCTGGGGCCGCGTGTATTCAGAACAGAAACGGCTGGCCCGGTCGCCCTGGCGGTCACGCAGGCCATTGCCGGCGACCTGCGTTAAATTTCCACGCATATGCGGCATTGATCTGCGGTAATATTGGCCGCTTGAATTCTGCTGGCGGAGAGTGCCGTGCCTGATCCAAATTTCGTTGCCTGGTTCCGTTCGGTTGCGCCCTATATTAATAGCTTCCGAGGGAAGACCTTTGTCATTGCCGTTGGTGGCAAGGCAATCAGTGGTCCGTTAGCCAAAACTTTTGCCTATGACATTAATTTGCTGGCCAGTCTGGGTATTCGATTGGTCGTTGTGCATGGTGCGCGCCCGCAAATTGAAGAAGAGTTACGAGACCGTGGGTTGCCCTCGGTCTTTCATGGCAATTATCGCGTGACGGATGCCGATACGCTAGATTGCGTCCTGCATGCTGTGGGTAGCGTGTATCTGGAAATCGAAGCGTTGCTTTCTCAAGGGTTGCCGAATACACCCATGGCCGGTAATACCATGCGGGTGATTAGCGGTAACTTCCTGACGGCGCGACCGATGGGTGTGATCGACGGGGTCGACATGCAGTATGCGGGCGTTGTTCGTAAAGTGGATGTCGAAGGTATCCGGTCCCAACACTCTTTGGGCAATATTGTCTTGCAATCCTGTCAGGGGCCAAGTCCCTCGGGTGAGATTTTCAATCTCGCAATGGAAGAGGTGGCCGAAGCCGTTGCTATTGCCCTGCGTGCCGACAAACTGATTTATATCGGCGACACGGCCGGTGCACTGGAAGAAGATGGCTCGCTGATTGATGAGCTCACTACCGATGCCGCTGATCAGCTACTCAAGCGCGGTACTTGGCTGTCGCCGGATATGCGCCGCTTCTTGCCGTGTTCTATCCGGGCAAGCAGGGCCGGTGTGAGCCGGGTGCACCTGGTTGGCTATGATGACGAAGGCTCGATGATTCTTGAATTGTTTACGCACGATGGTGTTGGCACGATTGTGACGCGCGATTCACTGGATCGCCTGCGCGATGCAAGGCCAGATGATATTGCCGGCCTGCTGGGGATCATTGAGCCACTGGAGCAGGATGGCACCCTGGTACAGCGACCCAGAGAACGGATCGAACAGGAAGTGAGCCAGTTTACGGTGCTGGAGCACGACAATGTGATTGTCGGTTGTGCTGCGTTGTATGTGCTGGATCCGGAAAATGCTGAATTAGCGTGTCTGGCCGTAGACAATGAACATCGTGAATGGGGCTATGGTGAGCGGCTCATGCAGGCGATAGAAGCTCGTGCCCGTGCCCAGAGTATTCGTCGTCTCTATGTGCTGACCACTCGTACAGCACACTGGTTTATCGAACGCGGTTATAAGCCCGCGAAGGTAGAGGATTTGCCTGATCGTAAACGCGAAATGTACAACTATCAGCGCAATTCCAAAGTGTTTGTAAAAAATCTCTAAAAACGTCACATCAGGGAAAAAGACTATGGCGCGTAGCGTTCAATGCATCAAGCTGGGCAAGGAAGCCGAAGGGCTGGATTTTCCACCGGTACCCGGTGCTCTGGGTCAGAAGTTGATGGCTTCGGTTTCTAAAGAAGCCTGGCAGCAGTGGGTCAAGCTGCAAACCATGATCATTAATGAGAACCGGCTCAATCTGTCGGATTTACGTCATCGTGAGTATTTGCGTGAGCAATGTGAGAAGCATTTCTTCGGCGAAGGCGCTGATCAGGTTGAAGGTTTCTCGCCGCCCAAAGCTTAAGGTCTAATCGTACCTTCGTAGTGCGATGGGAATAAAAAAGGGGTCTGGTTTTTCCAGACCCCTTTTGTTTTGGCTGTGCCTTGTGCGTTAGGCGCGTACGCGGGTTTCTACCCCGTTGATCGTGCCAAGCAACAGCACATCAGCGCCCCGGCGGGCGAAGAGACCGTTAGTCACGGTGCCGACGATCTGATTGAGCGTTGATTCGAATGCAACCGGGTCGGTAATCGATAAACCGGAAACATCCAGAATGTGATTGCCGTTGTCTGTGACAAAGCCTTTACGATGCACCGGGTTGCCGCCGAGCTTGCGTAGTGCCCGTGCCACCTGTGCCGTAGCCATGGGAATGACTTCTATCGGAAGCGGAAACTGCCCCAGCACCGAAACGCATTTCGATGCATCGGCGATGCAAACGAAGACATCTGCCACATCAGCAATGATTTTTTCCCGGGTGAGCGCGCCGCCGCCACCTTTGATCATGGCGAATGATTGATCGATCTCATCGGCACCATCGACATAAATGGGCATGGTGTCGATGTCATTCAGACTGACCAGCGGTATACCAATCGCTGTTAATTTTTGCGCAGTCGTTTCCGAGCTTGCTACAGCGCCACGAATTTTATCCTTGATAGGTACGAGCGCTTCAATGAAAAGATTTGCAGTCGAACCCGTGCCAACGCCAAGAATGGCGCCGGTTTGAAGGTTTTCAGCAACATAATTTGCAGCGGCAAGCGCGACAGATTTTTTCAGTTGGTTTTGTTGTTCTGGTGTCATCTGATTTCCTGGGGCGACTTAAAAAACGTGTGCACATTATCCGCTTTAATCGCTCTTATAAATTTTTGTAGTGAGCGATGATGGAAAATCTTTCAATGAAGCGCATGAAAAAATTGTCACACCTCTTTCAATTAATTGAAAAAAAGCATAAAAAAATCTTTACACACCACATGAAGTGT
>ERZ1034363.697-NODE-697-length-21619-cov-12.495544_pt1 | contig 21619 bp, 19 predicted proteins | sample MGYA00520616_ERZ1034363 | MGnify/ENA primary metagenome ERZ1034363 (study PRJEB33736, sample SAMEA104284506) | Azolla filiculoides | biome: Urban; feature: Water surface; material: Ditch water | place: Netherlands | collected 2015-10-28 | depth 0-0.1 m ... | reverse complement strand
ATCGAAGTGTTGAGCCTAATGCAAAGCAAAACGAAGCGTGAACGCGTCAGCGCGCTCATGGTGTTGCATGAGCCTGGCTTGGCCTATCGATTCTGCGATTCGGTACTGCTGCTTTTTGGTGAGGGCGAATGGCTTTATGGATCAGCGGCTGCCGTATTAACCGCCGAAAATCTGACCCGTCTCTATGGGCATCCGTTGCTGCAAATAGAAAGCCCTGATGGTGAAGGTCAGATGCAGCGTTGGTTTGTTCCTGGGTAATTTTGCTAGGCTAAGCGCCAATGAAGGCCAGTGCACCGAGGTAGAACGCGAGTTCCGATATTTGTTGAGTGGCACCTAGGCAGTCACCCGTATAACCACCTAGCCATTTTTGTAATTTGCGACCCAGCCAAACGGTGGCCAGCAGAGCAAGGGTAGCGCCGGTGAGCGTAACGGAAATTGGTAGCAACAGGAGGGGGGTAATGCCGAAACCAGAGGCTACGAGTAATGAATTGCGTGACAGTTGTCTTGCTAAGGGCTTTGCTTTGCTCGAGGCATCTTCGCGAACGTAATTCATGCCGGCCATGATCAGTACGGCGCAGTAGCGCGAGAAGCTATGCCCAGCTATAAGCAACAGTGGAATCCAGCCTGTACTGAAGTTGCTCAGTAAAACAAATTTTGAGAGTAACGCAAAAGTGATGGCCATAACGCCATAGTTGCCGACACGCGAGTCTTTCATGATCTCAAGAATGCGTAATTTTTCCCATCCGCCACCCAGGCCATCGGCCATGTCGGAGAGACCGTCTTCATGAAAGGCACCCGTGATGTAAACGCTCGTGGCCATGGCAATGAGCACGCACACCATCTGAGGCAAAATGAACGTGCTAATGCTGTAAGCTGCAGCGCTGCAAAGACCGACTAGTATGCCAACTGCGGGGAAGTAGCGTGTCGCATCATTCAGCCCTTCAGCCGAATGCGGGATGCGATTGGAAACCGGTATGCGAGTAAAAAAACGCACCGCTTCGAGAAACGCATAAAGTTCTCGCCGAGGGCTTGTCACGGTTTATTCCTTGCAGTCGGTCGCCGATTACGTGCCGTCTGCAATGCATCACAGAGGATTTGTGTTCCGTCCAGAATGCGCGGACCGCTACGATTCATCAGATCAGATTGAACGAAGAAAAAATTATTACGTTGGGTTGCCGTGAGGTTAGGCCATTTTTTCCAGGTGTCGAGCATTTCTGGATTCTGATCTGCCATTCCGGACGTAATAATGGCTTCCGGATTTGCGGCGATCACAGCTTCGAAACTTACCCTAGGGGCAAGCGGCTTCAGGTCGGCAAATATGTTTTGACCCTGGCAGAGCGATACCGCGTCAGACATAATCTGCTGGCCCCCAATAGTGATAAGGGGGTTTTGCCAAACTTGGTAAAAGACCGTTACCGGCGATCTATTCCGGTACTTGTTAGCGAGGGTGTTATAGCGTGTACGGAAATCCTGCGCGGCCTTTTTCGCGATGTGGGTAGTGCCGGCCAGCGTACCGATGCGCTCAATTTCACCGGGAATATCAACCATCTTGTGTGGTTGAGATATGTAGACCGGAATGCCTAGTTGCCGGATTTTTTCGATGGCAGAGGGTGAATTCCCAGACTGCCAGGCGATTACCAGATCTGGTTTGGCGGCAATGACCGCCTCGAGATCGATCTTCGAGTGTCCGCCAACACGTGGAATTTTTAATGCAGATGCGGGATAGTCACTGTATTCAACTGTGGCCACAATCTTGTCGCCTGCCCCTGCCGCGTAAGTCACTTCAACAACAGAGGGTGACAGCGTGACGATGCGGCTTGCTGGCGTAGGCAACGTAACAGTAAGACCAGTGTCGTCCTTAACCGAGACTGGTGCAGCATAGGTAGTGAGCGAGCAAGCGGCCATCAGGATAGGCAGCAGTTGATTTTTAAGGCGCTTAGTTAAGTTCATCGGACTAGTTTAGAGGATTCGAGCAATCAGGGCACTTGCTGCAATGGCGGTTAACCAAAGCCACTGTGCGCGGCGTACCAGCAGCTGTGCACGGCCTATGTCTCGAGGGACCGGTTTGTCTCCTAAACCGAGTAGAGGCCTCGCTTCTGTTGCACCATCATAATCAGCGGCGCCGCCTAGTTGAATATCTAATGCACCAGCCCCTGCAGCCATGACTGGCCCTGCATTCGGGCTATCCCAGCCAGGTGCCTGGGTTCTCCAGCAAGATAGGGCGGACTTGGTTCGGCCGACAACGGCATAACTCAGTGCCGTAAGGCGGGCGGGTAGATAGTTGAGCGCATCGTCAATTTTCGCTGCCGCACGGCCAAAATGTAGATAGCGTGGTGTGCGATAGCCCCACATCGCATCCAGCGTGTTGGCTAGTCGGTAAAGTACGGCCCCGGCCGGGCCGAGCATGCAGAACCAGAAGATAGGCGCGAAAAGCGCATCATTGCCGTTTTCCAGTACGGATTCGATACAAGCTTTGCTGATGTCTGTTTCATCAAGTTGGCGCGTCTCACGTGAAACCAGCCAGCTAACATGGGTGCGTGCGTCGGACAGGTTGCCTAATTTCAAGTCCTCGTCGACACGGGAGGCATGTTCCTGCAGGGAGCGTCCACCGATTGCAATATAAAGAATGAGCGTGCCAGCAAAGAGTTGAATTAGTGGATCTACTGTAAGCATCAGCATGATCACAGCCGCACTAGGTATGACTACGAGCATGAGCCAACAGAGCAGCCCGGCTTGATTCAACTGAATGGCGGTGAGATTGCTTTGGTTAAAACGTTGCTCAATTCTGCGCACCAGCATGCCGAATCCAACCAGCGGATGAAAGCGGGTAGCTTCGCCAAAGATCCGATCAAGAGCGCACGCGCAAAGAATCATCAGTGCAATAGCGGATAAGCTGGAATAAATCATCAGCTCAATAGGGCGGCCACGGTAGCCGGGGCGCTTGGGAAATAAGCATGAAAATAGGTGGCGGTAAGTCGATTGACCCGATAGACCGCTTCGCTTTGCCGCTGGTGAGCATCAATGGTGTGCGCTACAGGGGTTAATGGGCATTCAAATGTGGAGTAATGGAAGGTATGCCCGCCCAGATTGCCTGTTGGTTCCGCGAGGGATTGCATGCCTAGCGCTGCCAGCTTCTTCTGCATCATAACAACGCCCGGCAGAATTCCGGTAAGGGGGTGTGATTGACCATCGGTATCGACGAGGGTGGAAGCCAGCGCGATCATGCCCCCACATTCGGCAAGCATCGGTTTTCCTGCGTCGATATGCTGCTGCAGCGAATTAATCATTGAGCGATTGGCGGCCAGGGTATCGCTGTGTAGTTCGGGGTAGCCACCGGGCAACCAGACCGCATCGCAATCTGGCAGTGCTGCATCATGCAGCGGGGAGAAAAAAACGAGCTCGGCACCTAATGCTTTAAGGCATTCCAGATTGGCCGGGTATGCGAAACAAAATGCAGCATCCTGTGCGATGGCAACTTTTTTGCCTTTTAGGCTTGGCGTGAGTTGGGGGGCAATGGCTGCAGGAAAGGACGCGGGCGGTGGCAATTGTGCCGCTGCTGTTTCAGCCATGCGATCAGCCAACTGATCAATACGTTGTGCGAGGTTCTCGATTTCGGCAGCTGGCAGCAAGCCCAGATGTCGTTCTGGCAAGGCCGAGTCTGCATGGCGTGGAAGTGCGCCAAACCAGGCGACGCCCTCGGGCAGACTTTCTTCAAGTAGCTGTGCGTGATAAGCGCTACCGACGCAGTTGGCAAGCGCACCCACAACCCGTGTGTCGGGTTGATAGGTCTTCATGCCGAGCGCGATAGCACCAAATGATTTGGCCATGGCGCTGCCGTCAATAACAACGAGAATCGGCAGGTTATAACGCCGGGCAAGGTCAGCTGCCGACGGATCGCCATCAAACAATCCCATAACGCCTTCAATGAGAATGACATCATTCTCTTGAGCTGCGCGTGCCAATCGCCAGGCAACATCAGCTTCGCCGCCCATGCGGAAGTCGAGGTTTTCACAGGGTGCTTCACTGGCGACTGCATGAATCTGAGGATCTAGAAAATCAGGCCCGCATTTGAATACTTTGACACGACGCCCCTGGCGATGGTGTAAGCGGGCTAAAGCCGCAGTGACCATAGTCTTGCCCTGGCCGGAAGCGGGTGCAGCAATCAATAATGCCGGGCACTGCAATGTCTGGGTCATCATGGCGTTCGGTTTAGTACTCAACACCCGGCATGGCTTTAATGCCCTGCTGGAAGGCATGTTTCACCATGCCCATTTCGGTTACCGTATCGGCAGCGTCAACGAGTGCGGGCGGTGCAGCGCGACCGGTAATAATGACGTGTTGCATGACGGGGCGTCGGCGGAGCGTTTCAATCACGGGTTCAATTTCCAGCCACCCAAATTTAAAGGCGTAGGTAAACTCGTCAAGAATCACCAGATCAATCGCCGGATCAGAGAGTTTTTTGCAGGCTTCTGCCCAGGCAGCTTCAGCGGCACGTTTATCACGCTCGCGGTCTTGTGTTTCCCAGGTAAAGCCTTCACCCATCACCTGCCATGAAACCTGCTCTGGGAATTTCTGAAAGAGCGCCTCTTCACCGGAGTCGGATCGGCTTTTAACGAACTGGATCACTGCGCAGTTAAAGCCATGGCCAATCGCACGGGCCAGCACGCCAAAGGCAGAGGACGATTTTCCTTTGCCGTTGCCCGTATGAATCAGTAATAAGCCTTTTTCTATCTGGGCCGAAGCAATCTTTTCGTCAACAATGTCTTTTTTGCGCACCATGCGCTGTTCATGCCGTTCATTACGACCGTTATCTTGTTCGTTTGTCATGTTGCTCTCTGTTGTATTGTGTTGTGCCACGTTTGCAGAACATTCTCTAGTCGTTTCCATTCATGGTCTGCAGCAATGCCAATGCGGATGAGTGATGCTTCGCGGAAAAGACGAACCAGAATGCCGTGAACTGCCAGGTGCTCGAAAAGCGCTTCTGCGTGACGAGTATGTAACGTACTGAATAGGCCTGTGGATTTTACCGATGTCTCTGGCGCCACAGTGCGGGCAATTAACTGTTTAAGGCGTATACCTGCATCGCGGATGTATGCGACCTGGTTGGCTTGCCAAACTGTATCGGTCAAAGCCTTTTGCGCTACAAATCGCGATGGACCGCTGATCGTCCACGGGCCGAGTTTATCTGCCAGTCGGTTCAACAATGATGTTGCACCGAATGCAAAGCCGACGCGCGCACCCGCTAATCCGAAAAATTTACCGAGAGAACGCAGGGTGATGAGATTGGGTGCGCCAGAGCTGCCTGCAAGATTGGTCACGCTCAACTCGGGGTAGGGATCGCCGTAGGCTTCGTCAACGATCAACCAGCCCTGACGCTGGCTCAACTGATGCGCAGCGGCAAGCAGTTCCTCAGGCTGATGGTGTGTTGCTGTCGGGTTGTTCGGGTTACATAGCAAAACAATAGGGGCTGCAGACTCCAGCGCTGCCGTCAGCGTACTGGTAATCAGAATTTCGTGGTCGGAGAACTCCCACGCAGCGATGTGTTCGTTATACGTTGGTCCGACAATCGCAATTCGAGTAGATTCGAATAGATGAGGCAGTGCCTGAATGGCAGGCTGGCTACCTGAGGTAGCGAGCAGCTGCGTGTTCCCATAATAGTCGGCAGCGACCGCATTCAATTCATCATCTGGTTCTGGTAAGCGGTGCCAGGCAGTAGTTGGAATTTCTGGTATCGGATAGGGCCAAGGACTGATCCCGGTGGACAAATCTATCCACTGGTCGAGTGCGATGCCATAGTGTTGAGCAGCTGCCCGGAGTCGGCCACCGTGTTCAAGCATAGCCATAGCGTTTTCTTAGTGCTTGATAATGTGGCGCCAGTGGATCCTGGCCATCGCCGGTCTGCCCCCAGGTTTCGTGAAACACAAGATCTTCAAGGGGTAAGCGAGAAAGCCAGCCAGCTTTTTCGAGCTCTGGTTTATCAAGAAACTCGCTTACGTAGCCGAGGCACAAGTAGGCGATCGGAACGATGTTTTCAGGAATGCCAAGCGCTTCTTGTAATTCATGCTGGTGAAAGATGCTGACCCAGCCGACACCAATCCCTTCAGCACGTGCGGCCAGCCAGAGATTCTGAACGGCGCATACGGTGCTGTATAGATCCATTTCTTTGATGTGCGTACGGCCTAAAATAGTTTGGCCGGTACGCTCACGGTCACAAGTAATACAGAGATTAACGGGTGCATCGAGAATGCCTTCCAGCTTGAGTCGGCTATAAAGATCTTTACGGTCACCGGCAAATTGGGTTCGCGCTTCATCGTTTGCTTTGCGAAATAGTGTTTGAACTTTTGCTTTGGTTTCAGCAGAGCGGATGAGCAGAAAGTTCCAGGGCTGCATAAAGCCTACTGACGGGGCATGATGAGCCGCCATCAATAATCGGCCAAGCACCTCATCCGGCAGTGCATCCGGTAGGAATTGGCTGCGCACATCCCGTCTGGAGAAAATTGCCTGATAGACCGCATCGCGGGCAGCCTCGGAAAACGGGTGGTCGGTGGGTGCGTCGTATGGGTTCATGAGGCCGTAAATACCTGTCAGGCATGGGATAATAAACGAATAAGGCGCTTAAACTACGGTTAATCGCGCCTCTTTTTTACCGACAGGATTTATCCACATGTCATGCGCTTCCCTGATGGTTCAGGGCACCACTTCCGATGCCGGAAAATCAACACTGGTTGCAGCCATGTGTCGCATTCTGCAGCGCCGCGACGTGCGGGTGGCACCCTTTAAGCCCCAGAATATGGCGCTGAATTCGGCAGTCACCGAAGATGGGGGTGAAATCGGCCGCGCTCAGGCACTGCAGGCTTACGCCTGCGGATTAGAACCCCACACGGATTTCAACCCCGTTCTGCTTAAACCAACGACAGATCGCCAAGCCCAGGTCATTATCCAGGGCAAGGTAGCTGCAGATCTGAATGCCAAGGACTATCACGCCTATAAGCCACGGGCGATGGGCGCAGTACTCGACTCCTGGCAACGCTTGACGCAGCGTTACGAGGCCGTACTGGTCGAAGGCGCAGGTTCTCCGGCTGAAATTAACCTTCGGGATCGCGATATCGCTAACATGGGCTTCGCCGAGGCTGTTGATTGCCCGGTTATTCTGGTGGCCGATATTGATCGGGGCGGTGTCTTTGCCCATCTGGTGGGCACGCTTGATTTGCTGTCGCCTTCGGAACAGGCGCGCGTCAAAGGCTTCGTGATCAATCGTTTTCGTGGTGACATCGGACTTCTGGAATCCGGATTGCGTTGGCTGGAAGACCGGACCGGCAAACCGGTTTTGGGTGTGCTGCCTTATTTGCATGGCCTGTTTCTGGATGCAGAAGACGCTATTGCCGGTGGCCAGGTGACTGATGCTACAACGCGCTTAAAAGTTATTGCACCGGCTTATCCGCGGGTCTCTAATCACAATGATCTGGATCCGTTACGATTGCACCCCGAGGTTGATTTCCAATGGATTGGCCCGAATCAGCCAATTCCACCGGCTGATCTGATTGTGCTCCCCGGCTCCAAAGCTGTACGTGCAGATCTGGCGTGGTTGTGTTCACAGGGGTGGGATAAGGCCATCGAGCGGCACTTGCGCTATGGCGGCAAGTTGCTCGGCATTTGCGGCGGCTTTCAGATGTTGGGTCGGCAATTACATGATCCACAAGGGCTTGAAGGGACGCCAGGCTCTTCGCCCGGATTGGGTTGGCTGGATATAGAAACAACGCTTGAATCCGAGAAGCAGCTCAGAAACGTGCGCGGCCATTTGTGTCTATCGGGCTCGCCTGCAATCAGCGGATACGAGATTCATCTCGGAGTTAGCAAAGGCGTAGATCTGAGTCGTCCGCTAATGGCGCTAGAAGATGGTCGCAGCGATGGCGCTCGTTCGAATGATGATCAAGTCGCTGGCACCTATTGCCATGGTGTCTTTGATCACCCAGACGCTTTAAGTGCGCTTCTGGCATGGGCCGGCTGTGCGGATGCGCAGACCATTGATTTTGTGGCGCGCAGAGAAGCTGACTTGAACCGTCTGGCGGATGCTGTCGAACAAAGTCTGGATTGGCATAAGATCGACCAGATTCTGCAGGAGAGCCGTCATGCGTGAATTAATTCTTGGTGGCGCCCGTAGTGGCAAAAGCCGTCTGGCAGAAAGCCGTGTTGCAGAATATGAGCAGGCCGGACTACAGGTTGTTTATATTGCAACAGCCGAAGCGCTAGATGAAGAGATGGCTGCACGCTTGCAACATCATCGTGCCAATCGGCCGGCGCATTGGTTCACTTTGGAAGAGCCGGTGCACTTGGCGCAGGCGCTCAAGGAATATGCCGCGCCTGATCGTTGTCTGCTGGTTGATTGCCTCACGCTTTGGTTGTCGGCACTACTTTTTAAAGGCGAAGGTGGTGCGCAGTTAGAAACAGGATTGCCACTAACTTGCCCTAAATTCTGGGAAGAGCGTCAGGCGCTAATAGATGTGTTGCCCCAGCTGCCAGGTGAGATTGTGCTGGTGAGCAATGAAATCGGATCAGGTGTGGTGCCAGAAAATCGCCTGGCACGACGCTTTGCCGATGAGCAGGGCCGTTTAAATCAGGATGTCGCGGCACTTTGCGAGCGTGTGACATTATCTATTGCCGGTTTGCCACTGAGCTTGCGCGGTTAATTCAGGAAATTTATGCAACGCTTTAACATTGAACCCACAGCAGGCCCATTGGCGCAACAACTGCAAAATAAAATTGACGGCAAAACAAAACCGCTGGGGGCATTGGGCCAATTAGAATCATTGGCACAACAGATTGGTCTCATTCAGCAGACAGACGCTCCGAAATTAAGCGCGCCACAGATGCTGGTGTTTGCCGGTGATCATGGCGCAGCCAAAGCGGGCGTCTCGGCTTACCCGCAGGATGTGACCTGGCAGATGGTTGAAAACTTTCTCGCGGGTGGTGCGGCAATCAACGTCTTTACGCGTACTTATGGACTGCCGTTGGCCGTAGTGGACTGCGGCGTTGCGCATGAATTCGGTGAGCGTGATGGATTAATCAATTACAAGCTGGGTGCCGGTACAGCCAATTATCTAGAGACGCCGGCTATGACGGCGGATCAATGCGCGCAGGCTATGGCTAACGGCGCAGCGCTTGTTGAACGCTATGCAAAAGCAGGTTGTAACGTGATTGGCCTCGGTGAGATGGGTATCGGTAACACGGCATCGGCCAGCTTGATTACTCATTGCCTGAGTGATCAACCACTGGATGCGTGCGTGGGTCGGGGCACAGGCTTGGATGACGCAGGGCTGAATCGCAAGCAGCAGTTGCTGGCACAAGCGTTGGTGCGTACCGGCAAGATGAGTGATCCGGCCAAGGTGCTGCAGGAATTTGGCGGTTTTGAAATTGCCACAATGGTCGGGGTCATTCTGGCAGCTGCCGAGCGCCGCATGGTGGTGCTGATCGACGGCTTTGTCGTTGGCGCCGCTGCGCTGGTTGCCTGCGCGCTCTATCCGGCAGCTCGTGACTATTGTGTGTATTGCCATCGCTCGGCAGAGGCTGGCCATCAGGTGCAATTAGCGGCAATGCATGCTCAACCTTTGTTGGACCTGGGCATGCGTCTAGGCGAAGGCACTGGCGTTGCGTTGGCCTGGCCCCTGGTTCAGGGCGCCGTGGCATTCCTCAATGAGATGGCCAGTTTTGCATCGGCCGGTGTGTCAGAGAAAACCTGATCGAACATGATGAAGCTCTGGTTGATCCGGCACTTACCACCAGACGTCCCGGCGGGCGTTTGCTATGGGCAAACGGATTTATCACTGCAGACACCAGTGGCCCTTCAATCAGAGACGGTTGCAGCTTTGCGTCAGCAATTGCCATCATCATTGCCTGTCTTTAGTAGCCCGCTATTGCGTTGTGCCCAGCTTGCCGCAGTGATTGATCCACAACATGCGCTGGATATACGTCTGCAAGAGCTGAACTTCGGTGATTGGGAAATGCAGTCCTGGGATGACATTGGTCCGGGTGCGCTAGACGCCTGGGCGAATGATCTTGCAGGCTTTAGACCACCGAATGGCGAGACAGGATATGAATTGCAGCAACGCGTACTGGATTGGCTCAAGGAAGTGAGTGCAGAATGCACCGAAGCCATCGTTGTAACGCATGCGGGCGTTATCCGTGCCCTGCAGGCACATCATCAGGCATTGCCCGGAGCGCAGTGGCTCACATTACGTTATAACTATGGGCAGTTGATCTGTCTGGATTTCGCAGATGAGCAAATTCAGGCGGCACCGGTACAATAACGCCATGCCCGCAGATGCTATCAATCTTTCGCAAGTCCGCCGCGTTCTCGTAACCAAGTTGCGACATCACGGAGACGTGTTGCTTGCTTCGCCGGTGCTCTCTGCGCTCAAAGCAGCGGCACCCCAGGTCGAAATTGATGCACTGGTTTATGCCGATACGGCAGAAATGCTGCAGGATCATCCAGACATGGTGCAGCTACATTGCATCGATCGTGGCTGGAAGAAACTTGGTCTGATCGGCCAGGGTGCCGCCGAGTGGGCATTGTTCAGCCAGATGAAAGCGCGTCAATACGATCTGATTATTCATTTGACCGAGCACCCGCGGGGCGCCTGGTTGTCCCGCTTGCTCAAGCCGCGCTATTCGGTGGCGCCTCGGGTCAATGGCCGTGGCCGTTTCTGGAAGAACAGTTTTACGCACTTCGTATCACCCATCATGGGGAGCGGGCGGCGCCATGTCGTTGAACAGAATCTCGATGCGCTGCGTCGCTTAGGTATACAGCCAGCGCCGGATCAACGTGCGCTGACATTAGTACCGGGTACCGATGCCGATGCGCATGTGAGTGTGCGTTTGCAGTCGCTGGGCGTGAAGCCGGGCGGGTTTGTACATCTGCACCCCCCTTCCCGCTGGCACTTCAAATGCTGGACACCTGAAGGCTGGGCAGAAATTATTGCCCGCATCCGTGCTGCGGGTTGGCCGGTTGTCCTCACTGCTGCGCCGGGTGACAAGGAAGGCCGACTGATTGACCAGATTCAACAAGCCTTAGCTAAGCGTAATGAAGTACCCGCATTAAGTCTGGCGGGCGCATTGTCGTTAAAGGAACTGGGCGCTTTGACCGGGCAGGCTAAGCTGTTCGCTGGCGTTGATTCGGCGCCCATGCATATTGCTGCTGCCATGAAAACACCGGTGGTCGTTCTGTTTGGCCCGTCAGGCGAAGGTCATTGGGGGCCTTGGGGCAAGCCGCGCGAAGGTGAGCATCACGTTGTGACACGCAGCGCTCAATTCAATTGCCGACCGTGTGGCCTTGATGGTTGCGGTGGCGGTAAAGTCAGCGAATGTTTAACGAGCATTACCCCTGATGAAGTCTGGTCAGCGATGTCTCCGCTTCTGACCGATCACCCTAAAGGCTAATAAAAGCCTTCTGGAATTACTGCTTTAGTAAAAGTATGCCGGCTACCTATTTGTAGTGTGCCGGCCGTAAGCCATTGAGCGGCCCCAATTTCATTAAAGTTACCTGTATCCAATCTGGGTCAGCTATCGTATTTAATAGCGCTATTGTGATTCAGTAAAAACTTTTGAAGTTTTTCTTGCAAATATGTATTAAATGCTAGGTAAACTTCGACAAAAGAAAACAAAAATGCGAGACAAATTTTTCAAATGGCTGATTGGTACCCCGCCAGCGATTGTTGGTGGGTGGTGGAATCGTGCGGGCGTATGCCTCGTGCGAAAGCTGCATTTGTCTGACGCGCGCGCTGCCCTAGATATCATCTACGAGCCGTGCGGCCTCCTTTCGGCAAATGAGGCGGCTGCCGATGCGCCCATCCAAAGTGACATCGTTAATGCATTGCGTTGCGCAGCCGAACATTTGGGTAACGAAAAATTTTATTTAGCAGTGGGTGTGCCCTCGGGCGATATTTTCATTAAAAACATCGAGATCCCGAGTGGACTGAGCGAAAAGCAAATTGAACAGCTTTCTGTGGTGGAGGCGGTGTCAAATTTGCCTGTGCCACCAGAAGAAATTTGTGCTGATTTCCTTAGGGGCGAAATCAGATCAGATGCAGTCAATGAGCGCATCGACGTTGCATTTTGCAAAAGAGGGCTTGTGGATGAGTTGAGCTTGGTTGCAGAGGATGCCGGTGTTGTATTAGGTATCGTTGATCGAGATGTGCAGGCAGTTCACGATGCCACGCTGTGGTGTGCGGCACGTCAATTGGATATGACAGCCGTCTCATATCCACTAGGCATTCTCTTTGCGGGAGATGCGGCGAACTTTCTGGTTTGCCGGAGTGCATTGGATCATTCTTCTTACCTGGTCAACGGCCTTGCTAATGCACTGACCAAACCCGCAGAAGACATGGCGTTGATATTGGCAGAACTTCAGGCCTATTGTCGTCGCGCAGGATTATCCGTTGAGAAAGGCGAGCCTCTGGCTCAGCTGTATCTGATTGATGCGGGAAACGGGGCTGAATTAATGGCCTCAAGTTTTGATGCGCTGACAGGAAATGCGGCACGTATTAATCCAAAGATGCTCGTGAGCGGTGATAGCAGTGCGGTGCCCATTTTCGGCTTAATGGTAGCGATAGGTATGGCGCTCAGGACGCACGCGTGAAGGGCCGATTCAATCTGCTGCCACATCGAGCGCAGATGCAGGTGTGGCACAGGCGTGTGCTCACTCGCCAGGCTAGCGTTGTGCTACTGCTCGCATTCTTATGTGCTTTGATCGTTCAGGGCGTATTTTCGTTGCGGGTCGGCTATCTCGATTCCTATAACGCGACGCTGAGAATGTATATAAATCAAATGGCGCCAGATTTTCGGCTATCGCAACAACTACTGAACCAGCGTGATGACATGCTGGCCAAACAGAAAACCCTGGAGCGGTTGGACGCCCGTCGATCCACGAGTGTGATGATTCTCAACGATGTGGCCAATGCCTTGCCGCCGGATATCTACCTGACTAGGCTGGAAGAAGACGGAGAGCATTTCAGGCTCGAAGGGAAGTCAGTTCATAACGCTGCCATTGCGCATTTCTTTGAATTAATTGTGAAGTCCGAGAGATTGGCGGGCTTATCGCTGGAAGAAATTCGTACACAGGATGGCGAGAACGTCGCACCCTATATCTTTACTATTGCTGGGCAAGTTCGACTCGTTGGGGCAAGCACCCTGGATACGCCAGAGCGTCAGCCATGAAAAAACTGATTGCATTCTGGCACCAGGGGCAGCGTTGGGTGCGCGAGGCGGTTGGCAACCTGCTCCACAAATATAAAGCCATACATTCAAAGCATAGACAACGTGCTCAGGCGCGGCCCTGGTGGAAAAAAGAGCTGGGTGAACTGCTATCTGATTTGAAGCAATTGCGTTCACACCACCAAACAGGCGTAGCGCTGCAATCGGTTTCCGATATTGCGCAGTGGACGATGCGGTTCCGGCTTGCTGTGCTCGGGATCATTTTTGTTAGTGCCTTTCTGGCGAGTGCTCTTCTGCTCTGCATCGGCCCATCCGACGAGATCCGGCTGCAGGCAGATGAACGGCAAATTCTGGAATCGCGTTATTTAAACTACGCCGGCCAGGTGGATTTGCTGCCGGTATACCGGCAGCAAAGTGAAATCATCCTTGAGCGATTTGGAGAGCTGCTTGATGCGATCCCCGCATCACTGGAGTCCGTTCATGTTTTATCGCAACTTAACAAGGCGGCTAAAGAGGCTGGGTTGCATCTGGAGCTCTTTAAACCGCTGGTGGAAGAAGCTCATGGCTATTACATAGTGCTGCCGATAGAAATACGTTTGCGTGGTGATTACAATGCCATCGCCCGATTTCTCGAGCTGGTCTCGAAGATGCAGCACCTGGTGACGGTTGATGTCGTCATATTGCCGGCGGCCACGCATGAGAATCAGGTAGTTTTGGCATCATTGTTGAAGGCATACCGGTATAAGGATCTGCCGCTTAAACTCGGAAAGAAAGCGGCCCATGCAGCACCTTAGACACTTGGTTTGCCTAGGCACCGCTTTATTCCTCAGTGCTTGCTCCGCTTCAGGAGAAGATGCTGCGCAGCAATGGGTAGAGAGCAGAGCACCCGTTGCATTACCCGAAGCCTCCTCCTCGCTTCCGCCCATCGTTGATACGCCGCCGGCGGCTTATACGGCAAAAACAGTTGTAGATCCCTTTTCGCCGAGTCGTATCGGACAGTCGCGGCAAAACAGTGATGCGCCCCAAAGCGCGTCGGGTGGTCGGCGGTACTTCGCCGATGTACCCGTTGATTCGCTCCGGGTCGTTGGCTTTATGGAAGTGCTTGGGCAGTACGTCGCAGTCCTTGAGGGAAGCTCCGGCTTTGTTAACGCGAAAGTCGGTGATCGGCTCGGCAATCAGCAATTAGAGATTATTGAAATTTCTGGGAAGGGAATCCGGTTGCGGCAACCCGATGGTTCCGAATCGTGGGTAGCAATTAGTAGGGGGAGTCGCTAGAAATGAAAATGTTTTCCCGTTGGTTCTGTAGGTGTCTGGCGATTTCAGGGTTGCTGTGTTTGTCCTGGATCTTTATCGCACCATATACCGTGTTGGGTGCTACCAGTCCGCGTATCAGTATGGATATACAGAATGGAGATGTGCGACAGGTGTTGGCGCTTATTGGTCGGGAACTCGGTATCAATATTGTTGCCAGTGAAGCGGTTAAAGGTCAGGTAACGGTTGTGATGAACAACGTGCCCGCTTCCGAAGTGTTGCAATCGATCTTTCAGCAACGCGGCCTGGTGGCTAAGCAGGAAGATGGCATTTTGATTGTGCGACCCAAAAGCGAAGCGATCGAACAGGAGCGTGTGGGTATGGAATTGGCTCAGCAGGCCCAGACCATCGGTCCGCTGCGACAGGAAGCTTTCCGTTTGCGCTTTGCCCAGGCAGTTGATCTGGAGAAGCTTGTGCGCGAACAATTAACGGCCCGCGGTAAAGTCAGTGTTGATTCCCGCACCAATACGCTGTTTGTGAATGACACCGCGTCAAAGCTTGCGGAGATCTCATCTCTGATCAAGACAGTTGACCAGCCTATACGGCAGGTGCTGATCGAGGCGCGGATCGTTGAAGCCAACGAAACGTTTAACGAAGAATTGGGTGTGCGTCTCGGCGCGCTGGATACGGTGCGCATGGGGGGCGGTGGCTTACAGATAGGCGGTGGCCAATATGTGCCGCCCACTCAGGCAGGCCAGGCGCTCAACTACAATCGATTAGTGCCTGGTGGCCCGCCCGGCTATCAGACCTTGAACAGCGTGAACGGCCAACCCTTTTCAGTGAATCAGACACTTGGATCGGTTAATTTGCCAGTAAACCGTGCGGCGGCCGGAACAATGGCTTTTGCATTGTTGAGCCCAACGGGATCGCGCATTTTGAACGTAGAACTTTCTGCGTTGGAATCTGATGGACGTGGAAAGATTATTTCCAGTCCGAAAGTAGTGACAGGCGATAACGTCAAGGCGGTCATCGAGGATGGGACGGAAATCCCTTATCTATCGACGGCGCAAACCGGCGGTACGACAATTCCGACCGTGGAGTTCAAGAAAGCCGTTTTGTCTCTGGACGTAACGCCACAGATTACCCCGGATGGCAAAGTCCGCTTGAAACTGATTGTGCGCAAAGAGGAGCCGGACTATGCCGCAATGCAGCTGATTCCCGGATCTACTAATCCACCGATTAAAAGCACGGTTGTCACGACTGATGTTCTGGTGGAAAACGGGGGCACCGTTTCCATAGGCGGCGTTTTCATCAAGAAAGTGGATAATCTCGTCACGCAGGTTCCCTTTCTCGGGGACATTCCTTTTATTGGCAACTTCTTCAAATACCGGTCGACCACCGAACAGCGGCGTGAGCTGCTGGTTTTTATCTCGCCACAAATTGTGGCGGGCGGCACGACAGGCCCCTGAACTTTATCTGGCATGACAATCGTTCTTCCTGAAAACATCTTTCTCGTTGGCCTGATGGGCGCTGGCAAATCTACGGTCGGCCGCATTCTGTCGCGCCGGCTCGGCAAACGCTTTGTCGATACCGATCACGAGATCGAAAAACGCAATGGGGTAACGATCCCCGTGATCTTCGAGATTGAGGGAGAAGATGGCTTTCGCAGGCGAGAGCAGGAAGTATTGGCAGATCTGGCGCAGGAGCAGGGTCTGGTGCTCAGCACGGGGGGCGGGATTGTGCTCAAACCCGAAAACCGGGAGACGCTGCGTAATCATGGTTTTGTGGTGTATCTGAACGCCCGGCCCGAGTTGCTTGCCGAGCGTACCAAACACGATCGCACGCGGCCACTGCTTAATGTAGAAGACCCGCTAACGCGTCTACGAGAATTGCATGCCGTGCGCGACCCGCTTTATCGGGAAGTCGCCCATGCAGTCGTCGAAACGGGTCGCGGGGCGCCGCAGCAGGTGGTTCAGGCGATTCTGGGCGAAATCAGCCGTATAGAGCGCTAGGTCGGCATAAAATGACAACTATGAATACAACGCATCAAACGCTAACCGTTGCGCTGGATGAGCGCAGTTACCCGATTCACATTGGTTGCGGCCTGCTGAGCAATGCGGCGCTGTGGGCGCCTCATTTGAACCCGAAGACGGGCGCTGTGGTGATTACCAACACCACCGTGGCGCCGCTTTACCTGGATAAGGTATTGGCGACGCTGGCCGAGCTAGGGTGTCCGGCATTTTCGGTCGTGTTGCCAGACGGCGAGGAATATAAATCCTGGGAAACGCTGAATACGGTATTTGATGCGCTGCTGGAAAATCGCTGCGAGCGCGGCACAACGCTGATCGCCCTGGGCGGCGGCGTGATTGGGGATCTGGTGGGTTTTGCAGCGGCCTGTTACCAACGTGGTGCACCGTTCATTCAGGTGCCGACGACCTTGCTCTCGCAAGTTGACTCCTCGGTGGGGGGCAAGACGGCGATTAACCACCCGTTGGGCAAGAATATGATTGGTGCGTTTTATCAGCCCAAACTGGTGCTGGCCGATCTGGATACGCTGGATACGCTGCCGCCGCGCGAAATGGCGGCGGGTATGTCGGAAGTGATTAAGTACGGCCTGATCCGTGACCCGGCGTTTTTCAGCTGGCTGGAACAGCAGGCCGAAGGTTTGATGCAGCGGGATAAAACCTTGTTAGCACAGGCGGTGTACCAATCTTGCGCCCACAAAGCTGAAGTGGTGGCACGTGATGAGCGTGAAGCCGGCGAGCGCGCCCTGCTGAATCTGGGCCACACTTTTGGCCACGCGATCGAAACAGGTATGGGTTACGGCAGCTGGCTGCATGGGGAAGCCGTAGCCGCAGGCACGGTCATGGCGGCTTTGTTGTCGGAGCAGCTGGGTTGGCTGGATCAGGCGGCGATTGAACGCCTGAAAGCGCTATTCCGCCGAGTGGGCTTGCCGGTGGAAGGCCCCTGGCTGGCGTCAACGCCTATGGCCAGCGCCGAGCGCTATCTGGCGCTCATGCGTCACGATAAGAAGGTGAGTGCCGGCGTGATGCGCCTGGTGCTATTGCAGGCGATCGGGCAGGCGGTTGTATCGGCTGAAGCCAGCGACGCGGCAATTCTGCAGGCCATTCAGGCCGGGTTGGCGGTTTCGCCGAGCGCCCGGAGCGTCCCGCCGACGCAAAATTAGGGCAAATTTAGCCCTTGAGTGTGCCATTTTTGGCACAACCTTTGCTTTGATATGGCTTGCAGTCTCGTCCATTGCACATTTTTGCACTGCAACGTCTTGAATTGAAGGGGCGTTTGGGCGTATATTGGCCGGTTCATTTTGGTGCATAGCGCGAAATGGCCGCACCATTTTGTGCTGCGTCGGCTACCGACGGGTTCACGTTTTTGTGGAAGGAAGAAAACTCATGGGAGTACCGGAGCGTCAGGGTTTATACAACCCGGCTAACGAACACGATGCCTGCGGCGTCGGTTTTGTCGCGCACATTAAGAATGAGAAGAGTCACGATATCGTCGAGAAGGGTCTGCTGATCCTAGAAAACCTCGAGCACCGTGGCGCTACAGGTTATGACCCCATGCTCGGCGATGGCGCCGGGATTCTGATCCAGCTGCCAGATGCCTTCCTGCGCGCCGAACGCGCCAAGCAGGGTCTGCGCCTGCCGCCCGTGGGTCACTATGCCGTGGGTAATGTCTTCCTGCCGCAATCGGTTACCGGTCGTAAGGCCTGTGAATCCGTGCTGGCCCGCATTATTCATGAAGAAGGTCTGGAATTCCTCGGCTGGCGCGATGTGCCAGTTGATACCTCGATCCTGGCGCAAGCCGCCCGTGATCTGGAGCCGGTGACCCGTCAGGTTTTCATTGGCCGTCCGGAATCGCTGAAAGATCAGGACGCATTTGAACGTAAGCTGTTCGTGGTGCGTAAGCGCGCCGAACACGACGTACGCAAACTCAAGCTCGATGATGGCAAGCAGTTCTACCTGCCGTCGCTGTCGTCGCGCACCATGGTCTACAAGGGCATGTTGCTGGCCAATCAGGTTGGCGCCTACTTCCTGGATCTACTGGATCCGAAGCTGGTATCGGCCATTGCGCTGGTGCACCAGCGTTTCTCGACCAATACCTTCCCGACCTGGGATCTGGCGCACCCGTTCCGCATGATTGCTCACAACGGTGAAATCAACACCGTGCGTGGCAACGTGAACTGGATGCGTGCCCGTCAGAAGGCCATGTCTTCGGATTGGCTGGCAGAAGATCTGGACAAGCTGTGGCCGCTGATCGTTGAAGGCCAGTCTGACTCGGCCAGCTTCGATAATGCGCTGGAACTGCTGGTCATGGGCGGCTACTCGATGCCGCAAGCCATGATGATGCTGATTCCGGAAGCCTGGGCTGAAAACCCGCTGATGGATGAAGAGCGTCGCGCCTTCTATGAATACAACGCTGCGATGATGGAGCCGTGGGACGGCCCTGCCGCCGTGGCCTTTACCGATGGTCGCATGATTGGCGCTACGCTGGACCGTAATGGTCTGCGTCCGGCGCGTTATCAGATCACCGATGACGGTATCGTCATGCTCGCCTCCGAAATGGGTGTGCTGACCTTCCCGCAGGAAGAAGTGAACAAGAAGTGGCGTCTGCAACCGGGCAAGATGTTCCTCATCGACCTCGAGCAGGGCCGCATCATTGATGATGAAGAACTGAAGCGTGGTATCTCTACTGCGCGTCCGTATCGTCAGTGGATCGAAAAGAGCCGTCAGCATCTGCACACGCTGCCGGAAGTGGAAGATAGCGAAGGTCTGCGCGAGTCGCTGCTGCACACGCAACAGGCTTTCGGTTACACCCAGGAAGACGTCAAGTTCATCCTGGCGCCTATGGCCAGCAATGCGGAAGAAGCCACAGGTTCCATGGGTAACGACAGCCCGCTGCCGGTGCTGTCCGATAAGAACAAGCCGCTGTACAACTACTTCAAGCAGTTGTTTGCTCAGGTCACCAATCCGCCGATTGACCCGATCCGTGAAGAAATCGTCATGTCGACGATGTCGTTCATTGGCCCGCGTCCGAATCTACTGGGTATTGAAGTCAAGGCAGGCGAAGAGCCGCCGCTGCGTCTGGAAGTAGAACAGCCGGTGTTGTCTTCGGCTGATCTGGCCAAGCTGCGTCAGATCGACAAACTCACCAACGGTAAATTCCGTGCGCTGGTGCTGGACATTACGTTCCCGGCTAGCGAAGGTACCGTTGGTTGTCAGGCTGCGCTGGATGCACTGTGTGCACGTGCCGAAGCCAGCGTGGGCGAAGGTTATAACGTCCTGATCCTGTCGGATCGTAATGTGGATCGTCAGCGTGCGCCGATTCCGGCCCTGCTGGCGACCAGCGCCGTGCATCAGCATCTGGTGAAGACCGGCCTGCGTACTTCGACCGGTCTGGTCGTGGACTCAGGTTCGGTTCGTGAAGTGCATCACTTTGCGCTGCTCGCCGGTTACGGTGCAGAAGCCGTATGCCCATGGCTGGCTTTCGATACCATTGCTGAAGTGGCGGGTGATCTGCCGGGCGAGTTGTCGGCCTACGAGGCGGGCAAGCGTTACGTTAAGGCAGTGAACAAGGGTCTGCGCAAGGTCATGTCCAAGATGGGCATCTCGACCTATCAGTCGTACAACGGCGCACAGATTTTTGAAGCCATTGGCCTATCGTCGCAATTGATTGGTGACTACTTTGCCGGTACCGCAACCCAGGTTGAAGGTATTGGTATCGATGAAGTTGCCGAAGAAGCGCTGCGCGTTCACAAGAGCGCCTTCGAACACGATCCGGTGCTGGCAAATCTGCTGGAAACCGGTGGCGAATATGCCTACCGTGTCCGTGGTGAAGAACATATGTGGACACCGGATGCCATTGCCAAGCTGCAGCATTCGACACGTTCGGGCAAGTTCGAAACTTACGAAGAATACGCACGCATCATTAATGATCAGACCAAGCGTCACATGACGCTGCGCGGTCTGTTCGACATTAAGCCTGCTGGCCCATCGATTACGCTTGAGGAAGTCGAACCCGTCAGCGAAATCGTTAAGCGTTTTGCTACGGGCGCTATGTCGCTGGGGTCGATTTCGACCGAAGCGCATACGACGCTGGCTGTTGCCATGAACCGAATTGGCGGCAAGTCGAACACCGGTGAAGGCGGCGAAGATGCAAATCGTTTCCGCAAGATCAAGGCGGGTGAAAAGCTCTCCGACATTATCGGCAAGGGCCGTATCGAAGCGGATCTGCAACTGAAGGCTGGCGACTCGCTGCGTTCAGCGATCAAGCAGGTGGCATCGGGCCGTTTTGGTGTGACTGCTGAATACCTGGCCAACTCGGATCAGATTCAGATCAAGATGGCACAGGGTGCCAAGCCGGGTGAAGGCGGTCAGCTGCCAGGTCACAAGGTGAGCGAATACATCGGCTTCCTGCGCCATTCGGTGCCAGGCGTGGGTCTGATTTCACCGCCGCCGCACCATGACATCTACTCGATTGAAGATCTGGCGCAGCTGATTCACGATCTGAAGAACACCAACCCGGTGGCTTCGGTTTCGGTGAAGCTGGTGTCGGAAGTCGGCGTGGGTACCGTGGCGGCTGGTGTCGCTAAGGCTAAGGCTGATCATATCGTTGTTGCTGGCCATGATGGCGGTACCGGTGCATCGCCGATTTCTTCGGTTAAGCATTGCGGCGCCCCTTGGGAGCTCGGCTTGGCCGAAGCCCAGCAAACGCTGGTGCTCAACCGTCTGCGCGGACGTGTCCGTCTGCAAACAGATGGTCAGCTGAAGACCGGCCGTGACGTCGTCATCGGCGCGCTGCTGGGTGCCGACGAGTTCGGTTTTGCGACAGCACCACTGGTGGTTACCGGTTGCATCATGATGCGTAAGTGCCATCTGAACACCTGTCCGGTGGGCGTGGCGACGCAAGACCCTGAGCTGCGTAAGCGCTTCAGCGGTCAGCCGGAGCACGTGGTTAATTTCTTCTTCTTCATTGCAGAAGAAGTCCGCAAGATTATGGCTAGCATGGGCATCAGTCGTTTTGACGACCTGGTGGGTCGTGCCGACCTGCTCGACACCCGTGCGGGTATCGAACACTGGAAGGCCAAGGGTCTGGATTTCTCCAAGATCTTCCACATGCCTGCCGTTCCGGAAGAAGTGGCGAT
>ERZ1034363.696-NODE-696-length-21654-cov-6.410669_pt1 | contig 21654 bp, 22 predicted proteins | sample MGYA00520616_ERZ1034363 | MGnify/ENA primary metagenome ERZ1034363 (study PRJEB33736, sample SAMEA104284506) | Azolla filiculoides | biome: Urban; feature: Water surface; material: Ditch water | place: Netherlands | collected 2015-10-28 | depth 0-0.1 m ... | reverse complement strand
GGATGCGTGTGGCCAGCATGGCGTTGGCGGCGTATTTGGTCAGCTCCGCGCTGCGAATATCCATCACGATCAGCCGGTCGTGGTTGCGCTGAATGGGGGCGTAGAGCGCGCGCATGTTGAGCGCGGCCTGCTCGTCTTCGCAGCCCACCACAATGCGGTCGGGCCGCATAAAGTCTTCAATGGCCGCGCCCTCTTTCAGAAACTCGGGGTTGCTCACCACGCTAAAGGGCGTGTCCACGCCACGCTTTGCCAGCTCTTCGGTAATGGCGGCCTTGACCCGGTCGGCCGTGCCCACCGGCACCGTGCTCTTGTCCACCACCACCTTGTAGTCGGTCATGTAGCGGCCAATGTTGCGCGCCGCCGCCAGCACGTATTGCATATCGGCCGAGCCGTCTTCGTCGGGCGGCGTGCCCACCGCAATGAACTGCACCGTGCCAAAGTGCGCAGCGCGTTCGGCATCGGTCGTGAAGTGCAAGCGCCCTGCCGCCACATTGCGGCGAACCATGTCTTGCAGGCCCGGCTCAAAGATGGGGATGCCGCCGTCTTCCAGAATCTTGATCTTGGCCGGGTCCACATCCAGGCACAGCACGTCGTTGCCCACATCGGCAAAACAGGCGCCAGACACTAGGCCCACATAGCCGGTGCCGATCACGGTAATTTTCATTTGATACGTCCAATAAAACTAACTAGCGCGGGTCCACCAAACGCCCGCTAACAAACTTGTGCAACAAGCTGGTCGCAAAGGTCTGGTAGGGCACCCCTTCTTCCAATGCACGAGCCTGCAGGTTCTTTAGGTCACGGCTGGAAATACGAATGTTCAGCCGCTGGTCTTTCTTAAACGTGGCATCTGCTGCTGCCCGATGCGCCTTGGTCTGCTTGGCCATATCGGGCACCGGCTTCCCGGGACTGCAAACTATTCAACTCTTCTTCATCGTATTTCGCGACTTTATTCATTCCTTGCTCCTGTACTTCCGGGTTGCCTTCCGGCTTGGGATGATGGTCTTTAGAAAGAATTCGGAGTCGGTTTCAATGAATGGCACGGCATACACGTTGTCATCCACCTGCACCATGGAAATCTTTTGACCGGGGTACTTTTCTTGGTTGGGGTGTTCGCCCACAGGCAACTCATAGCTACTGCCTTATTCAAACACGATTCGATGAAACGAAACGCCCCTATTCGCGCAACAGGTGTTGGTATTTATTAGCAGTCCATTTTAAAAGTTCCGAGTACGGCATGCGTACATTTTATGCACTCCGAAATTTGCATTTCAACGCATGAAAAACTTTTTGTCGGGGCGCAATTAAGCCATGTTGATTGCGAAACTCCAGTTGTTTCTAACCGCAAGGGAGGCACTAATCATGAAGTCCGACGCAGCCTGAGCAGCCGTTTGCTTCGACCATAAAGGGCACTTCGGTGCCCTTTCTTTTTGCTGCGTTTGAATCGAATCCCCGCTTCATTTCACGGGGCTAATAAGCTGGGGTTAATTTTCGGTTTCTCGGCGTGCGTATGATCAGAAATTCTGAAAATACAGCGTGAGTTCACTTCGAATGTTAAATCCCATCAAGCGCGTTTGGGTGCCCAAGCCTCGGGCAACGGCTGCGGTGGAAGCCCCTGCCCAAGCGCCCACTGCCGCTGCGCTCGATGCCGCGGCAGAGCATGAAGCAGCCCATCGGCGCGGTGTTCTCTATGGCGAGATTCCCGAACCCGAGGTGGAGGAAAAAGCCACCGAATCGATTTGGGCGGCCTTCAATTCCGTGCTGCCCTTGGACAAGCTCAACAAACCCTGAAGCAGTTGCCTGCCCCTAGTGGAGCTTGAACACCGCCACGGTTTGCACCAGTTCTTCTGCCTGTGATTTGAGGCTGCCCGCCGCAGCGGCCATTTGTTCCACCAGCGCGGCGTTTTGCTGCGTGGTGGTGTCCATTTGGGTCACGGTCTCGGCGATCTGCATCACGTCGGAGCTTTGCTCGTCATTGGCCGCGCTGATTTCGCCCATCAGGTCGGTGGCACGGCGGATGGATTCCACCACTTCGGTCATGGTGACTCCGGCCCGGTCCACCAACGCGGAGCCTTGCTCGACCCGTTCCACGCTGGCACCAATGAGGGCCTTGATTTCTTTGGCGGCTTCTGCCGAGCGCCCCGCCAGCGAGCGCACTTCGCTGGCCACCACCGCAAAGCCACGGCCTTGCTCACCGGCGCGGGCTGCCTCAACGGCCGCATTGAGCGCCAGGATGTTGGTCTGAAACGCGATGCCGTCAATCACTTGAATGATGTCGGAGATCTTGCGCGACGACTCGTTAATGCCCTGCATGGTCTCGACCACCTGGCCCACCACCTCACCGCCACGAACCGCCACCGTGCTGGCCTGCATGGCCAATTGATTGGCCTGACGGGCGCTGTTGGCGTTGTGTTTTACGGCCTCGCCCAGTTCGGCCATGGCGGCGTCGGTGCGCTCCAGGGCACCGGCCTGGGTTTCGGTGCGGTTGGACAAGTCCATGTTGCCCGAGGCAATTTCGGCGCTGGCGGCGGCCACGCTGTCGGAGCCCCGGCGAACCTTCATCACGACCGAGGAGAGGCTGCTTTGCATGTCGCTGAGCGCGCGGAGCAAGATGGCAATTTCGTCGTTGCCCGTGGTTTGCACCTGCTGGGTCAGGTCGCCATGGCTAACTGCCTCGGCAAAGTCGACCGCCTTACGCAGGGGGCGCGTAATGCTGAGCACCAGCCACAGCCCCGCGCCGGTAGCCAGCAAGGCTGCAAACAAACCGGCAACGGTGGCAATCGTTCGGGTGCCGCCAATTAGCGCGCTGTTTTCCTGGCCCTTGGCCTGCACGTTGGCAACCTGGCTGGCATTGAGTTTTTCCAGGCTGACCATGAAAGGGGCCAGCATGGGGATCATTTCTTCATCGGCAGAAAATGCGGCCTCGGCCTGCTTGCCGGCCTTGACCATGCCCACAATGCGCTGCACGCCCTTGACATAGTTTTTGTGGCGCTTGCGCACCTCGGCCAGCAGCTTGGCATCTTCTTCAGAACTGGCGAGTTCTTTTTCCAGCGCATCGAGCCCTTGAACAATGCGGGCATCGCGGTCGGATATTTCCTTGGTGAGCTTGGCCTGCAAGTCGGTGCTGGAGGACACCAGAATCACCATGCTGGCAATTGCGTTGTCCTTGGCCAGCAGGTGAATCTCGGCGGCGTTGGCCTGCAAGCTGACGCCATGGCCCATGGCTTCCGAATTGGCGGCACTGCGGGACAGGCCGATCTGCACGGCAACCACCAGCGAAACAATGGTGAGTACCACCACGCCAAACGCCAGCAGAACGCGCGCGCCGATCTTCAGATCAAGAAGCTTCATGGGGCCATAGCACCGCCTCTCGGCGGTGGTTCCTCGTTAGGTACAGGAAAAAAACGTGCGAAAACTGGAGCGATTAGCCGCCCAGTTCACCGACCAGTTGCTGGCACTTGGTGTAGCGTTCTTTCTGGATGCCGTTGACGAGCTTTTTGGCGTCGTCATCTTTGCCGGCCAGGACGGCGGGCACGAGTTCGGTTTCACGGGTTTTCTTGAAAGCGGCCCAGGTCTCGCTCAATTCTTTGAACTGGGCTTCTTTGCCGGCGGGGGCTTTCATTTTGGACAGATGGGCGCTGACTTTGTCGGCGGTGTCTTTGACCAGTTTTTGCTGATCGGCGCCGCGTTTGTCTTTGTTGATGACCAGGGTCACCAGCGATTCGCGTGCAGCCGTCATTTCGGCTCGGAGATCTTCAAACTCATTGGCGAGGGCCGATTGGGTGCCAACCAGACCCAACAGAGATACCGCTAAGGCTGCAATCCACTTCTTCATTTGAAACTCCTGAATGTATTTTCGGGATTTCATTCTATGTAAGGACGAAGACAGAATGCGTACAAATCCGAAAATTTGTTGATCGGCATCAAACTGCACTAATTTGGGGTAGCAGCGCCCGCACAGTGACCCAATGTGTGCAGAATTTCCGCCGGAATCCGGCGCGGACGCATGGAAGCGGCACTGACACACCCCACGCGGACCTGCCCTTGGGCCAAAAGCGTGCCGTCTCGCCAGGCTTGCTGTTGCAGCAACAGCGAGGCTTTGCCTTGCTCCAGCACCCGCACGGTCACCGTCAGCAGATCGTCCAGCCGCGCCGAACTGAGGTAGCGCAACTGCACTTCTGCCACCACAAAAATGCAGTCGCTGCCGGCTTGCAGGGTGCTTTGGTTGATGCCAAGCGCGCGCAGCCATTCGGTTCGCGCCCGCTCAAAGTACTTCAGGTAGTTGGCATAAAACACGACGCCACCGGCGTCGGTGTCTTCCCAGTAAACCCGCACGGGCAAGGAAAAATCAGCTTCGGTCACAACAGTCACTTTCAAAACAGCAGGGGGCGCCAGGGGAACACGCAGAGCCGGAACCCGGGTGCGATACTCGCGCCGATGAGGGCCCGAACATTGTCCACCGAACCCGGCGTCGCGCAGTTTGCGCTGATTGCCGGGCTGGAAGCGCTGGTGCGCGGCGCCACGCTGGCGGCCTTTCCGCTGCTGATGTACCGGGCCTGGGGCGATGCCGGGGTGGTGTCGGAAATCTACTTTGTGGTGGGCTTGTTGTCGCTGCTGACGGCGCTTTCGGTGCCCCGGCTGGCGCAGCGTTTTCAGCGGCGCTGGGTCTACGTCATGGGCCTGGGTTTGTATGGCGTAGCTGCCTGCTTCGGCATCGCGGGCGGCAAGTGGACCACCGCAGCGCTGCTGTGCAACACCATGGCGGCGGCCACCTCGTTTGTCTGCTTCAACGCCTATGTGCTCGACCATGTGGCCAAGGCCGACTTTGCGCGGCTGGAGTCTTTGCGCATGTTTTACGGTGTGCCGGGCTGGGTGCTAGGGCCGGCCCTGGGGGTGCAACTGCTTCCCGTTTGGCACGGCGCGCCGTTTCTCATGGCCGGTACGGGGGCGCTGGCCATTCTGTTGGTGCTGTGGCGCATGCGCCTGGGCAATGGCCGCGTGATGGTGCGCAGTTCGGCCACCTCAACCCACTTGGTGGTGTACCTGAAGCGGTTTTTCAATCAGCCAAGGTTGATTGGTGGCTGGCTGTTCGCCGTGCTGCGGTCTTGCGGCTGGTGGTTTTTCTTTGTGTACGTCGGCATCTTTGCGGTGCAAAACGGGCTGGGCGACGAAGTGGGCGGTATTGCCACATCGCTGGCCAACCTGGGGCTGGTGGCGGCTCCGCTGCTTTACCGCTGGGTGCAACGTACCTCGGTGCGCCTGGCCATTCGCACCGGCTTTCTGATGAGTTGCCTGTGCTTTGTGCTGGCCACGCTGGTGTCCGGCACGCCCTGGGTCACGGTGGGCCTATTGCTGCTGGGAACCTATTTTCTGGTGCTGCTGGATGTGTGTGCCGGGCTGCCGTTCTTGCTGTCGGTCAAGCCGTCGGAGCGCACGGAGATGTCGGCGGTGTATTCCAGCTTTCGCGATGTGTCCGGCATTCTGTCTCCGGCCCTGGCCTGGCTGGTGTTGCAGTTCAGCGGGGTGTCTGCCGTGTTTGCGGCAGCAGGCGCTGCGCTGCTGCTGGGCTGGTCACTGGCGGGCCGCCTGCACCCGCAACTCGGTGTGCCAGGCGCCCTGCGGGAGCGCTCGGCCCCCGCAACGCCCGAAGGTCCGAATTAAGCCGCGCCGGCCCGCGCCATGCGGTCGGAATAGTGCTTGTGCACCAGCGTTTCGAGCTTGACGTAGTTCACCGGTTTCTGGAAGCAAACCACGCCCTCGGGCAAGCCACCGCGCTCGGCAATCTCATCGGCGCTCAGGCCGGAGACCACCAGCACTTTGAGGCTGGAGAAGCCGGAGCCTGATTTTTTGAGGGCGCGCAACATTTCAAATCCGTCCATGCTGGGCATGACCAGATCGGTGACCACGATATCGGGCCGTGTTTCGCCAATGCGCACCAGGCCTTCAAAGCCGTTGGTTGCCGTGGTGAGGTCCACCGGGAAAGTCCAGGTTGCCACCACGCTGCTGAACAGCTTGAGCAAAGTGGGGTCGTCTTCGACCAGCAGGAGCTTGAGCGCGGGACGTTGCGCAGGGGCCGCCTCGCCGGCGGGTGCCAGGTCGTGCCGCCGTTCGGCCAGCAATTTTTCCACTGCGCTGCGCGCAATACGCCGGTGGCCACCCGCAGTACGCCAAGCGGGCAATACGCCGGCTTCGACCCAGAGTTGGACCGTGCGGACGGCCACGCCCAATGTCTCACCGGCCTCCCGGGTGGTCATCACATCTTCGTTAGCTGAAATTTTGCGCATGGATGGTCTTGTTCTGAATCGTGGGATTTTATCGGTAGACCGCTATGGCGGGTGAAACATACGGTACAGCCGTAGGGAATTACTCGACAAAGCTGCTGATAGCATTCAGCCCTTGCTACCCCACCCTATGGTCCTGCTTTCCAAACTGCTCAATCTGTTGGCCCAACCCTTGAATCTGGCGCTCCTGTTGCTGGTGGTGGGCCTGCTGTGGAACCGCCGCAAACCGCGGCTGTCCCGGTCGTTGTTGGCGCTGGCAGCCCTTTTGTTGGCGCTCACCGGGCTACAGCCGTTACCGGACGCCTTGTTGGCCCATCTGGAAAACCAGTCCCCTGAAATTGCGGCCGATGCCGACCTGAGTGGCTATACCGGCATGGTGGTGCTGGGCGGCGCGCTGGAGCCCGGCCGGTTGAGCCAGCACCGGCAGCAAGCGCTGCTAGGTGGAAGCGCCGAACGCATGACGATGGCGGTGGCCGTCTGGCGACGCAACCCGGGTATGCGGGTGGTGTTTACGGGGGGCGAAGGCGAGTTGTTTGGCACCGGGCCCTCCGAGGCCGAGCGTGCCCGGGTGTTTTTTGACAGCCTGGGGCTGCCGAGCACGGCGCTGACGCTGGAGTCGCGCTCGCAAAACACGTTTGAGAACGCCATCTTCACGCGCGATTTGCCCGGCATCGATGCACGCCAGCGCTGGCTGCTGGTGACCTCCGCCTGGCACATGCCGCGCTCACTGGCGGTGTTTCAAAAGGCGGGCTGGAATGTGACGCCGTTCCCGGTGGACTTTCGCACCGGAGGCGCTACGCCCTGGACCGCCTATTCCATGCGCGAAGGGGCCGACCATTGGGAGGCCGCCCTGCACGAGTTCATTGGAATGGTCAGCTACAAGCTGACCGGGCGCATTTAGCTTGGCGCTTGCACCGCACCCGACGGCGCATCGGGCTCCAGATAACGCGCGGTCACCTTGTCGATGCGCCGACCGTCGAGGGCTGTGACTTCAAATTGCCAGTGCGCGCAGGTGATGCGCTCACCCGTCGACGGCATGCGTCCCGACAGCGCCATCAGCAACCCAGCCAGCGTGTTGTAGCGGCCCCGGTCTTCGTAGGGCAGCTCCTGCTCGATGGCCAACCGCGCCTTGAGCTCGGCCACCGGCATCAGGCCGTCGAGCAGCCAGGTGCCGTCGTCTTGCCGCGTGGCCCAGGCGTCTTCCTGCACGTCGGGCTTGAGCTCGCCAGTAATGGCTTCGAGCACATCGTGCGGCGTCAGCAGGCCCTGCACCACGCCGTATTCGTCCACTACAAACACCAGCCGCGCCGACCGGGTGCGGAACTGCTCGATAAGTTCCATGCCACTCAGCGTCTCGGGCACAAACACCGCCGGCTCCACCAGCGCGCCAATGCCATACGGGTAGCGCACGCCGCGCTCCAGCAAGCGCGCCACGCTGACCACGCCCACCACGTCTTCGAGCGAACCCCGGCACACCGGATACCAGGAGTGCGCCGCCAGGTCGGCCGCGCCGCTGGCCTGATGCAGCGCATCGGCCACGCTGCAGTTGGCGTCCAGCCATTCAATATCAGAGCGCGGCAGCATCATGGAGGTGAGCGTGCGCTCGTCCAGGTGAAACACGTTGCGCACCATCTGGTGCTCGTGTTCTTCGATGATGCCGGCGTCCACGCCCTCCTCCAGGCTGGCGGAAATTTCGGCTTCGGTCACAGCGCGGTTGTCGCTGGTATCAATACGCAGCAGGCGCAACATGCCGTGCGTACACAGCGAGAGCAGGCGCACGAAGGGCTTGGCGGCTACCGCAATCCAGGTCATGGGCCGCGACACAATCCGGGCCACTGGTTCGGGGTAGAGCTGGCCGATGCGCTTGGGCACCAGTTCGCCAAACAGAATCGTGATGAAGGTAATAACCGTCACCACCAGCGCCGTCGAACTGATGTCCGCAGCCTTGGGCGACAAGGAAAGCGTCTGCTCCAGCCAGTTCGAAACACCATCGCCAAATGCGGCCTCGCCGACCACCGCATTGAGCATGCCGACGCTGGTAATGCCCACCTGAACTACCGAGAGAAACTGGGTCGGGTTGTCGAGCAGATCGAGCGCCGCCTGAGCGCCTTTGTCGCCCTCGTCGGCCAGCGTCTGCAGACGCACTTTTCTGCTGGCGGTCAGCGCCAGCTCTGACATGGCGAACGCGCCGTTGAGCAGCGTGAGCACCAGAATGACCAAAAAGTCCATGCACCCTTAAGCGAAAATAAAGACATGGCACTTTACCTGATTGGAGATTTGCAGGGCTGCGATGCGGCGTTGCAACGGCTACTCGACAAGCTGGCGTTTTCGCCCAGCCGCGACACCCTGTATTTGCTGGGCGACCTGGTGAACCGGGGGCCGGCTTCAGACGCTGTGTTGCGTCGCCTCATGGGCTATGGTGCCTCGGCCCGCTGCCTGCTGGGCAACCACGATTTGCACTTGCTGGCTCTGTCATATGGCGCACGCAAGCCCGGACGCAAAGACACGCTCGACAGCATCCTCAACGCACCCGACCGCCATGCCATGCTGGAGTGGCTACGCCACCAACACATGGCGCTGCTGGAACGCTGGGGCGGACAAGACCTGCTGATGGTGCATGCCGGCGTCTTGCCGCAGTGGACGGCCGAGCAGACCGTGGCACTGGCGCACGAGGTGGAGGCCCGCCTGCGCGCCCCCGATGTGGCCGACTTCTTTGCAACCATGTACGGCAACGCGCCATACCAGTGGAGTGATGCCCTGCAGGGTGCCGACCGCTTGCGCGTGATCGTGAATGCGCTGACGCGGATGCGTTTTTGTACCGATGCGGGTGCCATGGAGTTTGGCTCCAGCGGCGATGCGGCCTCTGCCCCGCCGGGCTACCGGCCGTGGTTTGAAGTGCCCGGACGCAAAACCGCGCAGGCAACGGTCGCCTTTGGCCATTGGTCCACGCTGGGCACGGTGGCGCGAGACGATGTGCTGCCGCTGGATACCGGCTGTGTGTGGGGGGGCTGCCTGAGTGCCCTGCACATCACGCCGCGCCAGCAAGGCTGGGATGCCACGCTGGTGCAGGTGCAGTGTGCGCAGGCGCAAAAACCCGGTGAATGAGGCGCTGCTTGCGCAGCGGCCTCGGCGGGTTTAGTTCGACTTGAAGAGTGCGGCGACCTTGCGCTTGGGCTTGATGTTGGCCGAAATGCCGCGCGCAGCGGGGCGTGCTGCGGCTTCCCAGGACGGTGCCGCCTCGGCAGCCGGTGCCTCATAGGGCTTGTCAAAAAACGGATCGCGGGGTGCCGGGGCGGGGCGGCTGTAATCGCGACGGCCTTCGCTGCGACCGCTGCTGGAGTCGCCACGGGCTTCGGAGCGTGACTCACGGCGCGGTTCGCGACGCGGCTCACTGCGACCGTTGTCGCCACCGTCTTCGTGGTACATGCGGCGGCCATCGTTGATGCGGCCCTGCTTGCGGATATCGGGCAGGTCTTCTTCAAACTCCAGGCCTTCGATTTCGATCTTGCTCTTGATGAGTTTCTCGATGTCGGACACCAGACGGGCGTCGTTGTTGCCGCCCACAAAGCTCACCGCCAGACCGGAAGCACCGGCACGGCCAGTGCGGCCAATGCGGTGCACGTAGTCTTCGGCGTTGAAGGGGATGTCGAAGTTGAAAACCGCCGGCACGTCCTTGATGTCGAGGCCGCGCGCGGCCACGTCGGTACACACCAGCAAATCGACTTCGCCTTTCTTGAAGGCGTCCAGCGCTTTCAGGCGCTCGTCCTGGCTCTTGTCGCCGTGCAGGGCAGCGGTCTTGAGGCCTTCGCGCTCCAGGCTGCGGGCCAAGCGGGCGCAACCGAGTTTGCTGTTCACGAACACAAAGGCCTGCTTCATGCCACGCGACTGCAGGATCTGGTGCAGCGCATGGCGTTTGCTGTCTTCGTTGACGCTGTAGAAATGCTGCTCGACGGTGGACGCCGTGGCGTTGGAACGCGCCACTTCGATGGTGACCGGGTTTTGCAGGTAGCTGTTGGCCAGGCGCTTGATCTCGGGCGAGAAGGTGGCCGAGAACAGCAGCGTGGTGCGCTGCTTGGGCAGGTACGACAGGATGCGCTGCAGATCGGGCAAAAAGCCGATGTCGAGCATGCGGTCGGCCTCGTCGAGCACCACATATTCCACCTGGTTCAGCACGGCGGTCTTGGCTTCAATATGGTCCAGCAGACGGCCGGGGGTGGCTACCAGCACTTCGACGCCGGCCTTGAGTTCCAGCGTTTGCGGCTTCATGTCCATGCCACCAAACACCACGGCGCTGCGCAGGTTGGTGTACTTGGCGTAGAGCTTCACCTGCTGGGCCACCTGGTCGGCCAGTTCGCGGGTCGGCAACAGCACCAGGGCGCGCACCGGGTGGCGGGCGGGCGAGGTGGAAGCGTTTTCGTGCTTCATCATGCGTTGCAGCAGCGGCAGCGCAAAGGCGGCGGTCTTGCCGGTGCCGGTCTGGGCAGCGCCCATGACGTCACGGCCGGTCAGCACCACCGGAATGGCCTGCGCCTGAATCGGCGTCATGCTGGCGTAGCCCATTTCGGCCACCGCACGCGCAATGGGAGCCGCCAACTGCAGTTGGGCAAAGGCCATTACGGGGGTGTCCTGGGTCAGGGCGTTGGTTGGGACGGCGGTCTCGGCAGCAGCGGGGGCTGCGGGAGTGGCGGTCGGCGCGGGGGAATTCAGTTCAGTATTCAAGTCGGTCAGGCATAGCCAGAAAGGTGCTATCCATCCGATAGCGGGGCGCCCCCGTACATGGGGACAAACCCTGATTATCCCCCAAGCCCCGGTTTTCGACTAATCCGGGGGTGGCGAAGCCCCAACAGACCTAGGCTTTGGGCAGCGTCACGCCGTGCTGGCCCTGGTATTTGCCGCCCCGGTCCTTGTAGGAGACTTCGCAGACGTCGTCCTTGTCACTCTCAAAGAACAGCACCTGAGCACAGCCCTCACCCGCGTAAATCTTGGCCGGCAGCGGCGTGGTGTTGGAGAACTCCAGCGTCACATAGCCTTCCCACTCGGGCTCAAACGGGGTCACGTTCACGATGATGCCGCAGCGCGCATAGGTACTTTTGCCCAGGCAGACGGTCAGCACATTGCGCGGAATACGGAAGTATTCGAGCGTACGGGCCAGCGCAAAGCTGTTGGGCGGGATGATGCAGACGTCATCGTGGAAGTCCACAAAGCTCTTTTCATCAAAGTTTTTCGGGTCCACCACGGTGCTGTGGATGTTGGTAAATACCTTGAATTCGGGCGCGCAGCGGATGTCGTAGCCGTAGCTGCTGGTGCCGTAGGAGATGATTTTGTTGCCCTCGCGCTCACGGATCTGCCCCGGTTCAAACGGTTCAATCATTCCGGTGGTTTCGGCCATGTGGCGGATCCACTTGTCGCTCTTGATGCTCATGGGGCTCAACTCCTAAAGTGGCGTTGATTGTAAGCAAGGGAGGTTGGGGGCTTTTGTGCTTGCACCGCTTGGCAGGGTTACGGGGTATCGGTGCGGCCTCATGGTGCGGGGGTACGCACAAATCGGCCGCGCCGATACCCCGTAACCCTGCAAGAAGCAATGTTGGAACGCAAGCGTAAACAGCCAATCACTCGAACTCGCCGGGGTGGGTGTTTCCGGTAGACGATTTTGTGCGTACCCCGCACATGAGGCCACCGGCAACACCCGCCCCGGCAGGCAGGCACAAAACACAGGCTATTTAGACAGCGCTTGTGAAATAACCGTGCGCTCAACCAGCCGGTCATCGCCCAGCACGATCATGGAGAACAGCAGTTCATCCAGACTGGAAGCCAACGAAGTCTTGCGCGCCAACAGCGGCGTGGCTTGGGGGTTGAGCACCACAAAATCGGCCTCGCAGCCGGGCAACAAATTGCCAACCGTCGACTGCCCATCGGCGCCCTTGACTCCCAACACCTGACCGGCACCGGCGGTGTGTTGCCACCACAGGTGCTGCGGCGACAGCGACAGGCCTTGCTTGGTCTGGCCCTCGCGCCCCACGTAATAGGCCGCCAGCATGGTGCGAAACGGGCTGAAACTGGTGCCGCCACCTACATCGCTGGCCAGGCCGTAGCCGAAACCGACCCGGTCGGCACCCGCGTAGTCAAAAAAGCCGCTGCCCAAAAACAGGTTGCTGGTCGGGCTGATGGCGGCGCTGGAGCCGGTGTCGCGCATCAGGGCGCGGTCGTCGTCGTCAAAGTGGATGCAGTGGGCGTAGACGGCGCGCTCCCGCATCAGGCCGAAATCGGCGTAGGTGGCCAGGTAGCTGCGCGAGGCCGGAAACAGTTCACGCGCCCAGGCAATTTCGTCCTTGTTTTCCGCCACATGCGACTGAATCCAGACGTCGCTGTACTTGGCAGCCAACTCCCCTGCCCCGCGCAACTGCGCATCGGTGCTGGTAGGCGCAAAGCGGGGCGTGATGGCGTAACCCAGGCGGTCTTTGCCGTGCCAGTGGTGAATCAGCGCCTCGCTGTCCATCAGGCTTTGAAGGGTGGCATCCACATGGCCGCCAGGCGATTGCTGGTTGAGCAGGTCGGCAGGGGCATGGCGGTCCATCAGGCACAGGCCGGTGATCATGCGCATGCTGCGGGCCTGTGCCTCGGCAAACAGCGCATTGACCGAGGTAGTGTGCGAAGTGGCAAAGGTAAGTGCCGTGGTCACACCATTGCGCAACAACTCGTCGACAAAAAAGCGTGCGCCTTCGGCCGCGTAGTCGATGCCGCCAAAGCGCTTTTCTTCGGGGAAGGTGTAGTTCTCCAGCCAGGGCAGCAGGCCGCTGGCGGGCGAGCCGATCACGTTGGTCTGCGGAAAGTGAATGTGCAAATCGACAAAGCCCGGCGCAATGATGCGACCGGGCAGGTGCTCAACCGGCACAGTGGCAAAGCGCTGCGCGAGATCGCGCCAGGCACCAATGGCCTGCACCACCTGCATCCCGCTGGCATCGGGGCCCACGACCAGCAGGCCGTCTTCTTCAAAAAGTGCGTTGACCGGCCCCTCGCTGCGGGGGGCGAACCAGAGTAGTGAGGCGCGGTAGGCTTTCATAGGTACAAGCTTAGCGTCAGCAACGCGGTAGGGCTATAACGTGCGCTAGATAGCACTTATGGCGCGGCGCCATTTAGTGGCTGACCTTGCCCTGCACACCGGCCACCAGCCAGTTCATGCCAAGAATCTGCTCATCGCTGAGCGTCTGACCGGCAGCAATGGCCTCGCGGCCCTCGTTGTCGCGCACAGCGTCCCGGGCGCGGAAGGGATGCAGCTTGCCCTGCGCGATCTGCTTCTGGGCTTTCAAGACTTCAGTTTGAACCGCTTTGGGTACCTTGGGGCCGAAGCTGTCCACGCGGATCATTCCCTCCTTCACACCGCCCCACACATTGCCGGGTTTCCAGGAGCCGTCCATTGCCGCTTTGGCGCGGGCCGTGTAGTAGTCGCCCCAACGGTGCGTCACGGCGGCGATCTGGGCGTCGGGTGCCACGCTGCGCATGTCGGAGTGGTAGGCAATCGCCATCTTGCCGCGCTCCTGCGCCGCGGCCATGACCGCGGTGGAGCCGGTGTGGAAGCTCAGCACATCGGCGTTTTGGTTCATCAGTGTCATGGCGGCATCGCGCTCGCGCGTGGGGTCAAACCAGGCATTCAGCCAGACCACCTTGACCTCGGCCTTGGGGTTGACCGAGCGCATGCCCAGCGTGAAGGCGTTGATACCCTGCAGCACCTCGGGGATGGGAAAGCCCGCCACGTAGCCGGCCAGGTTGGTGCGGGTCATGCGACCGGCGGCAATGCCGGCCAGGTAGCGACCCTCGTAATAGCGCGCGTTGGCGGCCGACACATTGGCTGCCGTTTTGTAGCCGGTAATCGACTCAAACTTGACGTTGGGAAACTCCTGCGCCACCTTGAGCGTGGGCTCCATGTAGCCAAAGCTCGGGGTAAAGATGAGCGTGTTGCCCTGGCGCGCCAGGTCACGAATCACGCGCTCGGCATCCGGCCCCTCGGCCACGTCTTCGACATAGGTGGTTTGCACCTGTTTGCCCAAGGCGGCTTCCACCGCCTTGCGGCCTTCTTCGTGCTGGCGCACCCAACCGGCTACGGTCAATGGCGCGACATAGACAAAGCCGACCTTCAAGGGGGCCGGGGGTGTCGCAGCAGGTGCGGGAGTGGTTTGAGAAAAAGCGCCGGCGGCGCCAAGCGAAATGCAACAAGCGGCCACCAGCGTGGCTGCGAGGTTTTTGTACATGGTAGTCCTCTACATGGCTCCGGAACACAAAAGGCAAGGCCCGCCGGAGCAGCGGGCCTTGGCGCTATTTTATCCGAGCGGGGTGGGTGCCTTAGCGGCTGGCTTCAACGCCTCCGGCAACCACGCCAGCAGTTGCCGGGTGACTTCCGCGTGGTTGAGCAAATCCCAGTGGTTGGCACCCTTCACCAGTTGCTTGTGTTGGCTTGGCACGGCCAAAGTCATCTCCGGGCGCACATGTTCACCCCAGGCGCTGGCCTGTGGCACCAGTCCATCGCCGACCCAGGCGTTGCGCACCGGTGCCGGGGTTTGCGCCTGCACGGCTGCCACCAAAAAGGTAGGTACGTGCTTGGGCAACGGCGTGGGCAGCCGCGTGTCCACTGTCTGCCCATGCTTAGGGTGCTCCGCCCAATCGCCTGTCTGCACATTGCCAAAACGCAGATCGGAAATGCCGGCGCTGCGCGCCTTGCCCAGGCGCGCAAACGGTGCCAGATACGGGCTCTTGCCCAACAGGCTGTCGATCAGTTGACCGCCCCGCTCCAGCGGCGCGCCATGGTGCGGCGTGCCAAGGCATACCAGCGCCGACAAGGATTGCAACCAGGACAGGCCTTCAGCTTCGGCGCAATGGCAGGCGCTACGCGCCACCAGACCGCCCATGCTGTGCCCAAGGAGGACGATTTGCTCCACCGGCACCGGCCATTGCGCCACCAGGTTTTGCAAGGCGTGGGCAAACGCCTCCCCGTTCTGCGAAACATGCAGGCCGGTGTTGTAGTGCAGATAAACCGGCGTCATGCCCAAGGCTTGCGACAGTACGGCTCCATGGTCGTGGCCACCACGCTGCCATTGCAAATCGTTCATGCACAAGCCATGCACCAGCACCAGCAAACGCGATTGGGGCTGCGCCACGCGCTCTGCCAGCGCGGCGCGTGTCAGGGGCAAGGCCTGGCCCTGAATACGAAACGACATCGGAATGGCCAGCGGGTTGCGCGTCTCGGCCAGGTGGTCACCCCAGACGCCGCACATGGCAGCAATCACCGCCTCCCGCTCGGGCGAGCTGTCGGCGTCGCCGGTTTGGCCCTGGTTGAGCAGCCCGGTGAGGTGGTCCACGCCCAGCCCTGCCACCCGCGTCGTGCCGCGCACCATGCGGTACACCAGCCCGGTAATGCCCCGGGTCGGCTCGCTGCGACCCTGCCCCAGGATGCCGGTGCCTGAGGCAATCGTCTGGTGCAGGTTTTCCACCAGATTCGTCACGGCAATGGTGGCATCGAACCCCAACCGGGCCAGACCCTGCAAGTCCTGCAAACGGATCGGACTGCGGGCCGGGGCCTTGCGCTTAGAAGCTGTCAAACACCGCGTCCAGTCTTTCAATATGCCGTGCCCGCTCGCTGGCATCAATAAAGCTGGCGTTAAAGCTGTTCAGCGCCAACTGGTAGGCCTGCTGCGCGCCCAGCCCCAGGGCCGCAAAAGTCTGGGTGAAGTTCTCGTTGATGTAGCCGCCAAAGTACGCCGGGTCGTCGCTGTTGACGGTGGCCACCATGCCGGCTTCCAGCATGCGGCCCAGCGCATGCTGGGTAAGCGACGGGTAGACGCGCAGCTTGAGGTTGGACAGCGGGCACACCGTCAGTGGAATGCGATCCTTTGCCAGGCGCTGCATCAGCGCGGCGTCTTGCATGGCCTGCACGCCATGGTCAATGCGCTCCACCTTGAGCACATCCAGCGCGCTCCAGATGTAGGCCGGCGGCCCCTCCTCGCCCGCGTGGGCCACCAGGCGGTAACCCAACTGGCGGGCGCGGGCAAAGGCACGGGCAAACTTTTCAGGCGGATGCCCGACCTCGCTGCTGGCCAGGCCGATGCCCACAATTTTTTCGCGCAGGGGTTGCACCTGCTCCAGGCATTCGAAGGCCTCTTCCTCGCTCAGGTGTCGCAGGAAGCACAGAATGAGCGAGGCCGTCATGCCGAATTGGGCCGGTGCATCCATGCAGGCGCGGTGCAGTCCGTTGACCACCGTTTCGGCACTCAGACCGTGGCCGGTGTGGGTCTGCGTGTCAAAGAACAGTTCGGTGTGGGTCACGTTGTCGGCCTGGGCGCGCGCCAGGTAGGCGCAGGCCATGTCGTAAAAGTCCTGCTCCGTTTTGAGCACCAGCGTACCCGCGTGGTAGATGTCCAGAAAGCTTTGCAGGTTGTCAAACACATAGGCCTCGCGCACCGCCTGCGCGCTCGCATAGGCCAAGGGCACGCCGTTGCGCTGGGCCAGCGCAAACATCTGCTCCGGCTCCAGCGAGCCCTCAATATGCATATGCAATTCGGCCTTGGGCATGGCGCGCAACAAGGCGGGCATGCGGTCGGGCGCGACGGGTTTGACGGTGCGCACAGGGCTCATGGAATCACTCCAAAGGTGATGGATTGCTGGGATAGAAAACGCCGGTAGGCCGAAGATGCCTTGTCGGTCGCCACATGCACTTCGGCGCGCAAATTCAGCGGCAAGCGCTTGGGGCATTGCGACTCCAGCACCGGCTGGTCCTGGGTGAAGATGGTGTGCTGAAAGTCGCGCAGGGTCTGTTCGGGCGATGCAAAGTCGGCCACGGCCAGGCGGAACCACACGCGGCTCTGCTCGTGCCCGAGCGGGCAGATGAAAAGGCCGATCGACTCTCGGTATCCGGCCAGCGCCACGCTGTTCGCGTCGGGCACTTTGGTCAGCATGGCGCTGTAGGGGCCGGTGACTTCGTAGGTGTACGCCACCTCGGCCGCAGTGGTGGAGTGCAGGTTGCTTTGCGGCTGCATCGCCTTGCAGCCGGTGGCGCGCAACCCGGTGGGCGTGGCCTCTACCGCGTAGTCGGCAATGGCAGCGGCATCGCGGCTGCCCAGCCAGCCTTCGTGCACAAAGCCAAAGTGGGCCATGTCCAGAAAGTTCTCCACAATGCGCGGGCCGCTGGCCGCCACGTCGTAGGGCCCGCAGTTAACTTTGCGCAACTGCGCGTCGGCTTCGGCTGGAAAGACGGGGAGCGAAGGCTGGAAAACCGCGTCCGACGCCTGCGCCAGTCGCACCCAGATCAGTCCGTATTGCTCCTGCACGGCAAAGGTGCGCGCCGCATGGGTTGCCGGCGGCACAAATTCGGGCAGCGCGGGCACCTGCACGCAACGCCCGGTGCTTTCAAACTGCCAGCCGTGGTACGGACACTCCAGCCGGCCCGCACACACTTTTCCCAGCGAAAGCCGGGCACCCCGGTGCGGACACTGGTCGGCCCAGGCCTGCAGGCTACCCGTGCCATCGCGCCACAGCACCAGGGGCTGCTCCAGCAGACTGACCGCGACGGGCGCATCGGCCACGGCTTCGGCCAGGGCCACCGGATGCCAGTGCGAGGCTTCAACGGAATAGGAGGTCTCAGTCATGGCTCAGGTCGATGGATGTTGTTGCCAGAAACCGGTGTGGGGCGCGACCAGTTCGGCCTCTAGCTCGGCAAACGGCCCCTGCACGCGGATGGGTTTTTGCCCGCTGGCGATCACCTGGCGGCAGGGCAAATTAAGGGTCGGGTTTTCTTCGGCGTTGCCGGTCAGCGCCAGCAAGGATTCTTCCGATGCACCGTAGACGATGTGGCCGATATGGGCCCAATAAATGGTGCCGGTGCACATGGCGCAGGGCTCAAACGTCGTCACCAGCGTGCAATCCCACAGGGTCTCGCGTGGATAGTTCAGGGATGCGGTGCGCGCCAGCGTCGCCTCGGCGTGGTGCACCGTGTCGATGTTGCCTTGCTCCGCCAACACGGTTTCTCCATCGGGCGCCACCAGCAGCGCGCCAAACGGATGGCGTCCCATGGCTGCGGCACGTTGGGCTACCGCATTCGCACGCCGCAAGTGGCGTACAGCTTGTTCGTGGTTCATGCCGAGGCCTCTCGATCAAGGGGACTAAAAGAAAAGGCCACCCGAGGGCGGCCTTTTCAAAGCGCTATGGGCGAATTACTTGCCGCCGGGGATCTTGCCTTCCACGCCCTTGACGTAGAAGTTCAGACCGCCGAGGAACTTGTCATCAGCCACTTCGTCTTTCTTGAGTTGCTCTTTGCCGGTGTTGTCGACAATCGGGCCCTTCCAGATAGCAAAGGTACCTTCAGCCAGGCCCTTCTTCACTTCTTCGACCTTGGCCTTGGTTTCAGCAGGCACGTCTTCGGCGATGGACACGATGTCAATCGCGCCTTCCTTCACGCCCCACCAGCTTTGGCCGGTTGTCCACTTGCCTTCCAGCACGTCCTTGGTGGCCTTGATGTAGTACGGACCCCAGTTGATGATGGCGGATGCCAGGTGGGCCTTGGGACCGTAGGCGGTCATGTCAGAGTCCCAACCGAAGGCGCGCTTGCCCTTGTCCTGTGCGGTCTTGAGCACTGCGGGAGAGTCGGTGTTCTGGAACAGAACGTCGGCACCGCCGTTGATCAGGCTGGTAGCGGCTTCGGTTTCTTTCGGTGGGTTGAACCACTCGTTCACCCACACCACTTTGGTCTTGACCTTGGGGTTGCTGCTTTGCGCGCCCAGGGTGAAGCTGTTGATGTTGCGGATCACTTCAGGAATTGGCACCGATGCCACCACGCCCAGGGTGTTGGACTTGGTCATCTTGCCGGCAATCACACCAGCCATGTAAGCGCCTTCGTAGGTGCGGCTGTCGTAGGTGCGCATGTTTTCGGCAGTCTTGTAGCCAGTGCCATGTTCAAACTTCACATCCTTGAAGTCGGGCGCCACTTTGAGCATGGTTTCCATGTAGCCGAAGGTGGTACCGAAAATCAGCTTGTTGCCTTGGGTAGCCATGTCACGAATGACGCGCTCTGCGTCAGCGGACTCAGGCACGTTTTCAACGAACGAGGTGACGACCTTATCGCCGAACTCTTTTTCGACTGCCTTGCGGGCGGAGTCGTGCGCAAAAGTCCAACCGCCGTCGCCCACCGGGCCCACGTAGGCAAAAGCGATCTTCAGGGGTTCAGGCTTGGCGGGGGCCGATGCAGCCGGAGCCGGTGCGGGAGCCGCCTCTTCCTTCTTGCCGCAACCGACCAGCGCGGCGCCAGCCACGGCAGTCAGGGCTGCAATCTTCAACAACGATCGTTTCTGCAAATCTGTCATATCAATTCCTTATAAAAAAACGGAGAGTTACGGCGAAAAAATCAGGAGCCAGGGTAGAACGGCTTGCCAATAGCAGCCGGCATGTTAATACGAATCCAACGCGGGTTCCGCGAAATCAGCGCCAGCACCAGAATGGTCGCCACGTAGGGCAACATGCTCAGGAACTGGCTGGGGATGTCCACCCCGATACCCTGCAAATGGAACTGCAACATGGTCACGCCGCCAAACAGGTAAGCACCGAGCAAAACGCGTGCCGGGCGCCAGGTGGCAAACGTGGTGAGCGCCAGTGCAATCCAACCCTTGCCGGCCACCATGCCTTCGACCCACAACGGGGTGTAAATAATGGAAATGTAGGCACCCGCCAGACCGCACAGCGCACCGCCGAAAACCACTGCCCCCAGGCGAATCAAGCGCACCGGATAGCCCAGGGCGTGGGCCGACTCGGGGCTTTCGCCCACGCTGCGCAGGATCAGACCGGAGCGGGTTTTGTAGAAAAACCAGATCAGCGCGCCGGCAAACAGCACCGTGAGGTAAACCAGCGGGTGTTGCTTGAACAGGGCCGGGCCGAAAAATGGAATGTCGGCCAGAAACGGCACCTCAAACTGCGGGCGCTCGGGAATCTTGGCCTGCACATAGTTAATGCCGGCAAACGCCGAGAATCCAGCACCAAACAGGCTGAGCGCCAGGCCGGTGGCGTACTGGTTGGTGTTGAGCCAGATCACCAGCGCGCCAAACACCGCCGCCATGAACGCGCCCGCCAGAATGCCGGCCAGGAAACCCATGACGTCGCTGCCGGTGGCAACCACGGCGGCGAAACCGGCAATCGCGGAGCAGAGCATGATGCCCTCGGCCCCCAGGTTCACGATGCCGGCCTTCTCGTTAATTAGCAGGCCCAAGGAGGCAATGGCCAGCACCGTGCCCGCATTCAGCGTGGCTGCAATCAGTAATGCGTAGGAAGCATCCATTATTTGGCTCCTGCAGTGTGCTTCCACACCAAGCGGTAATTCACCAGCGTGTCACAGCCCAGCAGCGTGAAGAGCAGCAGCCCCTGGAACACGCCGGTCAGCGACTTGGGCAGCCCCAGCCGCGATTGCGCCAACTCGCCACCGATATAAAACATGCTCATCAGCACGGCAGAAAACATCATGCCCACCGGGTGCAAACGCCCCACATAGGCGACGATGATGGCGGCGAAACCATAGCCCGCCGGCACATAAGGGGTGAGTTGCCCGATGGGGCCTGCCACCTCCAACGCACCGGCCAGACCGGCCATGCCGCCCGAGATCAGGAATGCGGTCCACAAAGCGCCACGCGACGAGAAACCCGCGTAGCGCGCAGCCGCAGGGGCCAGCCCGCCGACCTGCTGGGCAAAACCGGCCCGGGTACGGAACAGAAACACCCACATGCCCGCCACACCCAGGAGCGCAAACAGCACACCAATCGACATACGCGAGCCGCTGAACAGCCGCGGAATGCGGGTCACCAGATCAAAGTTCTTGGTTTGCGGAAAGTTGTAGCCATTGGGGTCTTTCCAGGGGCCATACACCATGTAGCCCAGCACCTGAATCGCCACGTACACCAGCATCAAACTAACCAGAATTTCGTTGGTGTTGAAGCGGTCTTTGAGGAAAGCAGAAATTCCGGCCCAGAACATGCCGCCCAGAACGCCCGCCATCAAAATGGGCACGACGATCAGGCCGCTGCTGGTGTTGTCGGCCATCAGCGCCACGCCGCTGGCCGCCACTGCGCCAATCAGGTACTGGCCTTCGGCGCCAATGTTCCAGACGTTGGAGCGGTAGCAAACCGCCAGCCCCAAGGCAATCAGCAACAGGGGCGTGGCTTTCACCACCAGTTCACCCAAGGCGTAACCACTCTTGAGCGGCTCCCAGAAGAAAATCTGCAAACCGCGCACCGGGTCTTTGCCCAGCATCACAAACAATATGACCCCGATGACCACCGTGCACAGCAGCGCCAGGATGGGCGAGCCATAGCTCCAGAAACTTGAAGGTTGGGGGCGTGCTTCAAGCTTAAGC
>ERZ1034363.695-NODE-695-length-21714-cov-25.716042_pt1 | contig 21714 bp, 22 predicted proteins | sample MGYA00520616_ERZ1034363 | MGnify/ENA primary metagenome ERZ1034363 (study PRJEB33736, sample SAMEA104284506) | Azolla filiculoides | biome: Urban; feature: Water surface; material: Ditch water | place: Netherlands | collected 2015-10-28 | depth 0-0.1 m ... | reverse complement strand
GCATTGACGTCGTCGCTTAATTTCACACCAGACACGATACCAAATTGCTCGCCGGCATCGCGGCCAAGCTGCGGGTTACCTGCGCGATCTAAGGCGCCGTGCAAGACTAAATCGGCATCAGCAAACACCGCCTCCAATAAGGCGTGGCCCATGCGACCTGAGCAACCGGCGATAACGATTTTTAATGGATTAGCCATAATAACTACCTGATAAATACTGTTTGGATTGTAAAGCGGCCTTAGAAGCCAATCTTCTCTAGCATGCGATCAAAAAAACTAGGCTTAGCGGTGACCGGCAGCTCTTTTGCTTTAGGCAGCTCGGTGCTGGCCGCTGGCGGCTTGCTCACCACTGGCGCCGGCTCAGGCACCGATGGCGGTGCGATGTCTTCCGGCAGCGCACTTAAATTGCGCTCAAATTGCATGCCAGATGGCGACTCGTAGACCGGTGTTGCAGCTGGGGCAGCCAGCGGCTCGGCCGAGCCGGCTTCAACACCACTCGCTTCAACTGGACTTGCTTCGCTAGCAGCTTCAACAGCCGCCGGTTCAGCAGCAGGCGATTCAACAGCAGCAGTTGGCGCAGCTTCAGTCTGAACAGGCGCGGCTTCCACGCTAGTCGATTCCACACTTGTCGATTCCACACTAGGCGCCACCGCAGCAGGCGTTTCAACTACGGCAGCAGCTGGCGCTTCTGCGGCTGCCACTGGGGCTTGTGTGGCGGCAACCGGACTAGGCTCAGCCGGCAACAAAGGCACGGCCAATACCGATTGTGACTCTGGCTTAGCCGCCGCTGGATCAGTAAGCACTGGCGTAGCAGCCGCTTCAAGCGGCTTGCTTTCTGCGGGCTTAGCGTCGCTAGCAACAACTGGGGGCACCGCTTGCTTGCTCGGCTCGTCTGCTTTGGCCTGTGGCGCCGGATTGGCGGCCGGTTCTTTTTCCCAGAATTTCAATGTGCTAAATAGGCTTTTGTCTTCCGATTTAGCCGATGGGTTAATCACGCGCGTGCCGCTGTTATCGGCCACTTCATTGGACTTGCTGGCATCAGCAGCAGATGGGATCACGTCGCCGCGCACGGTTTTTAATAGGTCGTTTTCAAAATCCAATATCACCCGGCGTTGCTCGGTGATTTTGCCGTTTTCACGCATTAGGTAAACGTAATCCCAACGTTTGCCGTGGAAACTGTCTTGGATAAGCGGGGTGCCCATGATGAAACGCACTTGCGACTGGGTCATGCCAGGGCGCAACTGCAGGAGCATTTTTGAGGTGACCACGTTACCTTGTTGCACATCCAACTTATACGGTTTGATGCTAGGCAAAGCGGTGCCACAGGAAGCACACAACAAGGCCAATAACAGGATGGGGTAACGCGTAGCAGATAAATTGCGCATAGTATGACTTAAATTAGAATTAGCGTTAATATAACACGTAGACAGCCAAGCCAAAACACCGACATTGTTAATAGTGAGTAATCCCGCATGCAAGATCAAAGAGACTTAAAAAACGCTGGCCTTAAAGCCACCTTACCTAGACTTAAGGTATTAAGCCTATTTGAAAACAGCAAAGAGCGGCACCTGTCTGCCGAAGACATCTACAAAGTCATGCTTAATGCCGGCGAAGACGTGGGTTTGGCCACGGTTTATCGCGTGCTCACGCAATTTGAACAAGCCGGCTTACTGGTGCGTCACCATTTCGAAAGCGGCAAAGCCGTGTTTGAGCTCAACAGCGGCGGCCACCATGACCACGTGGTGTGCGTCAAATGCGGTCGCGTTGCAGAGTTTTACGATGCGGAAATTGAAAAAAGACAAGAAAGCGCCGCCGCCAAATTGGGCTTCACCATGCAAGACCACGCGCTAACAATCTACGGCATGTGCAAGCAACAACCCTGCGCCAAAGACTAACACTCCTCAGTTAGGCCAGCATCTCTCTGGCGTGTTGCCGGGTCGTTTCGGTAATGGCCAAGCCGCCTAACATGCGGGCAATTTCTTCCACCCTGGCTTCATGATCAAGCTGGCTAATATGGCTCAAGGTTTGGCCATCTTGCTGCGACTTACTAACCTGCATGTGCCAACTGGCTAAGGCCGCTACCTGCGGCAGATGCGTAATCACTAGGACTTGCCGGGCATGGGTTTGCCCAGTTTGCGATGCGGCTGGCACACCCAATTGCTTGAGCAAGCGACCGACCACTTCCGCTACCCCGCCGCCTATGCCGACATCGACTTCGTCGAAGATCATGGTCGGCACGTTTTCTTTATGGGCAGTGACCACCCGGATCGCCAAACTAATCCGAGACAATTCGCCACCCGACGCCACTTTATTAAGCGGCCTAGGTGCCACGCCAGCATGACCCGCCACTAAAAATTCGACCAATTCTAGACCACTGGCAGCCGCTGACTGGGGCGTTAAAGCCACCTCAAACTGACCACCAGCCAAAGACAAATCTTGCATTTGTGCGCTGATTTTTTCGCTTAATTCGCGCGCCGCTAACTGACGACCGGCGCTCAATTGCTCAGCATTTGCTTGATAGCTAGCCCAAGCTTGCGCCTCCAGTTTGGCCAAGGCATCGTCATTGGCATACAAGGCCAGCTCGTCCATGCGGGCTTGGCTTTGCTGCAACAAGGCTTCCAGACCCTCTGGTGGCACACGGTATTTACGCGACAAGCCGTGCACGTTTTGTATTTTTTCATCCAAGGCAGCCAGCTTGGCTGGATCCAATTCGGCGTCCTGCAGATAGTGATTTAAAAAACGATCGGTCTCCGCCAGTTGTATCATGGCCGAATCCAAGGTTTCCATGGCTTCTTGCAAGGCGCCATCGTATTCGCTTAAATTTTCCAATTTATAGCGCACTTTGGACAGCAAGCGTTGCGCCGACTGCTCGCCTTCGCTTAATAAATCGCGGCAAGCGGCGCCACCGCTCATCAAATCGGCGGCATTGGACAAGCGCAGGTGCTCTTGCTGCAATTGTGCCCAATCCTCTGCCGTCATGGCCAAATCCGTCAAGACCTGCACCGTCTCTTGCAATTCCGCCAACTCGCGCGCGTACACGCTGGCATTTTTTTCCGCCTCTAAGCGCTGCTGATTGAGCTTATGCCAAGCCTTAAATTGCTCGGCCACCTGCAGTGCCAATTCGGACAAACCGGCAAACTGATCCAACACATTGCGCTGGGTGATGGGTTTTAATAAGGAGTGGTGGGCATTTTGGCTGTAGATATCCAACAGCAACTCACCCAATTCCTTGAGTTGCGCCACGGTCACCGTGGTGCCGTTGATAAAGGCCCGCGAACGGCCATCGGCATACATCACCCGACGCAACACCAATTCACCAGCGTCCTCAGTCAGCTCGGCAGCTTGCATCCATTGCTGCGCATCCAGGTTGTCTTGTATGGAAAAAATGGCGCTGATTTCGGCTTTTTCGCAGCCAGCACGGCAAATGCCGCCCTCGCCGCGCGCGCCCAAGGCCAAGGATAAAGCATCAATTAATATGGATTTACCGGCCCCGGTCTCGCCGGTCAGCACGGTATAGCCCGCGTTGAATTCCAAATCGAGCTGCTTGACGATAATGAAATCGCGTATGGAAAGGCTGTGTAACATTTAACCCCAGTTCAGCTTGTTGCGCAGCATATCGAAATAGCAATAGTCGCTAGGGTGCAACAACGACACGCTTTGACTGGCGCGTTTCACGGTCACCTTGTCGCCCTGTTTTAATTCCATTTGGAACTGGCCATCGAAGCTGAGTTGCGCATTGCCCAATTGCAGCAGGCGTATGTCTATTTGACTGTCGCTGTGCACGGCAATCGGTCGATTGCTTAAGGTATGCGGGCAAATCGGCACCAAGGAAATGGCTTGCAAATTCGGGTGCAAAATCGGCCCACCTGCCGACAAGGCATAGGCGGTGGTGCCGGTAGGCGTGCTGATAATCAGCCCATCCGAGCGTTGTTTGTGGACAAACTTTTCGTCCACGCTGACTTCCAATTCAATTAAGCGCAGCGCACTTTTCACCACCACGTCATTCAGGGCGTAATTGGCATGCACTTCTTGGCCATCACGCGTGACGGTGGCGCTTAGTATGACCCGCGGCTCTAAGACATAATCGCCCGCCAAAATGCGATCCAACTGACCCAACATGTCTTCCACGCGCAAGTCGGTAAGAAAGCCGAATCGACCTTGATTTATGCCAACCAAGGGCACATTAAAATCGATCAAACTGCGCGCCACGCTGAGCATGGTGCCGTCGCCACCCATGACAATCACCAAGTCCACTTCGCTGCCTATGTTTTTTAAGGTGGCGGTTTTGTAGGCGCTGATATTGGCATGCTGGGCGGTCTCTTGCTCCACCCAAACCTGTATGTTTTTTGCCGACAAATGCTCGGCCAAATCAAGCAAATCCTTGCGCATTAATTGCAAGGCCGATTGGTTCATGTATTTGCCTATGATGGCGATGGATTGGAATGCGAGCGTCATGCCGAAATTAAATCACAGATGGCTTTTTGCGCAAAGGGAAAGCGTACTTAGTTACCAAGATTTAGCGCATAGCAGTATGACGATAAGCATAAATCGGGCAAAATACAGCCCATATGGATAAACGCGCGCAAATTTTACTCAAAACCTTGGTTGAGCATTACATCAGTGACGGCCAACCCATAGGCTCGCGCACCTTGTTGCAGCACTCTGGCTTAGACGTTAGCCCTGCCACCATACGCAATGTCATGAGTGACTTGGAACACTTAGGCTTCATCGCCAGCCCGCACACCTCAGCCGGTCGAGTGCCCACGCAAAAAGGCTACCGCTTATTTGTCGATTCGCTGTTAACCGTGCAACCCTTGGGCAGCCAAGCCGTGCAGCAATTAAAAAGCGGCTTGTCCTCACCCAACCCCAATGAACTGATTAACAGCGCGGCCGACATGCTGTCGCAACTCACGCAATTTGCCGGTTTGGTGATGATCCCTAAGCGCAAACGCATCGCCTTCAAGCATTTGGAATTTTTGCCGCTGTCGGAAACGCGCATACTGGTGATCATCGTCACCAGCGACGGCAACGTGCAAAACCGCATCATCCTGGCTGACAAACCCTATTCATCAAGTGAACTGACGCAAGCCAGCAACTACTTTAACAGCCACTACGCCGGGCAAACCTTTGAAGAAGTGCAGCAAAATCTGCACAGCGAACTGCAGCAAATGCAAAGCGACATGAACCGCTTGATGTCAGCCGCCATGGCCGCCAGCAGCTCGCAAGCTAAGGGCGATAAAGATGGCGTCATTATTGCCGGTGAGCGAAATTTGCTGCAAGTCGACGAACTGTCCACCAACGTCACCAGTCTACGTAAGCTGTTTGAGTTGTTTGAACGGCGCACCTCCTTAATGCAACTGTTGGATAACAGCCAACATGCGGAAGGCATACAGATTTTCATAGGTGGCGAGAGTGGCTACTTGGCCTTGGACGAATGCAGCATGATTACCGCGCCTTACGAAGCAGACGGCCAAGTGGTCGGCACCCTAGGCGTGATAGGCCCAACCCGCATGGCCTACGAACGGGTGATACCGATAGTCGATGTGACGGCAAAGCTGCTGTCCAACGCCCTCAATAACAGCAATTAAACCGCAAAATTAATAAACACGATTAATAAAAGAGACCAACGATGGCTTACTTCAATCAAGAACCCAATTACAGCCATGGCGACCAGCTGAAAGTGGGCATACTGCTGGCTAACTTAGGCACGCCCGACGCCCCCACGGCCAAGGCCTTGCGTCCCTATTTACAGCAATTTCTGATGGACAGGCGCGTGGTGGAAATCCCGCGTTTTATTTGGTGCTGGATACTGCATTGCATTATTTTGGTGATACGACCAAAAAAATCGGCGGAAAAATACGCGCAAGTTTGGACCGATGCCGGCTCGCCTTTGTTGGTGCACGCACAAAACCAATGCCGCTTATTAAACGAGGCGTTGGCCAAAAAAATTGCATCACCCTACGCTGTTGCTTTGGGCATGAGTTACGGCAACCCCAGCATGAAGTCGGCCATGGACGCCTTGCGCGCTCAGCATTGCGACCGCATTTTGGTCTTGCCTTTGTACCCGCAATACGCGGCCAGTAGCACGGCCTCGGCCATGGACGCGGTCTACCGCATCCTGCTTAAAACTCGCAACCAACCGGCACTGCGCAGCATACGCAGCTACCACGACCACCCGGATTACATTGCCGCCCTGGCCGCCAGCGTTCAAGCGCATTGGCAAGTGCACGGCCAGCCTAGCGTATTGGTCATGAGTTTTCATGGTGTGCCCAAAGCGCACTTAAACAACGGCGACCCCTACCATTGCTTGTGCCACAAAACCGGCCGCTTGCTGGCTGAAGCCTTGCAATTGAACAAAACACAATACACGGTGGCCTTTCAATCGCGTTTTGGTAAACAAGAGTGGTTAAAACCTTACCTAGCCAGCACCTTGGCGGATTTAGGCACGGCTAAAACCGCGCGCATAGACATCATCTGCCCAGGCTTTAGCAGCGATTGCTTGGAAACCCTGGAAGAAATTGCCATGGAAGGCAAGCATATATTCCAAAGCCATGGCGGCGGCGACTACCACTACATACCGGCCTTAAATGAGAACCCGGCTTGGATAGAAGCGATGAGCAACATCGTGCTGGAAAACCTGCAAGGCTGGGTGAGCAAAAAGTGGAATAAAAAAGACGCATTGGCCGCGGCCAAACTGACTCAATCCCGCGCGCAAGCCATGCTGGACGCGGCGACTAAATAGCAGGGATGATTTAAGACCGATTAATTCAATAGCGCGGCCAGATTGGGCAACACCTCAATCTGCTGCGCCTGGCAAAAGGCTTGCCAATCGGCCACTTCCGTCCAATCGCTCAAAAAGACAAAATCCAATCCGGCTCGGCTGGCCGCTTGGTAATCGTACTTACTGTCGCCAATAAATAAGGCCGGCATGGTCACGTTGCCACTGGCCTTTTCCCTAGCCAACACCGTGTCTTTGTTATCCGGACTGCCGAACAAACCGCCATCAAACATGCTGGCTAAATCACGCCGCGCAAACAGTTGGCGAATTTCGTTCTGATCGCCACCAGACAAAATCATCCAGTTGGCCTGCGGCGTGGCCGCCCGCAATGCCGCCAAACCCGGCGCGATTGCGCAATGCAACAAGCCCTCTTCCAGCTCGCGGGAAAAGCCATCCAACAAGGTCTGGATCGCTTCAGGCGTCGCCTCTTGCGACAGAATCTCACGCAAATAATAATCAAACTTATGGTAACGGGAGATGCCGCCCAAGCGCACGTGGTAATCCACTAAGGCTTGCGCCTGACTGTCGGTGGCGCCCAAATTTTTCGCCGTGCGAAAATACGCATGGGTTTTCAGCGCATTCGAATCGAGCACCACGCCATCGCAATCAAAGACGATGCTTTTGTATTTTTTTAAATCAAACGGCACGCGGCATTCCTAAACTGTTGCGTCATAAAAAAGGCTTTGCCCTAGATAACTCTCTAGATGGCAAAGCCCTATAGTCAATCCGGAAAAACTAAGCCGCTTTAATGGCGCTGGCCTCTTTAGCCAATTTAGTAATGTGTGCCCAGTCGCCACGCGCCACGGCATCAGCCGGGGTTAACCAAGTGCCACCGCACACCACCACGTTAGGCAAAGCTAAAAATTGCGGTGCGCTTTCCACCGTCACGCCACCGGTTGGGCAGAATTTCACGTCACCAAACGGGCCGGAAAAACCTTTAAGCAAATTGATGCCACCCACGGCCACGGCTGGGAATAATTTCAAGAAGTAATAATCGTCGGCATTGGCCATCATGATTTCAGAACCGGTGGACACGCCAGGCAATAAAGGCAAGCCCATTTTTCTAGCGGCCAAACCTAGTTCACTGGTGTAGCCTGGGCTCACGGCGAATTGGCAACCGGCATCTTTGGAGGCTTGCGCGTCTTTTATATTACGCACCGTACCCGAACCCATGATGGCTTCCGGTAGGGCTTTAGCAATCGCTTCCATGCCAGCTAAGGCACACGATGTGCGCAAGGTGATTTCCAATACACGGATGCCGCCTTCCAATAAGGCACTGGCCATGGGCACGGCATCTTCCACACGGTTGATGACGATGACGGGAATAACGGGGCCGTAATTGGCTAAATCTAATGTGTTCATGTTTTTACCTAATTAATAAATGATCTAAATTTTAGTTACTTGGAAAAATAAAAATGGCCATGCAAGACTAGGCGCGAGAAAAAATTTAGCGCCGCCATTTCTATTTTTCTAAAGCCAGGTGATGGCGCCCTCTTCAGCCGACAGCACATTCTTACGCATGCCACCAAACAACTCGCGGCCAAAGCCATGCGCGTTATTGTGACGTTTGCTATCGGACAACTCGGCCACTTCACGCTCGGCCCACTCGTCTTCATCCACCAGCACGTTGACCATGCCTACCGTGGCATTCAAACGTATGATGTCGCCATCGCGCACCTTGGCTAAAGGACCACCGGCTGACGCTTCTGGGCTCAAATGGATGGCCGCTGGAATTTTACCGGAGGCGCCACTCATGCGGCCGTCGGTCACGATCGCTACCCTAAAGCCTTTGTTTTGCAACACGGCCATAGGTGGCGTTAATTTATGCAACTCCGGCATACCATTGGCTTTAGGCCCTTGGAAACGCACCACCGCAATGAAGTCTTTTTCCAACTCACCACGATCAAACGCAGCCAATAATTCTTCTTGGGCATCAAACACAATAGCCGGCGCTTCAATGATGTGGCGATCGGCTGGCACAGCAGAAATTTTAATCACGCTGCGACCCAAATTGCCTTTAAGCAAACGCAAGCCGCCTGATTCATCAAACGGCGCCGCCGCCGTGCGGACTATGCTGTCGTCTGGGCTTTCTTTTGGCAAATCGCGCCACACCAATTGCTCGTTTTCTTTGACCGGCTCTTTGCCGTAATCGCGCAAGCCGCCGTGTGCAATAGTTAAGACATCAGGGAACATATAGCCCGCGTCTATCAATTCACGGATAACAAAAGCTGGGCCACCGGCATCTTGGAATTGGTTCACGTCGGCTTTACCGTTAGGGTAAACGCTGGCCAATAGCGGCGTGGTTTTAGCCAAGTGGTAGAAGTCTGTCCAATCGATCATGATGCCGGCCGCGCGGGCAATCGCCACCCAATGGATCAAATGGTTGGTGGAGCCACCGGTGGCCAACAAGGCTACCATGGCATTGACGATCACGTGCTCATCGACCAAGCGACCGATAGGCGTGAACTGTTCTTTTTTGGTTTTAGCCAATACCATCTTCACCGCTTCACGCGTCAACAATTCGCGCATGCCGTCATGCGGGTGGATGAAGGCCGAACCCGGCACATGCAAGCCCATGGCTTCCATCAACATTTGATTGCTGTTGGCCGTGCCATAAAAAGTACAGGTGCCAGCGCCGTGGTAAGCGGCCGATTCGGACGCCAACAATTCTTTGCGGGTCACTTTGCCTTGTGCATACTGCTCGCGCACTTTGGATTTAGCGGTGTTATCGATACCGGTGCTCATTGGGCCAGCTGGCACAAACACGCATGGCAAATGGCCAAACTGCAAGGCACCGATTAATAAACCGGGCACGATCTTGTCGCACACACCTAATAACAATGCCGCGTCGAACACGTCGTGTGACAAGGCAATCGCGGTACTCATGGCTATGGTATCGCGGCTAAATAAGGACAACTCCATACCAGGCTCACCTTGCGTGATGCCGTCGCACATGGCCGGCACGCCACCGGCCACTTGCACCGTGGCACCGTGCTTAGACGCTTCATGGCGGATGATGTCTGGGTAATTCACATAAGGTTGATGCGCTGAAAGCATCTCATTGTAGGCCGTGACGATACCGATGTTAGGTGCCTTCTCGACCACCACGCGCAATTTATCGTTAGCCGGCATGGCAGCAAAAGCATGCGCCACGTTAGCGCAACCTAAACGATCGGCCCCGCGTTCGCGATTGAGGATATCGTCTATGCGATTCAAGTAAGCCGTACGAGTCGGCCGACTTTTTTCTATGATACGCTCGGTAACTTCTATATGAGATTGCTTCATTTTCTATAAGACCATAAGGATGATTAACTGCCTCAATTATCCTCAATGCAGGCCTTATCGTCAAACGAATGATGGGCTGGCGGCCAGAAAACCGCGTGCCGACGGGCGCATTTAAGAATCGCCATGCATCAATCCAGACTCCGCTATAATCCGATTATGCGTTTTATAAGTTTCAATTTCTTGCGATTGCTGCTGACGGCCTTTGCCTTATTACCCTTACCGGTTGTGCACGGCTTGGGCAAGTTATTGGGCTGGCTGGGCTCGGCTTTATCGCTGCAGCACGCGCGCATCAGTGCCGACAACTTACACTCCAGTGGCATCTACCCCAATCCGGCTGAATTTAAACAAGCCGCGCGCCTTAGCATAGGCGAGTCGGGCAAAGCCCTGCTAGAAAGCCTGGCCATCTGGCTGCGCAGCGATCAACGTCAAGCCGCCTTAGTGAAAAACTTTGATGGCTGGGAACACATAGAACAAGGCTTGGCCAGCGGCAAAGGGCTGATATTCCTTAGCCCGCACATAGGCTGTTTTGAAATCACCTCTTTGTACGTGGCTAACCGCTTCCCCATCACCATACTCTACCGCAGCCCGCGCCATGCTTGGATGCTACCCATCATGAATTGGGGGCGCCAACGCGGCCAAATTAGCTTGGTGCAAGCCAATGCACAAGGCGTTAAACATTTATTAAAAGCCTTGCAACGCGGTGAAGCCATAGGCATCTTGCCCGATCAAGCGCCACAAGAAGGCGAAGGCGAATGGGCGCCGTTTTTTGGCCGACCGGCTTACACCATGACCCTGGCTTCGAAATTGGCCAAGACCACGGGCGCGCAAGTGCTCATGGTGTTTGGTGAACGCTTGGCTTATGGACGAGGCTACACCATCCACGTGCGGCCAATTGCCGACGGTGGCATAGACACCCCTAGCCTGCTCAATAGCGAAATTGAGCGGACCATATTGCAATGCCCCAGCCAATACCTATGGGGCTACGACCGCTACAAAGCCCGCGACTAATCGGCTACTTGGCCAAACAGCCTTGGGCGAAACTGCCCGTCTTTTCTAAACCGCAAAAAAATAATTAAAAAAATTAGCTTTTCTCGCTTGAGATTTTGCCGGCCATCCCCATTGATGACGCATTGCAATAAATTTACAGGACCCCTTCATGACTGAAAACGTAAACGACAACCCTACAACGCAAGCCGACGAGGGTGCGCTAGACAACCCCGTTGCAGCCAGCCCCGAAGAGCGCATTGCCGAATTGGAAGCGCAGTTGGCAGAAGCCCAAGCGGCCGTGCTCTACACCAAAGCCGAAGGCGAAAACATCCGCCGCCGCGCCATGGACGACATAGAAAAAGCCCGCAAATTTGCCCTAGAAAAATTCTCCAATGAATTGTTAGCGGTTAAAGACAGTTTGGACGCGGCTTTACTGATCGAAGCCGCCGAAGTGCAAAGCTATAAAGACGGCGTGGACCTCACCGCCAAACAACTGGCATCGGTATTCGATAAATTCAACATTGCCGAAATCAACCCAGTGGGTGAGAAATTCGACCCAAACAAACACCAAGCCATCAGCATGTTGGAAAACAGCGGCGAACCAAATACCGTTACCAGCGTATTGCAAAAAGGCTACACCCTAAACGACCGCGTGTTACGCCCGGCCTTGGTGATGGTGGCTAAATAAAAAATAAACACTTGAAATAATCGCAACAGACCTCATTGTTAGTGCATCAGTAAATTCGCCACCTAACAGCAACACGATAAACAGGGCTCAGCCTCGGTTAATTGGCGTTCATTAGTGGTTAAACATAATTAATAAAAGGAAATAAAAAAGATGGCAAAAATCATTGGTATAGACTTAGGCACCACCAACTCATGCGTGGCTGTAATGGAAGGCGGCAAACCGCGCGTGATTGAAAACTCCGAAGGCACACGCACCACGCCTTCTATTATTGCTTACCAAGAAGACGGTGAAATCCTAGCCGGCGCACCGGCTAAACGCCAAGCGGTGACCAACCCTAAAAATACCTTGTACGCGGTTAAGCGTTTAATCGGTCGTCGTTTTGAAGAAAAAGAAGTGCAAAAAGACATAGGCTTAATGCCCTACAGCATTGCCAAAGCCGACAACGGCGACGCATGGGTAGAAGTGCGCGGCGTGAAAATGGCGCCACCACAAATTTCAGCTGAAGTCTTACGCAAAATGAAAAAAACCGCCGAAGATTACCTAGGCGAAGAAGTGACCGAAGCGGTGATTACCGTGCCGGCTTACTTTAACGACAGCCAACGTCAAGCCACCAAAGACGCAGGCCGCATCGCCGGTTTGGATGTAAAACGCATCATCAACGAACCGACTGCAGCGGCTTTGGCATTTGGTTTAGACAAACAAGAAGGCGATCGCAAAATTGCCGTATACGACTTAGGCGGCGGTACCTTTGACGTGTCCATTATTGAAATCTCCAGCATCGATGGCGAACACCAATTTGAAGTGTTGTCGACCAACGGTGACACCTTCTTAGGTGGTGAAGACTTTGACAACCGTTTAATTGACTTCTTGGCCGACGAGTTCAAGAAAGAAAACAACGGCATGGATTTGCGCAACGACTTATTGGCTAAACAACGCTTAAAAGAAGCGGCGGAAAAAGCCAAAATTGAATTGTCTGGCGCCACCCAAACCGAAGTGAATTTACCTTACATCACGGCCGATGCCACTGGTCCTAAACACTTGGTGGTAAAAATCACCAGAGCCAAACTGGAATCCTTGGTGGAAGACTTGATCGAGCGCACCATGGCGCCATGCCGCACGGCGATTAAAGACGCCGGCGTGTCCATAGACGACATCACCGACGTGATCTTGGTTGGCGGTCAAAGCCGCATGCCTAAAGTGCAAGAAAAAGTAAAAGAAATCTTTGGTAAAGAACCGCGTAAAGACGTCAACCCAGATGAAGCCGTGGCCGTCGGCGCTGCAATTCAAGGTGGCGTATTACAAGGCGACGTGAAAGACGTGTTGTTATTAGACGTGACGCCATTGTCATTGGGTATCGAAACCTTGGGCGGCGTGATGACGAAAGTGATCAAGAAAAACACCACGATTCCTACCAAGGCATCGCAAACTTTCTCTACTGCTGACGACAACCAAAATGCCGTGACCATACAAGTGTTGCAAGGTGAACGTGAAAAAGCCGCGGCCAACAAATCATTGGGCCAATTTAATTTAAGCGACATTCCACCTGCACCACGTGGCATCCCGCAAATTGAAGTGACCTTTGACATCGACGCTAACGGCATTTTGCACGTGAGCGCCAAGGACAAAGCCACCGGTAAAGAAAATAAAATCACCATCAAAGCCAACAGCGGTCTTAGCGAAGCCGAGATTCAGCAAATGGAAGAAGATGCGGTTAAATACGCAGACGAAGATAAGAAATACCGTGAGTTGGTCGATGCACGCAATGCCGCTGATGGCATGGTGCACTCCGTGAAAAAATCCTTAAGTGAGCACGGTGATAAATTGGACGCGGCAGAAAAAGAAGCGATAGAAGCGGCCATTAAAGACGTGGAAGAAGTCTTGCAATCCGACGACAAAGACGCGATTGAAGCCAAAACCACGGCCTTAACGGAAGCCTCACAAAAATTAGGCGAGAAGGTCTACGCTGAGCAACAAGCCCAAGCCAACACCGAATCTGCACAACAACCAGAAGGCGAAAAAACCGTCGATGGCGACGTGGTGGACGCGGAGTTTGAAGAAGTGAAAAAAGACTAAAAAGTCTTAGCGAGTAAGCGGACACGAGTCGTTAGCACCGGGATTAAGGTGCTAACGACTTTTTCGCAACTCACTCAGGACTGCCGACTAACGAGCAACCACTAGCGACTAAAAAATGGCAACTAAACGAGATTATTACGAAGTACTGGGCGTTAACAAAGACGCCAGCGCAGAGGAAATCAAAAAGTCTTATCGCAAATTAGCGATGAAGCACCACCCTGACCGCAACCCGGATAACCCGAAAGCCGAAGAGAACTTCAAGGAAGCCAAAGAAGCCTACGAAATGCTCAGCGACGATCAAAAGCGCGCCGCATACGATCAATACGGTCACGCTGGCGTAGAGCAAGGGGCAGGTGCAGGCGGCTTTGGTGGCGCCGGTTTTGGCGATGCCTTTGGCGACATCTTCGGTGATATTTTTGGTGGCGGTCGCTCAGGCGGACAAGGCAATAAAGTCTACCGTGGTGCCGATTTGCGCTACAACATGGAAGTGTCTTTGGAAGACGCGGCCAAGGGCACGGAAACTAAAATCCGCATCCCGGTGCAATCCACTTGTGAAACCTGCAATGGCTCAGGCGCACGCCCTGGCACGCAACCGGTAAGCTGCACTACCTGTGGCGGCCACGGCCAAGTGCGCATGCAACAAGGCTTTTTCTCGGTACAACAAACCTGCCCTAAATGCCACGGCAGCGGCAAAATGGTTAAAGACCCTTGCCCAACTTGCCATGGCGCAGGCCGCACCAAGCAAAACAAAACCTTGTCAGTCAAAATCCCAGCTGGCGTGGACGAAGGCGACAGAATACGCTTGAGTGGTGAAGGCGAAGCCGGCGTGAACGGCGGGCCTACCGGTGATTTATACGTGGTCATCCACCTCAAAGAACACGCCATTTTCCAACGCGAAGGCGGCAATTTGCATTGTGAAATGCCTATCAGTTTCAGCACCGCAGCCTTAGGCGGCGAAATTGAAGTGCCTACTTTGGACGGCTCGGCCAAAATGAAAATTCCAGCTGAAACCCAAACCGGCGCGGTCTTTAGATTGCGCGGCAAAGGCATCAAACCCTTGCGTCAATCCGAACACGGCGATTTGATGGTGCACGTGGTGGTGGAAACCCCAGTCAAATTAACTGAAAAGCAGAAAGACTTATTACGTGAATTTGAAACCAGCACCCAAGCGGATTCGGGTAAACACAGCCCACGCAATAAATCTTGGATGAATAAGGTTAAAGATTTTTTTGATTAAGTTACCTTAATGCAGGAACAATACATGCCAGTCTAGATGCCGTAAGTTATCTAGACTGGCATTTTTTTAGCCGGCTAATCGACTGGCAATGGCGCGCAATTCTTCCGCCGCATCGGCATATTGTTCATAGCGTTGGTCCGCCGTTTTGGCATACCAATACTCGCTGTTCCACTTATCCCCTTCTATCTTATGCAGTACCGCATGCAACCAACAGGCTAATGGATCTTGGTATTGCTGCGCCAATTCATGGGCGCCATGCCACTCGTCGGCCATGGCTAAGTGCACCGCTTTGAGTAGCTTGTCACGCAAAATAGGCGACCTTTTTATCTCTGGGTAATTTTTTGAGCTGCGCTTCGGCCACGCTGGCGGCCGATCGGTCTTGATAAGCCAAGCTGGCTAGGATTCTAACGGGTGGGTTGGCGCGGGTATACTTGGCGCCCTTACCGGCTAGGTGCGCGGCATAGCGGGCGTCCAGGTCATTGGTGATGCCAGCGTAATACGCGCCGTTCTTGCATTCCAATAGGTATAAGACCCAGCCGCCATCCATGTTTAATAGGTGCCGGCTTGGATGAATTCCACCTTATAGCCATCCGGGTCTTCTACAAAAGCAATCACGGTGGTGCCGTGCATCATGGGGCCGGCTTCACGCACCACCTTGCCACCGGCTTTGCGCACGGCCTCGCAGGCTTGGGCTGCGTCATCCACCTCTAATGCAATGTGACCGTAGGCTTTGCCCATGTCGTAACTTTCCACGCCGTAGTTGTAAGTGAGCTCTATGACCGTGTGATGGGCTTCATCACCGTAGCCAACAAAAGCCAAGCTGAATTTACCGTCGGGAAAGTCGTGTTGACGCAGCACTTTCATGCCTAACACTTGCGTATAAAAAGCAATGGAGCGCTCCATATTACCTACACGGAGCATGGTATGTAGCATGCGCATAATCGTATCCTATGGGTTAAGAGGCGGCTTTGTAGCGGTTAATTGCTGGTATTTTTCGAGCAATTGCTCTTTTGTTTCCACCACCTCAGGGTTAAATGGAATGCAATCGATAGGGCAGACTTCTTGGCATTGCGGCTTGTCGTAGTGGCCCACGCATTCGGTGCACAAATTCGGGTTAATCTCGTAGATCACTTCACCCTGAAAAATGGCGCTATTCGGGCAAGCAGGCTCGCAGACGTCGCAATTAATGCACTCATCGGTAATCATTAAAGCCAAAATCAGTTTCCTAATTTTTGCTTAATCGCGTCGTTCACGGTTTGCGATAAGAAGGCTTGCACGTCGCCACCTAGCACCGCGACTTCGCGCACCAAGCTCGATGAAATAAACATGAACTGTTCCGATGGCGTTAAGAACAAGGTTTCAAATTGCGGGTAGAGCTTGCGGTTCATGCCGGCCAATTGAAATTCGTATTCAAAATCCGATGCCGCACGCAAGCCGCGTATGACCATTTTTGCGCCTTGGTCTTGCACAAACTGCATGAGCAAACCGCTGAAACCCATCACCTTAATATTGTCCGCGTGACTGAACACGCCTTGCGCCATGGCCACGCGTTCTTGCAAGCTGAATAAGGTGTTTTTATTGGTGCTGTCGGCCACGGCCACGATCACCTCATCGAACAAATCGGCGGCGCGGCGAACCACGTCCTCGTGGCCCAAGGTAATGGGATCAAAGGTGCCGGGGTAGATTGCAATGCGATTTTTAGCCATGGTGCCACCTATTCAATTTTGGCTAATTTTAACAGATGATAAAAAACATTACCCGCTTTGCTTTGTTTGAGCACTTGCCAACCGGCTAAAAATGGCTGACTGTCGCCCTGCTGGGCTTCATCCAAGGCAAACTCGGCTTCCACATAGAGCCTGCCATCGGCATGCAAACAGCTCGCCAATTGCGGCATGACTTGGGCTAACCAAGCTTTGTTGTAAGGCGGATCGAGGAAAATGAGTTGGTATTGCTGGCTGTTCTGCGCTAAAAACTGCAAGGCATCTTGTTGCACGATGTTGGCCGCAGTGGCATTTAACATGGCTTTATTGGCCTGCAAGGCAGCGCAGGCTAGGCTGGATTTTTCCACCATGGTGACCGCTGTAGCACCACGAGACAAAGCTTCGAAGCCCATCACGCCGGTGCCGGCAAACAAGTCCAAACAGCGCAGCCCAGTTAAATCTTGGCCCAACCAATTGAATAGGGTTTGTCTAACGCGCTCAGGCGTGGGCCGCAGGCCTTCTGCATCCGGAAATTTAATTAGACGGCTACGCCAAGTACCCGCGTTGATGCGTACCGTATTGAGTTGTTTTGCTGCTGATTTTGCCACTGCCCGATTCCAGCCCCACTAAAGCGATTAGCAAGATCGCTCCTGCACGGGGCTGATATTACTGAGTATTGGGCGCGCCCACAATCACCGTGACAAAATTTTCTGGTTTCAAACGGCGATTAAAGGCATCTTTAATCTGTGCCGCCGTCACCGCGGCCACTTTGCTGTTGTACTCGTCTAGGTAATTAAGCGGCAATTTATAAAAACCGATCACCGCTAGGTAATCCAAAATTTTGCTGTTGCTGTCTATGCGCATGGGGAAGCCGCCAATCACGTTGGCCTTGGCCGCTTTTAATTCGGCATCCGTCACGCCCTTGGCCAAGAAGTCTGCCAAGGTCGCCCTCACAATTTTCAAGGCCTCGTCGGCTTGCTCTTTCTTGGTTTGCAAACCGATCTGGAAGGTACCCACTTCGGCCATGGGCATAAAGTAGCTGTAGACGCTGTAAACCAAACCGCGTTTTTCCCGCACTTCTTCCGTCAAGCGAGATACAAAGCCGCCGCCGCCCAACACATAATTCCCCAAGTACAAGGGAAAGAGATCGGGGTCGCCGCGTTTAATGCCAGGGTAGCCCAATAATATGTGCGATTGCGATGCCGGATGCGCGATGCGTTGCGTCACTGGGGCCTTGGGGTAAGTGACTTGTGCGATGGCCGGATTGGCTGGGCCTTTGGGTAAACCGCTGGCCATGCTCTCGGCTATGGCCTCGGCTTGCGCGCGACTCAAATCGCCCATCATGGCAATCACGGCACCGTTAGCGCGGTAATACTGTTGGTAAAAAGCCTGCAAGTCGGCCACGCTCAATTTGGCCACCGTGGCTATTTCACCGCTTTCATCCAAACTGTAAGGGTGGCTGCCATACAAGGCCGTCATGAAAGCTCTGTTAACCATGCCTTCGGGTTGGGTAGCCGATTCTTCCAAGCCAGAAATAATGCGGGCTTTTTCTCTAGCTAAAACTGACGCTGGGAAATCCGGTTTTTGTAAAATTTTACCGAACACGTCCAGCGCTTGTTTTTGCTCGCGCTCACTGCTTAAGGTGCGCAGTTTTAGCGCCGCCCTATCGCCATCGAATTCGCCGCCTAACACCGCACCAATGTCTGCCAATTTGTTAGCAATCACTTCGTCGCTCATGCCGGCTGCGCCCAAAGTCATCATGTAGCGAGTAATGCCCGCTAGGCCGGATTTTTCTGCCGTATCTCTAGCACTGCCCGCTGCAAAATTGACGCTCAAATCGACGATGGGCAAATCGTGGTTTTCCACGAAATACACCTCGGCACCGCTACTGGTTTGCCAGTGTTGAATGTTAACGGCTGCTTGCGCACTGAGCGCGCTGATTAACATGGCCGCACTCAGCAGCCAGCGTGTTACTTGGTTCTTTAGAGTCATGGTTTACTTACCTTCATTGATTCACGGTTGCCGTTATCTTTTGGTTTAATGCACATGCGGCTTGCCTTTAGGCTTGGCATTCGGGTCCATGGGTTGCGGGTCCAAAGTGGCTATGGTTAAGTTATCCGCATTAAGGTATTGCTTGGCCACCGCTTGCACTTGCTCGGCCGTGACCGCGCGCAATTTGGCTGGGTATTGGTCTAAGATTTTCCAGGAAAAGCCTATGCTCTCCACCGTGCCGATTTGCATGGCTTGGTAGAACATGGAATCGCGCTGGTAGACATCGGCGGCAATCACCGCGGCTTTCACCCTATCCAATTCTTCGACGCTGACGCCAGACTGTTTGATTTTTTCAATTTGCTGCAGCAAGGCGACTTCCAACTCACGCACGGTTTTGCCTTCGCTAGGCGTGCCGTCTAACTCAAACAAACTTTGCCTACCGCGCGACATGATGTCGTAACCGGCGCTCACGTCCACGGCCAATTGGCTGTCACGCACCAAGCTTTGGTTTAAGCGCGCTGCTGGGTTGCCACTGAGCACACCGGCCAACACTTCCAAGGCATAGGGTTGCCAATCTTTATCCACCTCTTGCAAAGACGGCACGTGGAAGCCCATCAATAAATACGCTTGCTTGGCCGGCGCTTTCACCACCACGCGGCGTTCGCCCAATTGCGCAGGCTCGACTTGCGGTTTGCGCACCGGCAATTTTTTGGCACTTAATTTACCAAAATGCTGCTTGGCTAATTTATACACCTCTTGTGCTTGCACGTCGCCCACCACCACCACGGTGGCATTGTTGGGCGCATACCAAAGGTCGTACCATTCACGCGCGTCTTCAAAGCTCATGTTTTCCAAATCGTTCATGAAGCCTATGACTGGCCGTGAGTATGGGTGAGCACGGTAAACCGCACCTTGAAAAGCCTCATTCACCAAGGATTGCGGCTTGTCGTCAGTTCGCCAACGGCGCTCTTCCATTACCACCTTAATTTCTTTGTCGAACTCTTCTTTGGTCAATTGCAAATTGGCCATGCGGTCGGCTTCCAATTCGAAAGCCAAGGCTAAATTGGATTTTTCCAATTGCTGAAAATAGCAGGTGTAATCGCTGCTGGTAAAGGCATTTTCTTTACCGCCGGCAGCGGCAATCAAGCGAGAGAATTGGCCGGCTTTGACTTTCTTGGTGCCCTTAAACATCATGTGTTCCAAGACATGGGCCACGCCGGTTTTACCGTTAACTTCGTCTATGCTGCCAGCCTTGTACCAAACCTGCGACACCACCACCGGCGAACGGTGGTCTTCTTGGACGATGAGCTTTAAGCCATTGTCTAACTTAAATTCTTGCACGTTGGCCGCCCAACTGCTGATAGGCAAGACCAACAATAATATCCATGCACTTTTAATTCGCACTGTGTGTTTCTCCTGTGTTGCATTAGCGCTCTAATCTAAGCAGCCCAAATTATAACGTGGGCCTATCTTTAACTGCCTGTTCATTTTTACTAGCGGTTTTCTGACCAACGCTAGTTCGCCTAAGTTCAAAGCACTTTTACCTTGTATCTAAGTACGGAATTGAACAAAGTATTTTCACTTATTTAAATTGCTTGTTAAAGTAGCGCCTCACAAAAAAACATCCATAGAGATAGCACCATGAATTTAATGAAACCCTTGTTAGCCCTGAGCCTCTTGACTGCCGCAGCTAACGCATCGGCCACCGACGGATATTTTGCGCACGGTTACGGCGTCAAATCACAAGGCATGGGTGGCGTGGGCATAGCCTTGCCACAAGATGCCATCGCCGCCGCCAGCAACCCAGCCGGCATGGGCTTGATAGGCGACAGAATGGACGTGGGCATGACTTGGTTCAGGCCGCAACGTCAAAGCGAAATCACCGGCAATGCGGGTGGTTCTGCGGTAAATGGCATATACCAAGCCAACGATAGGGAAAATTTCTTTATTCCGGAATTTGGCTACAACCGCCAAATTAACCCGGAAGCCACTTTAGGCGTCAGCGTTTACGGTAACGGCGGCATGAACACCGATTACAGCAGGGCCGTGCCCTTACTGGGCACCAGTCCAGCCGGCATCGACTTAATACAGCTGTTTGTGGCACCGACTGCCACATGGAAAGTAACGCCTAACAACACCCTAGGTGTCACGCTTAATTTGGCTTATCAACGCTTTAAAGCTACCGGTTTGGAAAATTTTGCCGCTCCGTCGCCAAATAACTATTCAACTTCCTATACAAATGTTACCAACAATGGTTACGACAGCTCTTACGGCGCCGGCCTACACCTAGGCTGGATAGGTCAACTGAATGAGGCAGTCAGCTTGGGGGCTACTTACCAAACTAAAACCTACATGAGTAAGTTTGATAAATACAGTGGCTTGTTTGCCGAACAAGGTGACTTTGACATTCCTTCCAGCTACGGACTGGGTTTAGCCATAAAAGCCACGCCGGCATTGACCTTAGCCGGCGACGTGCAACGCATTAATTACAGCAAGGTGGCATCGGTTGGCAATGCGTCATTGAGCAATTTAGGCAATGGGTTGGGCGCAGACAACGGCGCCGGCTTTGGCTGGAGAAACGTCACGGCGATTAAATTGGGCGCCAGCTACGCCTACAACCATGCCTTAACCGTGCGCGCTGGCTATAACCACAGCAGCCAACCGATACGCAGCAACGAAACCATGTTTAACATCCTAGCGCCTGGCGTGGTGCAAGACCACCTGACTTTCGGTGCCAGCTGGGCCTTGAGTAAGCAAGCCGAACTCTCACTGGCTTACATGCATGCCTTTGAACAATCGGTGCAAGGAAGCGGATCGGTTCCAAACTCCTATGGCGCCGGTGAAGTTAATTTAAACATGCACCAAGATTCATTAGGCATCGCTTACGGCTGGAAGCTATAAAGCCCAGACTATTTTTGACGCGCTAGCGGGTCCTTGCAAAAAATTAAGCTAAAATACCAGCCATGTTTGATTTT
>ERZ1034363.694-NODE-694-length-21735-cov-23.758519_pt1 | contig 21735 bp, 21 predicted proteins | sample MGYA00520616_ERZ1034363 | MGnify/ENA primary metagenome ERZ1034363 (study PRJEB33736, sample SAMEA104284506) | Azolla filiculoides | biome: Urban; feature: Water surface; material: Ditch water | place: Netherlands | collected 2015-10-28 | depth 0-0.1 m ... | reverse complement strand
GTGACGCCGGGCAGCGATAAAGTGGATGTGGAGCTAAACACGGTCTTGCCCTAAAAGGCTAGGCGTTAAAAAGGCTGTCAGCTTACGCTGCCAGCCTTTTTTTGTGGATAGTATTAGTAATAAGTAAAGTGATTTGAATTTTATTTGAAAAAGGTATGTTTTCCAAAATGAAATTACTACCTTTTAGAATCCCAATACGGTTAGTTCGGTGTATAAAAATTGTGAGTTGCAGTCACGGTTTGATTGGCCAGCAATTCGGCGGGATGTGGTCTTAACAAAGTCTCCACCCCAAAAGTAGGCATAACCTAAGTTAAGTGATGCGTATTGGTTGATAGGAAAGCGCACACGCAGGTCGTACTCTTTGCCTAAATCTTTACCGGATGCGCCATTGGCATCTTTAAGATTTGCCCCAGCATTCCAACGATCTTTAGCGCTGTCTAGGTGATACCAACTAAAGCCTGTATCGACTTTAACGTTGTTCAAAAAGCTTACATTAGGCTCAAACTCGAGGCGCACTTTCTGCGTACGTATGTTTTCCATTTGGATATAGTCATCGTTGGACCAAGGGCGTGCAAAGCCAAACAAGCGTTCAAAGCGTTGGTTGCCTGTATTGTCGTTATTGTCTTTATCGCCGGTCGCAACGCCATAGAATGCACTGAAACGTGGTTTCCATGGGTGTTTAAACGAATAGCCTATCTCTGCGTTATAAGCATGAGCATCATGATCTAACACAACTCCTCCAGGCGTTTTTTCTTGATGCCCCCATTGCTGAAGGTAACTGGCATCAAAATCCCATTGTGTTTTTGGTATTTGTCCGTAGGCTCTAAGACCGGCAGTATGAATTTCGCGGTCAGTTTTTGCTGATGATGCCGCAGCTTTACCATTTGAATCGAATTTAACCTTGCTGCCATCTTGTTTCAGTAAGAAGTAAGAAGGTTCGAAGGTCACCACATCCGACCAGCCGCGGTAATTCAAAATGGAGCCGTAAAAGTGTTGGGAGTCATCGGCCTTATCGATGCTGTTGGTAAAGCGTTGCACAGGTTTAACGGCAAACAGCTCTAGCTGCCAGTCATTTTTCTTCTCGCCTATGTTCGATCTGATGCCTTCAAATGTGTTGGTGGTGTTGCGCCATTCGTTGCGTGCAATCAGTCGACGATCGCCAGCTTCCCAGGCATGTCGACCAGCGCGTATCCATATGGGACGATCGTTGCCGAGTGCGTCTTTACCCAAAAAAGTTTGTTTAAAATTAAGCTCGGCGTAGGCCTGCAATATATCGGCTTGATTGACATCTCGGGTGTCGTATTGGCGCGTGTAATCGCCAAAACTACGCCCTGAATCCTGAACCTCAACCGCAAACCTTAGAGGATCCAATATGTTTTTAATGCCAACATAGGCGCGGGTTCTAAGCAATAATGGCTCATCAACGTGCTGATCGGCTCTTCTAAAATCGTTATCACGAATCTCTTGGCGAGCACGAAACTCCAAGCCCAAATCCAGCCAATCTATATCAGCAAAGCTGTCGTAATCTTTTAACCATGTTTTGTTGGCCTGTTTTACGTAGCGTGGTGGATCCGTTTCTTTCCCAGTCCCGTAACTTTTTCTTTCAACGTAGTAGCCATTTTTTGCTCTGTCTGCTGCACGAGCCTCGGCTGTAATTTCTGCCAAGCCTAATTGATTTTTTTCTGCAGCTGAAATCGAATCTGCGTTTTCGTTGAACCGTATTTCATCAGCATGGCTAATCGCGGTAAATGGATTAAAAATCAGCCAGTAAGCCAACAAGCTCATCTTCAGTGGTCTGTTAATCAACAGGCTTTTAATAATTAAATGCAACATGACGGTGTACTCAAATTTCAGTGCAGGCATTCTATAAACTTAATTAAGAATTAAAAAGACTGATTTTTTATATGTTAATAAAAAAATGGCATATGAAGATTAAATTTAGCCATGGCATTTTTCATTAACGCCGCCAACATCGATGGCTAAGCATGAGCGTAAAAAAGGCCGACTCGTGTACGCAGTCGACCTTTCGTTTTTTGGCGCGCCCGGCGGGATTCGAACCCACTACCCTCGGCTTCGGAAACCGATACTCTATCCAAATGAGCTACGGGCGCAAAAGAGCTTGCCATTATAGCAAAGCATTGCCTATCGGGGCGGCTTGGCTGGGTTTTTAAGTCCTTTTACCTGGCGATAAAGTGCAGGTATAATCACCCACCTCTTTAATTTATGTGTAGAAATGGACAGATATGAGTAACGAATACAAAGGCTCGAGTTTATGGCAATTAATCTTGGTGATACCGGGCGCTATTTTAGCCTTCACCTTAATTATTTCCTTGATTGCTAAATCTTTTGGTGTGGCTAACGAGCCTGCTGCTGCGGTAGCGGAACCGGTTGCAGCCGTGGCCCCATCTGATGAAAACATCAAACCAGAAGCCACAGTAGAAGTAGCGGTTGCGGATGCCGGCCCTCACGTCGACAAAAGCGGCGAAGAAGTGGTTAAAGCCGTTTGCGGCATGTGCCACACGGCTGGTCTAATGAATGCACCAAAAATTGGTGACAACGGCCAATGGGCGCCTCGTATTGCACAAGGTTACGACGTATTGGTGTCACACGCTATCAACGGTATTCGTTCTATGCCAGCGCGCGGTGGTAACCCAGCCTTAACCGACGGTGAAGTTGCTAACGCCGTGGTGCACATGGCCAATGCCAGTGGTGCCAGCTTCAAGGCGCCTGTAGCCAAAGCGGCCCCGGCTGCCGATGCTAAAGCCGCTGACGCGGCCGCTGCGCCAGCGAAATAAACGACCCATGCGGCTGGTGCTTGCGCTGGCTTGCATGGACATTTGTTATGCTATGGCTACCCCACATCAAACCACTTAACTTGTTAAGTGGTTTTTTATTTTCTCAGAGCTAAACATGGCCCAATATGCGATAGGCGACATACAAGGTTGTTACCAGGCTTTTTTGGCTTTGTTGGCGCGCATAGAATTTGATCCCGAGCAAGACCGGCTTTGGTTAGTCGGCGATTTAATCAATCGAGGCAGCGGGTCGCTGGAGGTCTTGCGTTGGTGTCACGCGCACCAATCTTCCATCCATGTGGTGCTGGGCAATCACGATTTGCACGCCTTGGTGGTGGCCGCTGGCTTTGTTAATGCACACAAAGGCGACACCTTAGACGGCTTGTTGGCCGCCCCAGATAAAGACATCTTGTTAAATTGGTTGCGCCATCAAGCGCTGGCCTACCATGCCGAAGTGGCCCCCGGGCAGGCCTATTTGATGGTGCACGCTGGGCTCTTGCCAGACTGGACGCTGGCGCAAACCCTGGCGTATGCCGCAGAGGTGGAAGCGGCTTTGCAGGGGCCTAAGCATCTGGAATTTTTGGCGCACATGTACGGCAATTTACCCAACCGTTGGCAAGCCGATTTAACCGGCATAGACCGCTTGCGCGTGATCACCAATGCCTTGACCCGTTTACGCGTTTGCAGCTTAGAGGGTGAAATGGAATTTCAGTTTAAGGGCGAGTTGGCGGATGTGCCGGCGCCGTATAGACCATGGTTTTCCCTAAAAAATCGAGCCACACAAGGCACTCAAGTGATTTTTGGCCATTGGTCGGCGCTGGGCTTGCAACAACAAGGTGACGTTTATGCGCTGGATACCGGCTGTTTGTGGGGCGGACAGCTGACGGCCATGAACTTGCAGACTAAGGCGATCAGCCAGGTGCCGTCCGATCCGCGTGACAACCCTAAACGCTTAAAGCTTTAATTTCTTCGTAATCAGCTGCTGTATGTGCTCAGTCAACTCGCGGCGATGCTGCTGCGCGGCTTCCTGCCCAAGCGAAATCGGCGCTAGAAAATGCAACTCTAAGCTGACTTGCTGTAACCCTACGACACTTAGGATGGATTCCACTAGCGTGGTGTCGCCGGCATAGGCCACCTCGGTATTGATGCTGCCGTCCGCCCGTGAGTATCGGATGGCGATGGGCCAAACCGTCGATTTGGCTTGCAAGGCCGATTGCATCACGCTGCCTTTAAAGGGGGCAATGCAAGTGCCGTCGGTGGTGGTCCCTTCAGGAAACAAGCAAACGTTGTCGCCGGCTTTTAAACTTTGCGTGGTCAGGTCAACGATGCGTGTGGCATGTTGGCGTTTGCCGCGTTCGATAAATAAGACCTGACTTTTTTTAGCCAAATAGCCAAACACCGGCCATGATTTTATGTCGGATTTGGCGATAAAACGCACCGGCAATAAGCTGTTGATGGCGTGGATGTCCAGCCAGGAAATGTGGTTGGCCACCAATAAGTTGTTGCGGGCGCTGGCGTAAGTGGGCGGGGTTTGCCCGTAGACCTTTACTTGCACGTTTAAAATGCGCAACAGCGTTTTACTCCACCACAAGATGATGGCCAAACGGCCATTTTTGCTGGATAGCGGCATGACCATGGCCGCCATCGCCACACCGCTTAAGGTGTGTAGGGCGATGCGGGTCAGTCGGTAATAGCGAGTAAGGCGGCGAGTGGTCGCTTCTTGAGTGATGGGCAAATGGTGGCTTGATAGCGCGCTACTGGTCAAAAGCAAACTACTTATTTCAAAAAGTGCGCAGCGTATCTTGGGTTGATTTTAGATAGCGGTAACATTACCAGCATATCGGCTGTGTTGAAATAGGGATCCCATGCTGGTTCACCACAAATGTAAGCACCCAAGCGTAAATAACCCTTGATTAACGGTGGGCAAGCCACTTGCATGTCGGTGCGCAAGGCCGGGTTAAGCAAAGGGTTGCGTGGGAACACGCGGTATTCCAATGGCGATAAGTAATCGTCCGCCAGTTTGGTGTACAAGCTGGCCGCCGCATGGCCGCCGTCATACATGCTGACGCTGCCGCAACCTATCATGTATTCGTAATTGTGGATTTGCATGTACTTGGCTAAGCCAGCCCACAGCATGGTGATGGTGCCGCCGTTACGGTAGTTTTGGTGCACGCAGGCACGGCCGACTTCGACGGTGCGGTCAAACAAGTGGCTGAGTCGGCTTAAATCGAATTCGCCGGCTGAATAGTAACCGCCGGCTTCGTTGGCGGCGGATGGACTTAAAATACGGTAAGTGCCGATGACTTGATTGGTGTCGCTGTCGCGCACGATTAAGTGGTCGCAATATTGATCAAAGCCGTCCACGTCTAAGCCACCAGTGCCCAATAGTTGCGCGCCCATTTCCTCGGCAAACACTTTGTAGCGTAAGCGTTGGGCTTCTTCTATTTCCACTTGGGTGCGCGCTAGGCTGATGCTGAGGCGGCGTTGATTGGGCACCGCTAAATCGATGTGCTTAGCGTTCTCGCTATGGCTTAACGGACGTATTCTTTGTTTGGCTAACATTAAAGTCTCCTTTTGAATTGGGGAGACTTTAATGCTTATAGATTAAGAACTCGTGACAGAAATGTGACGGTTTATTGACAGGATTTTTTTAGGTCATTTGGCTTAATGCGAAACGCGTGTGGCGCCGCCGCTATCAATCAAACGCACTTTGTCGCCGGCTTTAAATTGTTCGTCGGCTTCTTGAACGATGGCAATTAAACTGCCGTTATCCAGTTTCACGGTGATTTCAAAGGCGTCTTTACGGGTGATGCCTTCTTCTATGGCAGCACCGGCTAAGCCGCCAACCACGGCGCCTATGACGGCACCTATGATGTTGTCGTCACCCTTGCCTATGCTGTTGCCGGCCACGCCGCCCACCGCTGCACCCGCCACCGTGCCTATTGGTGTTTTGGTGCCTTCTAATTTCACTGAGCGCACGCTTTCCACCACGCCCATGCGCACGGTTTGCACTTTGCGCGCTTCTTCGCGCGAGTAAACGCCGCCGGAATTGGAGCTGGCGCAGGCGCCTAAGATTAAGCTTAATAGCGTGATGCCTATTAGTGTGGTTTTGTTCATGATGCGTCTCCTGTGGTTGGCCTGACTAGTTAGTCTGGCTGGTTCAAATCTAATTTAAGCCTCGTCCAATTTGGTTTCGTTAACCAATGCTTGGGTGTAGATGGCTTCAATGTCCGCGCGGCTGGGCTTGTGGTTTTGGCCGCCGCGACTTTCAATTTTAATCGCGCCCATGGTTGAAGCCAAGCGGCCGCATGTAGGCCAATCCCAGCCGCGGGCCATGCCGTACAGCAAGCCGGCGCGGTAAGCGTCACCGCACCCAGTGGGGTCGACGATGTTCATGGCTTTAATGCAGGGAATCTCATGGCATACGCCATCCGCGTAAATTTGTGAACCCTGGCCACCCAAGGTCACCACCAAGGCTTTAACTTTGGCTGCCAGTTGCTGCAAATTTAAGCCGGTTTTATCTTGAATAATTTGCGACTCGTAATCGTTAACCGCTAAGTAATCGGCCATCTCGATAAACTGCAACAATTCTTCGCCGTTAAACATAGGCAAGCCTTGGCCGGGGTCGAATAAAAATGGGATGCCGGCGTCAAAGCACTCGCGCGCGTGTTGGAACATGCCGTCACGGCCATCCGGTGCGATGATGGCGAGCGTCACGCCTTGCGCGTCGTTCACGCTGTTTTCATGCGAGGCTACCATGGCGCCTGGGTGAAAAGCGGTAATTTGGTTGTCGTCGGTATCGGTGGTAATAAAGGCTTGCGCGGTGAAGGTGCCGGCCACGGTTTTAATGTGGGTGCTGGCTAATTTGTGCTGCGTGAGCCAGCTTTGGTAAGGTGCAAAATCGTCGCCCACGGTCGCCATGATAAGCGGATTGCCATCGAGCAATTGCAGGTTATAAGCAATGTTGCCGGCGGTGCCACCAAATTCGCGGCGCATTTCCGGTACGTAAAACGCCACACTGAGGGCGTGAATTTTGTCTGGCAAGATGTGGTTTTTGAATTTATCTTGAAACACCATGATGGTGTCAAAGGCTAGTGAGCCGCAAATAAGGGTGTGCATGGGGTGTGGGGCTGAGATTAAAAAGCCATTATCTTATTTTTTGCGCCCAGCTAGCAAGCGCTAAGATCGCGCTTATTCGGCTAGGCTGCCGTCGATGAGAATTTTGGCGGCTTTTTTGGCGTACTGCATGGCGCCTGAACCGCGTTGCATTTGTTCGGCTTGCACGGCACCCTCAAACAGCAAAGACAATTGCAGGGCGAGGCCGTCGGCATCCTTAATGTTAGCCTGCGCGGCTAGGCTGCGTATGTACAATCTAAATTGCTTGGATTGCTCGGCGGACAATTGGTGAACCGGGTTGGCTTCGCTGGGAAATTCGGCCGCGGCTTTGATGAAGCCCATGCCATTGAAATCGGGCGAGCTAACCCATTCTTCTATGCAATCGAACAGCCTTTGTATTTTTTCCGCCGGCTGCTGGGTTTGGCTGTCGAGCTTGCTGTTGAGCCAGGTTTGAAATTGCTGTTGGCTTTGTGTGAGCACTTCCAGGATCAATAACTCTTTACTGCGAAAGTATTTATACAAAGTCATTTTGGTGGTGCCCGCCTCAGCCACGATGTTATCTACCCCAGTCGAGTTGATGCCTTGGGTTTGGAATAGATTGGTGGCGGTGGCCAGTATTTTATCGCGTAGCGTGGACATGGGTGGATTATACTAATCTGTATATAAAGCCTGCAACGATTATTTGCCCTTAACTGGTGGAGTTGGCCATCAGCATGGGGGTGAAATTGCAACGCACTTTTTCTAAATAGCGGTTGGCGATCGCCAAATCTTTCAAATTGGTAGGCAGTTTTCCGCCCACCACATTTTCTAAATACACCGCTTTATCTTGATCTGGTATTTGCAATGCTTCCGGGTATTGGCATGTGCCTTGGCGCATTTGTTCGTATTTTGCGTAGAGCAGACTGGCGTCTTTGGCGCTTAAAGTGACTTCTGTTTGTTCGCTGATGTTTAGTGGGTGCTTGGCTATATCAAGGCCAAAACCGATTGAGACGGCTAACAGGCAGCCGACGGACAAGCCATAAAAAGCCGGCTTGGACCACAGCCAATTTAATCGACCGGGCTGGTTTTGCGTCTGCGCCAATATCAATGCCAGGGCGGCTTTTTTGCCGTGCTTCAAGCAATCCAAACGGGCTTGTTGCTCGCTTTGCAGGTTGGCATTGATGGCAATCAGTAGAATGTGCTCGGCCAGCATGCGCGGTTGGTTGGCGCCCAATGCGCTGGCTTGCTTGGTGCAAAAAGCCAGCAGGGCGGCGTTGTCCGCTATCGACGTGGCCATCTGAACGGAGCTTGGTGCATCGCGTAAGGCATCAAATAAGCTGAGCAATCGCTCGCTGGGCGTTTTGCCCAGTTGCGTTAGCTTGGCTAATTGCGCGGCAGAGTTGAAGTCGTCCATGGTGCGCAAGGCTGGTGGCGAATTAAAACGGTTTAACCACAACCAAAATGACGATCAAGGTCAGCACGATGACCGGCAGTTCATTAAACCAGCGGTACCAAACATGGCTGCGGGTGTTGCGATCGTGCTTGAAGTCATTGATTAATTTACCGCAATACCAGTGGTAGCCTATTAGCACGACCACTAAGCTTAATTTGGGGTGCATCCAACGGCCGCCTATGCCGTAACCTAGCCATAACCACAGGCCGAAGCCTAGAGCCAAGACGGCCAAAGGCAACATGAAGCGGTAGAGCTTGTGTTCCATCATTTTTAATCTGTCTGAACTGGCGCTGTCTTGCACCATGGCATGGTTGACCAAGAGCCTGGGTAAGTAAAATAAGCCGGCAAACCAACTGGTGACAAAAATGATGTGAAACGCTTTAACCCATAACATCGTTAATTCCTCTTCCTTATTTAATCTGGCTTGGCTAATTCACGGCTTAATAGTTTAGCCAAAGCGTTTAAATCCAATGGCCCTATTGTACTTTGTAAACGCTGGCCTTGCTTATCGTAGATGAAATGACTGGGCGTGACCTTCACTTGCCCAAAGGCGGCGCTCATTTCGCCATAGCCATCGTGCATAACCGGGAAGGGCAGCTTTTTTTGGCTTGCGTAGTTCAGCACTTGGGCCGGCGGGTCGTAGGCCATGGCGACTGCAATCAATTCAAAACCTTGGCCATGGTGGCGCTGATAAAAGTCGATTAATGCCGGCATTTCTTTGAGGCAACTTAGGCAGTTGATGGACCAAAAATGCACCAGTACTACGCGGCCCTTTAAGTCGGCCATGGCGATTTTTTCGCCGCTTAAGGTAGTGAAGCTAACGGCAGGAGCAGCTTGGTTCTGGTAAGTGTGCCAGGCGCCCCAGCCAATAAGCAGGGTGACAATCAAGGCAAGGCTGATTTTTTTAAAATAGGCAGGCATATGCTTAGTCTAACGGATTTTTATTTAATGTGGCCTGTCTATGCATGGTCGAGCTAAGCAGATAAATGGCCAATACCCATGTAACGCTTACGCTTATTTGCCGTGATTCAACATGTTATAATGCATTTTTTAATAGCCAAGCTATTTATCATAAAAGCCAATGAACGCACCCCTACCTAGCCATATTGAGCAAGTCGAACCGCAAGCAAACCAACGCTTACGAGAAATCCCCTACAACTACACGTCTTTTTCTGACCGCGAAATCGTCATACGCTTTCTCGGTGAAGAGATATGGGATACCTTAAATGACTTACGCAGTCAGCGCAAAACCGGTCGCAGTGCGCGCATGCTGTTTGAGGTCTTGGGCGATTTGTGGGTGGTGTCACGCAACCCGTATTTGCAAGACGATTTGTTGGAAAACCCCAAGCGCCGTAAGGCCTTGATTGATGCGCTTAAACACCGTATCGCTGCCATAGAAGAACGCAATGCCGGCGGTAAAGCCAATGCCAGCGTACAAAAAATGGTGCAGGCCGCGCAAAAAGCCATCGCCAAATTCGCCGAAGACTTCCGCCAAACTTACGATTTGCGTAAAAAAGCCTTAAGCAAATTAAGCAAAATTACCCGTAAAGACAACGTGCAGTTTGATGGCTTGGCACGCGTGTCGCACGTGACCGATGCCACCGACTGGCGCGTGGAATACCCGTTTGTGGTGTTAAGCCCAGACAGTGAAAAAGAAATTGCTGCCTTGGTGCGCGCTTGCATAGAGTTAGGCTTAACCGTCATTCCGCGCGGCGGTGGTACCGGCTACACCGGTGGCGCCATTCCATTGACGCCTATGTCGGCAGTGATCAATACCGAAAAATTAGACCAACACGGCGGCGTGCAAATGCGTACCTTGCCGGGTGTGGCCAGACAGGTCGCGACCATAGAATGCGGCGCCGGCGTGGTGACGCGCCGTGCCATGGAGGCGGCCAGTGATGCCGGCCTTGAGTTTGCCTGCGACCCAACCAGCGCCGACGCCAGTTGCATAGGCGGTAACGTGGCGATGAACGCCGGCGGTAAAAAAGCCGTGCTATGGGGCACCGCCTTGGATAACCTGGCCTCATGGCGCATGGTAACGCCAGACGCGCAGTGGATGGAAGTGCAGCGTTTGGACCACAATTTGGGCAAGATACACGATGTGGCGGTGGCGCGATTTAAAGTCAGCCGTTATGCCGAGGACATGAAGACTTTGTTAGGCGAGCCAGAAATACTGGAAATTGCCGGTCCTAGTTTCCGTAAAACCGGCTTGGGTAAAGACGTGACCGATAAATTTTTATCCGGTTTGCCTGGCATACAAAAAGAAGGCTGCGATGGCTTAATTACCAGCGCCACCTTTATCTTGCATCGCATGCCTAAACACGTGCGCACGGTAGCCTTGGAGTTTTTTGGCAACGTCTCCAATGCGGTGCCGGCCATCGTGGAAATTAAAGATTACCTGGATGCCACCGCCAAAAAAGACCCCTTGGTCTTGATGGCCGGTCTAGAGCACATGGACGAGCGTTACATCAAAGCGGTGGGTTACGCCACCAAAGCGGCGCGTCAGCAACGGCCTAAAATGGTCTTGATTGCCGACATTGCCTCGGACGATGAAAACGCCGTCGGTGAAGCCGCCTCGCACATCGTGCGTTTGTGTAACGCACGCAACGGTGAAGGCTTTGTCGCCGTGTCACCCGAAGCCCGCAAAAAATTCTGGTTGGATAGGGCGCGCACTGCTGCCATTGCCAAACACACCAACGCCTTCAAAATTAACGAAGACGTGGTCATTCCCTTGCCGCGTTTGGGCGATTACTCAGACGGCATAGAGCGCATTAACATCGAATTATCGATAAACAATAAATTGCAATTGCTCGACGCCCTAGAAGAATTCATGCAAGGCGACTTGCCTTTGCAGGCCGATGAAGACGGCAATGCCGATGGTCAGATGGTCTTGGCTAAACAAGGCATCGCCTTGCAGTTGTTGCGTGAATTGCGTGCGCATTGGCGCTTGATATTGCAAAGTTTAGACCAGCCGGTTAGCGTGCTAGGCAGCTTAGGTGATACGCTTAATCAATACGAAAACGTCTTCCGTGCGGTGCAATCGTATGATTTGCGCATTTCATGGAAACGCGACATCAAGCGACCCATGGCCGACATTTTTGCTGGTCGCGAATACCAAAAAATACTAAACCGTTGCGATGAAATTCATAAAGGCGTGTTGAAATCACGGGTGTTTATTGCCCTGCACATGCATGCCGGTGACGGTAACGTGCACACCAATATTCCGGTTAACTCCGACGACTACCAAATGATGCGCGTGGCCCATGAAGCGGTGGCTCGCGTGATGGCTTTGGCCAAAGGCTTGGATGGCGTTATCTCTGGTGAGCACGGCATAGGCATCACCAAAATGGAGTTTTTGGAAGACTCCACCATCAGTGCTTTTGGCGCCTACAAACAAAAAGTCGACCCCAATGGCCACTTTAATAAAGGTAAGTTGATGGCCGGTTCCGGCCTGGACAATGCCTACACGCCAAGTTTTGGTTTGCTGGAGCAAGAATCCATCATCATGGAGCAATCGGCCATAGGTGAGATCGCCGATTCCATCAGCGATTGCTTACGCTGCGGTAAATGCAAGCCGGTGTGCAGCACACACGTGCCGCGCGCCAATCTCTTGTATAGCCCACGCAATAAGATTTTAGGCACGTCCTTGCTGATCGAAGCCTTTTTGTACGAAGAGCAAACAAGGCGTGGCATCTCGCTCAAGCATTTTGATGAATTTAACGACGTGGCCGACCATTGCACGGTATGCCATCGCTGCTTAAACCCATGCCCGGTCGACATCGATTTCGGTGACGTGTCGGTGGCCATGCGTAACTTCTTGCGTGAGCAAGGCAAAAAACAATTTAACCCAGGCACGGCATTGGGCATGGCGTTTTTGAACGCCAAAGACCCGGCCACCATTAAATTGATGCGTACCTTTATGGTGACCATAGGTTACCGCGCGCAGAGTTTTGCCCACAGTATCGCGAAAAAATTCCATTTGTTGAAAGACAAAGTCAGGCCGCCTGCCACCGTTGGCAAGCCGGAAATAAAAGCGCAAGTGGTGCATTTCATCAACCGGCCCATGCCTAAGAAAATGCCGACTAAGACCTCGCGTGCCTTGCTGGGCATAGAAGACGACCGCATGATACCGGTTATACGCAACCCAGCCAAAGTGACCGAAGACTCGGAAGCGGTGTTCTATTTCCCTGGCTGCGGCTCGGAGCGCTTGTTCTCCAACGTCGGTCTGGCTACCCAAGCGATGTTGTACGAAGTCGGCGCCATCACCGTGTTGCCACCCGGCTACTTGTGTTGCGGTTACCCGCAAACCGCCAGCGGCAATCACGATAAAGGCCAGGCCATCACCACGGAAAACCGGGTGTTATTCCACCGTTTAGCCAACACGCTGAATTACTTGGACATCAAGACCGTGATCGTGTCCTGCGGCACCTGCATGGACCAATTGCAAAAATACCAGTTTGAAAGCATATTCCCTGGTTGCCGCTTATTGGACATCCACGAGTATTTGATGGAGAAAGACCTGAAATTAAGCGGCATCACCGGTACCAAATACATGTACCACGATCCCTGCCACACGCCGATGAAAACCTATAAGCCATTGGAAGTGACGAATGCCTTAATGGGCACGGACGTGGCCTTGAATGACCGATGCTGTGGCGAGAGCGGTACCTTTGCCGTGGCCAGACCGGACATCGCCACCCAAGTCAAAATGCGTAAGCAAGAGGAGTTGGAAAAAGGCATGGGCAAGCTGGGCTTAACCGTGGGTGCGCCTGAGCAAAAAGTAAAAATTCTGACTTCTTGCCCAAGTTGCTTGCAGGGTTTATCTCGTTACGGTGAGGATACTGGCATAGAAGCCGATTACATCGTGGTGGAGATGGCCAAGCATTTGCTAGGGCCGGATTGGATGCAAGAGTATGTGGCGAAGGTTAACCAAGGCGGCATAGAAAAAGTATTGCTTTAAGGCTGGCCGCCTTAGTTTAAGGCAGGAAGGGCAGAAATATTGCCGTGGCTAAATTTTGCATGACGCGCGATATCATGCGTTCGGATTTTTCCGATAGGGCCACGGCATACAAATCCGTGCGGCCTATCATCTTGCCAAACTCGCGCTCGAAACTTAAGTTTTTGTCTTTGTCGTTGATCTCATTGCTCAGCAAATACAGTTTGCCTTTTTCGTCTCTGGCATTGGCCAGTTTCCAAGCAGCGATTTCTATGTTGCGGGCGACGTTGTAAATAAACTGTGGGTTGAGCGTGTCGTTGATGTAAAAGTCGCGCTTGCCACCGTGCGCTTGCAAGAGCATGGTCTGCAGGCCAACGATAAAGGGCAGCACCCGGTCGCCAGCGTAATCAGGCTGGAAGGCCAAAAAGATAGCATCCGTGCCTTGTTTGTTATCTATTTCTTTGAATTGGTAATGGTGCTGTTGCTCACCGTCTATCACCCAAGTCGCCATTTTTTCCGCATTGTCCGAGGTGCTTTTCGCCAATTCGTGCGGGTTACGCTTGTACAGCTTAATCATCAAGGTGCGCAGGCTTTGGATGTTTTCCGATATTTCCACATCCGCCATGCGATCAAAATCCGTTTTAGCTAATTGACTGCCTGAGCTGCGGTCACTGCGCTCCGGTATGGCTTTACGGTCGACTGGGCTATTAAGCGTGCAAGCACTAAGCTCGGCCAGCATGCAGCCCAATAGCAGGACGCGGCCGAAGTGCGGGCTCACGTTTTTTGCACCCCACGGGATTTAGGGAAGATGACGCTAAAGGTACTGCCCACGCCAAATTCGCTGCTGATGTCCAATTTGGCCTGATGGCGTATCAAGATGTGCTTGACGATGGATAGACCCAAGCCAGTGCCACCGGTTTCGCGGCTGCGACTCTTGTCCACTCGGTAAAAGCGTTCGGTCAGGCGTTCTATGTGCTGCGACTCTATGCCTATGCCGGTATCGCGGACGGCAAACACCGGTTGCTTGTTCTGCATTTGCCAAGTGATGGTAATGTCGCCGTGGCCTTTAGCCGGGTCGACCGGTGTGTAGCGTATGGCGTTGCTCACTAAATTGCTAAATACGCTGCGTAATTCATCCATGGAGCCCTTTAGGTTAAGCGTGGCATCGGCTTCTAACAGGATGCGATGGCTGGCTTTGTTTAAGCCTTGGCTTAAGCCTATGGCGTCGTTTTGCACGGATTTCAATAAGCTGGCCATGTCGATTTCACTGTTGTCTGGGCTGCCGGTGTTGCTCTCTATGGTGGACAAGGTCAGCAAGTCTTCTATGATGCGGCGCATGCGCACGGTTTGTTCTTCCATCATGGCAAAGTAGCCTTGCAAGCTAGGCGGTACCGCCCCTTCCATGTCGCCTAGCGTTTCTAAAAAGCCGCCCACCACAGTCAGCGGGGTGCGCAATTCGTGTGAGACGTTGGCAATAAAATCCCGCCGCATGACGTCGACTTTTTCCAGTTGGGTCATGTCACGGCTGATTAATAATTTTTGATTGTTGGCCATGGCTATGAGTTGGATATCCAGCACCAACTCAGGATTGCGCCAGGATTTGAGTTTAAATGGCTCGTCGTATTTTTCGTTGTACAAATAAGCAATGAAGCCGCTGTCACGAATTAAATTCACCACTGGTAAGTTTTTATCGGTGCTTAAATCCAAGCCCAATTGTTTTTCAGCATTGGCAGTACACCACTCAATTTCGTTGCTGGCACCTAGAATAACCAGGCCATCTGGCATGGCGCTGGTGGCTAAATTGAAGCGCTCTAAAGACGCGTTAAGTTGCGTTTGGTTGTACTTATTGGTGCGTTCGTACTTGAGTAATAGATTGAATAAACCTTCCCATAAACCGTAGCCATCGGGGATGGTTTTTAAGTCGGGTTTTTTAAACCAGGTTTGCAGTTGGTTGAGCCAAAAAATGTGGTTGGCCAGGTAGAGCAGTAAGCCGCCAGAAAAAACCAATAAAGCCGTGGTGGCGCTGCTGATCAACCAAACAAAAAGGCTGATAAGTAACAGTGCAAAAATAAATGAGCCGGCTTTCCTACGAATATTTTGCACAAGTGATTTTTCAGTAAATAGACTTAAGCGATTATAGCGAGGAAATGCAGCGGCGAAAAATGTTTTATCGGCCCGCTGGCTGCAGGCGGGCCGCTAGTGGAATCAGTCGTTGTTGATGGAGAAGCGGTAGCCAGCGCCGCGCACCGTTTGGATTAGGTCTTCGTGTCCAGACACGGCCAAGGCATTGCGTAAGCGCCGTATGTGCACGTCAACGGTACGGTCTTCCACAAACACGCGATCCCCCCAGACTTTATCCAAGAGTTGGCTGCGGGTATGCACGCGTTCGGCATTGGTCATAAAGAAATGCAGCAACCTGAATTCGGTTGGACCTAAATCAATATTCTTCTGATTACCACTGACCCGGTGCGTGCTTGGGTCTAAATGCAAGCCGCTGACTTCTATTGGGTCGTCGGTCATTTGCGGGGCACGGCGGCGCAACACGGCTTTAATTCGGGCGTTCAATTCACGCGGGCTAAAGGGTTTGGTGACGTAATCGTCGGCACCCACTTCTAGGCCGCGTACTTTATCGTACTCGTCGCCCCTGGCGGTGAGCATGATGATGGGGATGGATTTTGTTTGTGGGTCGGATTTTAATTTACGCGCAAATTCCAAGCCGTTCATGCCGGGTAACATCCAGTCCAATAATATTAAATCCGGTATGGTTTCACGCATTAAATTTTGCGCAATCTCAACGCTGAGTGCGCGTATGGCATTGTGCCCGGCTTGGGTAATGTTAAGCGCAAGTAATTCTTGTATGGCCGGTTCGTCTTCAACGACTAATATATTGGCTGGCATAGTGCATCCTTAGCTAAGCGGTATGGGTTTAGGCTAGTATTCATGACCGCCAGTTTATGACTTATATATGAACTATTTATGACAGATATTAAATGCTAGCCCAAGTAAATGGGCAAATTTTTTGATTTGCTGGCGTATTTGTTACACTATGTTACATATTGCTGTTTTTATAACATATAAAAAATAAACGAAGAGGACTGTATGGCCAACTTTTTATCCAAAGAAAACACCGTAGCCAAAGCCGATTTTAATCGCTGGTTAGTGCCGCCGGCCGCCTTAGCAGTGCATTTATCCATAGGCATGGGCTACGGTTTTAGTGTGTTTTGGAAGCCCTTGGGCAGCGCCTTAAAAGGCGCAGATGGTGCGCCGGTTGCCGCTTGTGCGGCCGGAGCGGCCACCTTCGCGGATAAATTAGCCGGCACGGCTAAGGCTTTGTTTGCTACCGATTGCAATTGGACGCAGTTTGATTTGGGTTGGATGTTTACCTTGTTCTTTGTCTTGCTTGGTTGCTCGGCTGCCCTTTGGGGCGGTTGGCTAGAACGGGCTGGACCACGCAAAGCCGGCTTGGTGTCCATGCTGCTCTGGTGCGGCGGTTTGCTGATTTCGGCTTACGGCATCTACATACACCAACTGTGGTTGATGTGGTTAGGCAGCGGTGTGATAGGCGGCATAGGTTTGGGTCTGGGCTACATTTCCCCGGTCTCAACCTTGATTAAATGGTTCCCGGATAGACGCGGCATGGCAACCGGCATGGCCATCATGGGCTTTGGCGGCGGCGCCATGATAGGCTCGCCCTTGGCGACCAAATTGATGGCGTATTTTGCCGCGGATGGCAGCGTTGGCGTGTGGCAAACTTTTGTCGCTTTGGCCGGCATTTACTTTGTCTTTATGCTGTGGGGCGCATTGGGTTACCGCGTGCCGCCTAGCGGTTGGCAGCCGGCTAATTGGCAGCCAGCCACCAACAAAAAAGCCAATGCCATGATCGCAAGTGGCCACGTGCACTTAAAAAATGCGCATAAAACCCCGCAGTTTTGGTTGCTGTGGTTGGTGTTGTGCATGAACGTGTCAGCCGGTATCGGCTTGATAGGCGCTGCGGCGCCGATGTTGCAAGAAACCTTTGGTGGTGCGCTAGTGGGGGCGCCGCATTTAAGCTACGCCGACATCAAGCTGGACGCCGACTTGACGGTCGCGGCCGCCGCGGTTGGGGCGGGCTTCGTCGGCTTAATTTCCTTGTTTAATATATTTGGCCGTTTTGCTTGGGCAACGTCTTCGGATAAATTGGGTAGAAAGCGCACTTACACGATCTTCTTTGTGCTGGGCGCCATCATGTATTGCACTGCCAGTTACGTGGCTGGCTTTAAATCCTTGGCCATGTTTGCCGCTATCTTTTGCGTGATTGCCTCCATGTATGGCGGTGGGTTCGCTACCATCCCCGCCTATTTGGCCGACATGTTCGGCACGCAGTTTGTTGGCGCCATACACGGCCGCTTGCTAACGGCGTGGTCCACTGCCGGTATTTTGGGTCCGGTGGTGGTGAATTACATGCATGACACGCGCTTGGAAGCAAACGTGCCGTTTGATCAAATCTACGCGCCTATCTTTATGGTGTTGGCCGGCATGATGGTGGTGGGCTTTATCGCTAATTTATTGGTGACACCGGTGGCCGCCAAATACACCATGAGCGATGCCGAGTTGGCGGCCGAGCGGCAATTGGCCCACGAAAAAGCGGCGCCAGCCAAAGCCACCAAGGCTAAGGCGGTCGCGGCTAAGGCCGGCGCTTCCTATAAGGTTGCCATCGCTTGGGCCTTGGTGTTGGTGCCTATCAGTTACGGCGTATGGAGCACGGTGCAGAAAGCCTGGATCTTATTTCATTAAAGTCGGTGGCCAATATGCGGTAAAATAGCGGCCTATTTAATAAGTCTTGTGATTAAAGGGTATGCCGTGAGGGAAATTGAAAAAAATTTAGATGGTACCGGTCTGCAAATAGGCGTGGTGTTGTCTCGATTCAACAGTGACATAGGCGATGGCTTGCTGAGCGCGTGCACCACCGAGTTGCAGAAATTGGGTGTGGCGAGCGATGCCATTACCGTGATCACGGTGCCCGGTGCACTGGAAACGCCATTGGCCTTGCAGCACATGGCTATCAGTGAAAAATTCGATGCCTTGGTCGCTTTAGGGGCGATTATCCGCGGCGAAACCTACCATTTTGAAGTCGTATCCAATGAATCGGCACGCGGCATTTTAGAAGTGCAATTCAACACCGGTATTCCCGTTGCCAATGCCGTGTTAACCACGGAAGACGACGATCAGGCGATAGCCCGCATGCATGTCAAAGGTGCGGAAGCCGCACAAGTGGCGGTTGAGATGGCTAATTTGATTCGAGCACTGTGATGACCAGCAGCATAAATGACAACAGCAAGGCCCCGTTAACCACTTTGGCGGTGGGCAAAGCCGCTGGCAAAAAAACAGCAGTCAAATCCACGGTTAAATCGACTGGCTCTAAATCCAGCGGTTCTAAATCCAGCAGCTCAAAGTCCGGCGGCAGTAGGAATCGACGCAAATCCCGTGAATTGGTCCTTAAAGCCGTCTATCGCGGTATGTTGAATGCCTCAACGGCCAGCGCGGTTTACAAAGACATGGCGGAAGACCCGGATTACAACAAAGCCGATGAGGCCTATTTTAAATCCTTGTTGGAATCGGTTAACGAACACATGGCTGAGTTGGACGCCAAGATGGCCGATTTCGTCGATAGAAAAATCAGCGAATTAAGCCCGATTGAACACGCTATTTTGCGCATATCCGCGTGCGAATTGATGTTTGATCTGAGCATTCCTTACCGCGTGGTGATTAACGAAGGCGTGGAATTAGCCAAGATATACGGTGGCATCGATGGCCACAAATACATCAACGGCGTGTTGGATAAATTGGCCGCCAGCGTTCGTGCGGCAGAAATGCGCGCTTAGGTTTGCGCGCTTAAGTTGGGTCGGTGGGTAGGTAGTGGCAGCCGCTAGCATCGCTAGTTAAGTAGCTGCCTTGTTCGTACCAATCGGCTAACACCCAGCGCGTGATGGCGTGACCGTCTAAGCTTAAATCGTGCTGCATGGGTCGGTGGGTGTGGCCATGTATAACCCGTTCCGGGTAATCGTGGTCTCGCAATAACTGATTCAGCGTCTGCGGGTTGATGTCCATGATGTCACTGGCTTTATGCGATTTTTCTAGCTCACTGCGCGCACGCATGGCGGCGATCTGTTCTTTTCTCTCTGTTAAGCTGCGCTGTAAAAAAGCCGTTTGCCAATTTTTATCCCGCACTTTTAATCTAAACGCTTGGTAGTCCAGGTCGTCGCTGCAAAGGGCATCACCGTGGCTAATTAGCGTGCGCACGCCATGCAGGTCTATCACGCATGGGTCGGGCAACAACTTCAATTTCGCCGCCGCACAAAAGGCATCGCCGATTAAAAAATCGCGGTTGCCGTGCATCAAATAGACCGCCACGCCGGAGTCGGCTAGGTCGCGCAGGCCATCAACCACGTCTTGCTGGCTGTGCAAGTCATCATCGCCAGCCCAGTATTCAAAAACGTCACCCAGCAGGTATAAAGCACGCGCCTGCTTGGCTGTGCTGTTGAGAAAGGTAAGGAAAGCTTGGGTAATATGCGGGCGACTGGCGCATAAATGCAAATCGGAGATAAATAGGTCTGCCTGATTTGCAGCGTATTGATCCCCGGTTTGCTTCATTTAGGCCAGCTTGCGATTAACAGCGGCTAGCACTTTCAATGATGACGTTTTCTACCGGCACGTCTTGGTGACCGTTGCGGGTGGTGGTGGCCACTTTCTTGATTTTATCCACGACGTCCATGCCGGCCGTCACTTTACCAAACACGCAATAGCCCCAGCCGCTGCTGTTAGGTGCGGTGTAGTTCAAGAAGTCGTTGTTGCCGACGTTAATGAAGAATTGGTTGCTGGCAGAGTGTGGCGCTGAGGTGCGCGCCATGGCGATGGTGTAAATGTCGTTGGCCAAGCCGTTGTCGGCTTCATTTTTAATTTCATCGGCCGAGGCTTTTTGTTGCATTTTGCCGTCAAAACCGCCGCCTTGTATCATGAAGCCATTGATGACGCGGTGAAAAATGGTGCCGTTATAAAAACCGCTGTCCACGTATTGCAAAAAGTTGGCCACGGTAATCGGGGCCTTTTCTGCGTTAAGTTCTAAGGTAATTTCGCCAAAATTGGTAAGTAGTTTAACCACAATGTGTCCTTAATAAAGTGTCGTAAAAAAAGTGCAGTTGTGCCAGTCAAGCCTACAGCGGTTTGCTGTTGCGTTTGATAGCCAGTATGCGTACCGTGGATTTCGGTACATCGTAATAGGGTCCCACGTTCATGGTCGGTGAAGCGCCAATGTCACGCACCACGTCCATGCCTTTTAGCACGCGACCGAACACGCAGTAGCCGATGAGCTCGGGATCGTTGCCTTGGTAATTGAGCGGTACGTTGTTTTCTAGGTTGATGAAGAATTGCGAGGTGGCGGAATCGGGGTCGCTGGTTCTAGCCATGGCTAGGGTACCCGGCTCGTTTTTAAGGCCGTTCGCTGCTTCGTTGACGATGGGCGCTAGGCTGGGTTTCTCCGTCATGTCCGCGTTAAAGCCACCGCCTTGTATCATGAAGCGATTGATCACGCGGTGAAAAATGGTTTCTTTGTAATAGCCTGAGTCCACGTATTGCATGAAGTTGGCCACGGTTTTAGGGGCTTTTTCTGGGTAGAGTTCCACCACAAAGTCGCCACGGTTGGTTTCAACGGTGACCAGCGGGTTGGCGGCCAATAGCGGGGTGCTAAGGCATAGGCTAGAACCGAGTAAAGCGGCTAACAAGACAAAACGTAGTTGAGGCATGGTCATCCTTAAAAATGAAATCACTTAAGCTAAGGTGTGGTTTAGAAGGGGCTAAAAAAGCAGGCAAAGCCAGTATTAGGCAGCGCCTTCGGAAATGATTTTCCAGTTGCCGTCTTCCAATAGCCAATATTGGCGTTTTTGCATTTTGTTGCTTAGGTGTGGGCTTTTAAAATCCTGGGTGAAATCCACCACGACTAATTTTTGCTTGCTGTCCGGGTAAGCAAACATGCTGACGTTGGAGAGGGCAATGCTGATCTCGGGCTTGTTGGCCTGCACGCGGTATTTGTGCGCTGACCATTGTTGATAATTGATGCCGTTGTTGTTAAACGCGCTGGAGTAGTGGCTTAAGTATTGATCGGTGTCTTGTGAACGCCAGTCATTGAGCCAAGCGTCCATGGCGGCTTGCAAACTTTGTTTTTCTGTGTCGCCGCTGTCGTTAGCAGACCAGCTTAAATTGTTGGCAATGATGATGGGCGTTTTGCCGGTTTGCAGTATCGGCGCTAAGCTTTTTAGATCTTGATTATTTAATACCACGCAGCCGTCGCTGGAGCGCGGTGGGCGGCTATAGGTGTCGCTAGGGGTGCCGTGCAGCCAAATGCCTGAGCCGCCGCGGTTATGGCGTTGGTCCCACTCGTTCGGGTAGTTTAGCGGGTAGGCGCCATCGCCGTACATGTCGGCTAG